>WBZN01001516.1_pt1 | contig 14035 bp, 13 predicted proteins | sample 5204281 | NCBI WGS metagenome assembly WBZN01 (sample SAMN12344347, study PRJNA552823) | activated sludge metagenome | biome: Activated sludge suspended growth; feature: Nitrification reactor; material: Wastewater; isolation source: activated sludge from nitrification reactor of wastewater...
GGCCATGACCTATCCCGGTTGAAGCAACCCTTGCGGACGCAGCCTTCGCTGACTCGGCGGGAAGAATACCTTGTCCACAACGACCGAATCCAGCCCCAGGAGATACGCCAGGGCTTACATAGACAGGCGAACTCGCACAAAGGATGAACAATATCTGAATGTCAGGCTAATCGGCCAATCGCAAAGAGGATTTTGTAGCCGGCTGCCGGTTGTTCGGCGGAAATTGAAACGGGAGGGGCGTACACCGCCATCTCCTCTTCAACCGCAGCAGGAAAGGGAACCAGTTCCCCGAGAAACAGCCGTTTCAGTACACGCTTGCCCGCCATGCTCGACGGACAGGCCGCAGAGATCGAGGCTGTTGCAACGGGAAACCCGCCGGAGAGTTCCGGCTGGAACCCGGACTCCCGCAGCAGGGTCGAGAGTTCCCGTGCGGAATAGTACCGGCAACTGTGGGCGCTCGGATTAAATTCTGGCCATTCCGGATTGACCGTGCAGAGCAACAGATGACCCTGAGGAGCGAGCACCCGCCGGCATTCCTTTAAAAACTCCCCGGCGTCTTCAAAGAAATAGAGCGCCTCGTAACACACGATCACGTCGCAGGTTGCCGAGCGCAGCGGCAAAGCCTCGGCTTGGAGCCGCACCAACGGGGTGGTGCCCTGCAGATGCCCCCTGGCCTGACGAAGCAAATCGTCCGTCAGATCCCCGCCGACGATCGCATTGGCATGTTTTCCAAGATAATCGAGCCCGACTCCAGCGCCGCAGGCGACTTCCAACACTCGGCGCCCTCGACAGAAGTCCACTGCAAACTGGTAGCGCGTATAGACCATGGACAACGCTTCAGGCGTCACCCAATCGCCTGCTTTTTCCGTCACGGGGCTGTAGTCGGAGAAGGTCACGGCTGCGTTGAGAAAAACGCCCGGAGTGCGGCGACGATCAGTTCGACTTGCGCCTCCGTCGTTTCAGCGCTCATCGGCAAGGACACCACTTCCCGGCAGATCGAGAGAGTTTCGGGGACATCCGGAACCGCCAGCCCCAACCCTTTGTGTTCCCACATGGGTTTCTGCCAATGGACCAGCGTTTCGACGCCCTGTTCCTTCAGATAGGCGCGCAGCTGGTCGCGGACGGTCGTGCGGACGATATAGTTTTGATAGATATCCTTATGGCGGACTTCATCGAAATGCGGGAGGCGCAGCTGCTTGATCCCGGAGAGCCCCCGGTGATACCCGGCCGCAATCTTCCGCCGATGGGCAATCCAATCCGGCAGATGCCGCAACTTCACGTCGAGTACGGCCGCTTGCACGTTGTCCAACAAGGCAGTCTGCCCATGGTAGTGATATTCGCCGGTAGCGCGGTCCTCTCCGTTATAACGAAGAAGCGTCGCCATGCGGGCGAGCGCGGCATCGTTCGTGGTGATAGCCCCCCCATCCCCGAAACCACCGAGTACCTTGAACGGGTAGAAACTGAAACAGCCGGCGCGCCCCTGGCTTCCAGCGCACTTGCCATCGAACGTGGCGCCGAGCGCCTGCGCCGCATCCTCAATCACGGCCAATCCATATTTGTCCGCCAATGCCAAGATCTTGTCCATCTCACACACCCGTCCATTCAGATGCACAGGAAGCAGCGCTTTCGTCTTCGGCGTGATGGCACGCTCAATCAGCTCGACATCCATGTTGAAGTCAGGCCCGACATCGATCAGGACCGGCTGCGCTCCGCAATGGACGATGGCGGAGACCGTCGCCACGAACGTGTGAGCCACCGTAATGACGTCATGGCCAGGCCCGACCCCAGTACCGAGCAGCGCAAACAGCAGCGCGTGGTATCCGCTATTGACGCCGACGGCATACTTCACACCCACGAATTCCGCCAGGTGCTGCTCAAAATCCTTGAGCTGGTGGCGATTCACCAGGTCGCCATTCGCCAAACAGTCAATGATCGCCCGGTCGATCTCAGGCTTGAGCTTTGCGTAGTGACCGCGGGGGTGGATGAAGGGAACGCGATAGGCCATAAGAAAGAGCGGGCGCCCTATACAAGCACTTTTTCCACTTCGGCGACCACGTCTTCGGCACTGACGTAATAGGCTCGCTCGAGGGTGGCCGAGGTGGGAGCCGGGACGTCGGGCAGACAGACCCGTGCAATCGGCGCCTTCAAGGCGTGAAAGACCTCTCCGGCCACTGAGGCGGCGATTTCCGCGGCGATGCCGCCGCTCTTCCAGGCCGCGTCGGCAATGACCAACCGCCCGGTTTTTCCTACCGACGAGTAGACGAGATTACGATCCCATGGTTTGATCGAGCGTAGATCGATCAGCTCCACGTCAATGCCCCGTTGCGCCAGCGTCTCGGCCGCTTTGACCGCTTCAGCTGCCATGTACGAAGTGGCGACCAGGGTGACATCTTTCCCGCTCCGGCGAATCGCCGCCGATCCGATCGGCACTTCGTAGAGGCCGTCCGGTACGTCCCCCTCCACTTCATACAGCCAGCGGTCGTCGATGTACAGCACCGGATTCCCGTCACGCACCGCCGCGACAAGCAACCCTTTAGCGTCATAGGGGGTAGCGGGCATGACCACCTTGAGCCCCGGCACGTGCGCAAACAAGGCCTGAATGGCCTGAGAATGTTGGGCCCCTTGTTCGCCTCCTCGATTGATCACCGCGCGTATCACCACCGGCACCGAAATCTGGCCCGCAAATAAGTACGACCAATTCGCCGCTTGGTTCATGATGGGGTCCGCTGCCAGCAGCATAAAGTCCATGCGGGGATGAAAGACAATAGGACGCATCCCGGTAATCGCCGCCCCGATCGCCGCCCCGGTGGTGGCATTCTCAGACACTGGAGAGTCAATCACGCGGTCCTTGCCGAACTCCTTGTCGAGATCCTGCAGACTCGTGCCCGCATACCAGGGGTTCCGGACACCCTGACCGATCAAGAACACCCGCAGATCTGCTGCGAGCAGTTGAGCATGCGCTTCTCGAATTGCTTGCGCGTAGGTTAGTGTCCGCATGCGATTAGACTCCTCGCCGTGAGGCATAGACATGATGGAGCAATTCGCTTTCATCCGGGCTAGGCGATTGGCGAGCGAAGCTTACGGCCGCATCGATTTCCGCGGCTATCCGTTGTTCCATCTCGCTGAGGGCCGCCTCGGAGATGCCTTCCTCTCGCAAGCGCGCCCGCAGACAGGAGATTGGATCCTTCCGCATCCATTCCGTGAGATCTTTCTGCCGATTCTGTCCTACTTCAAGATCCAGCGCAGGTCCCACGTGTCCTCGCCATCGATAGGTGCGAAACTCCAGCAAGGTGGGACCCGCGCCGTTTCTCGCGCGGCACACGGCCTCCTGCGCGGCTTGATAGACGGACGTCACGTCGTTCCCATCCACCACCAGCCCCGTTAACCCATGGAGGGCGGCGCTCTCAACGATATTGTCCTTCACTCGCCGTTCGTTCAACGTCAGGTGCGTGGAGTAGAAGTTGTTCTCGCAGACAAATAGGATCGGGAGACAGTAGAGCGCCGCCAGATTGAGCGATTCGTGAAAGTGCCCCTCGTCTGTCGCGCCGTCCCCGAAAAACGCCACCGCCACCTGATCAGTCCCCCGCAACTTTGCCGAGAGGGCAGCCCCCACGGCCATGGGAATCGTGGCCGCGACCAAAGGAACCGTCCCGAAAATTCCCTGGGCTGGAGCCACAAGATGCATCGAGCCACCACGCCCCTGGGCGCAGCCGGTGGCTTTCCCGAAAATCTCAGCCATCATCGCGTTGAGATCTCCGCCCTTCGCCAGATAATGCCCATGCGACCGATGGCCACCCCACACTGAATCATCCTGGCGCAACGCAGCACAGATGCCGGCGGGAATGGCTTCCTGCCCGATCGAGAGGTGGCAGGGGGTCCTTATTTCGTTCGCCGTCACCAGTGCACCTACCATCTCCTCAAATACTCTGATGCGTAGCATCATTCGAAGGATCCGAACTGCCAATTTACCTGACACTTCTTCAATACGTCCCATGGTTGGATCTTTCCGGATAAAGGCGTGGTCGTGCCCTTGTGCCAGGAATTTTTACTTTACAACTATCAACTTTGGGAAGCACTTCGATTGTCCATCCCAGACAACTTTTTGGGAAGGGAAAGGGTGAAGACCATTATCCAGCCATACTTCCCGAATAATCGACTCCTTAGGAAGATGTCGTCCACGCGCTCGAATATGCGAAGCAAAGGCTTGAACAGTCGCGTCTTACGGAACGGAACCGCGCAGAGCACCGCTAGGTGAAAGAATCTCACATTGACCTGCTCAAAGTGTTCTTTCGACTGTCTCAAATGATCAACGGTCAGAATATGCTCCACCTCCCATTCCGTCCTTAGATGCATCGTGCATTTCCGATATAGGTGAATCAATGGGTTGTGTTTGAGGGCCTCAATGCAAATGATCTCTCCATCCGGTCTAATGACCCTCCTAAGTTCTGACATGGCCTTAGGAAAGTCGACGTGATGCAGCGCCCCATATTCAACGATGATGTCGAAAGCATCATCGGGAAAATCAAGCGCCTCTCCGTCCATAACATCGAAACGACATCTATCTTGGACACCAGCCAGGGCGGCATTTATCCGAGCGTTCTTGATGCCTTCGGGCGAGATATCTATACCAATCACATCACCGCCACATTGGGCGGCGAATATGCCATTCTCCCCACTTCCGCAACAATAGTCCAAGACCTTGCGCCCCTTACATCTCTCACGCAACCATGACTGATAATAGGCCTCGCTTGCTCTAGTAACTGAGTAGAATTTCATGTTAGAGAAATGCTTCTTGAAAGCTTCCGAATCGCGCACCAGATCCTGCAGTTGCGAGGCTTCCTCGGTAGGATGTGTATCTGCGCGTCGTTCGAAACCCTGGAGAATACTTCTCCTCTTCCGAGAGTGCTCAATCTCTTTCAGCTTTCGCTCATCGAGATTCAGTTCCTCCATTGGTACAATTCTCCCAATATGGCCTTGTTGATTTTTTCCATATCGAAATACTTTAAGACCAAACACCTCGAGTGCTCTCCGAAACGAAGCCGTTTCGGCTCATCCAGAATAAGCTGCCGGAGGGCACCAGCCAAGGCGCTCGGGTTTCTGGGCGGCACCACGTAACCATTTTCTCCATCCTCCACGATATCTCTGCAGCCCGGAACGTCAGTCGTTATAACTGGCTTACTCATTGCCATAGCCTCCAGCAACGATTTAGGGGCACCCTCTCTATACCGTGAAGGGAGCACCACAATGTCGGACAGTTTCATGATTTCTCGAATATCATGCCTCCAACCTAGCCATCGAAAATGCGCAGATCCTTTGCCGGAGAGATACTCCTTCGGGAGAGATAAGGGGTTGCCATCCTCTGCATCACCCACTAGCAAACCGGTAACGCAAGGGAATCCGAGACCTACCATCTCACAGGCATCGATAAAATCTTCAACACCCTTACTCTTCAAAGCGCGAGACACCATTGTGATAACCATGGTCGATTCGCCCAAACCCAAATCATGCCTCAGCCCTTCCGTTGATTCTGCGCTAACTAGGAACGGTGAGAATTCCTGCAGGTCAACGCCTGAACCTCTGATCAACACTGCTTTTTCTGGGCTAAGAATCCTCCGAGCAACAAAGAACTGAACATCTTCCGGATTCTGAAACCACACCCGATCGGTCAGGCTGAAGGCAAAGCGGTAGAGATTCGTCACCCAGGGTCTAAGCAGTCGGTACGGGAGCCCTATTTCATCCATGTAAACATTCCCGAGGCCAGTCACAGATCCAACAATACAACGGATCCCTGCGCACCTGGCAGCTAAAGCGCCGTAAATGTTTGGTTTGATCGAGATATTATGAACAATGTCAAATTTGTATTTCCGACACGTAGCATAGAGAGACCCCATGAAACGTAGGTCCTGCCAGGGATTGATCACTCTATCGACTTGGGCTGGAATATGAGTGACACCTAAGCCTGTCAGCAGTGCATCGTATTCTCCGGGTGGAGTGATCAAATAGGTATCAAGTCCGCTCTTGACTGCCGCTTTTAACAGACCCCGCCGAAAGTGCCATGCTGAAAAATTCTCTGTCACGACCAGTGCAACCTTCACTCTCTGGCCTCAGTGTTCATCACGCATGCAAAAATCTCCTGGAACAACCTCAGAAGAACTGGCCGCCGAAACTCGGTTGTCTTCAAGCCAAGTTTGAAACATGAGTACATCCCATAAATGATACTGCCAGTTAAACTTTTCTGAGAGGTGCTCTTGCCATTTTTCTCGAACGAGTTCCGAGTTAAAAAACCCCTCGCGGTGCAGCCTTTCTTCCGAAATCAGATTTTCTACCCAATCACGCAAGGGACCGCGCAACCAAGTATCAAGCGGTATTCCAAACCCCCATTTCGGCCTTTCAATTAACTCTTTCGGCACATATTTATAGAGCACCTGCCTGAGTAGCCACTTACCCTCACCAGGCTGTATTTTCATCGACAAGGGCACTTGCCATCCAAACTCGACCACCCGGTGATCTAAAAATGGCACCCGCGCTTCCAAACCCACGCCCATACTAGCGCGGTCAACCTTAACCAGAATATCATCCGGCAAATATGAAACCAGATCCATATACATCATCCATCGGGTAAAATCGGGAAACGGTGTCTTACCCCGATGATCTGACAGCGCAGTGCTGGGCTCTGTTGAGCCTAGCACCAGCCGCTCCGGATGCTTCCAGTGCGAAACTAGACCTCGATACATCGCCTCAGGACTTTCGGCACCTAGAACTTCCGACAATTTGTGGAGTTTGTCGCCAGGTCTGCGCTGTCTGAGCTTGGCAGGCAAGGCATCCTGGAACATTGCGAACCAATAATCCCAGGATTTAGAGGATACGGCTGTTAGTGCAAAGGCGGCTTGCCGACGAATAATAGGGGGGATCCAGCCGGTATGCTGCCAGACGCTCCGCCCCCAAAAATAGCGATTGTAACCTCCGAATATTTCATCCCCACCGTCTCCAGTGAGCGCCACTGCCACATGGTCCCTCGCGAGCTGCGAAACGATAAGCATGGGAATTTGGGACGAATCAGAAAATGGTTCATCATATAATCTGGGCAGCCTGGGAATAACCTCGATCGCGTCCTTCGCCGTAACGTAAAGTTCGAGATGCTCGGTACCCAGAGCTCTCGCCACCTGCTTTGCATGCTGTGCTTCACTGTAACTGTCTTCGGTGGAACCGATAGAAAAAGTCTTGACTGGCCGACTGCTCTGAGCCTGCATCAGCGCGACGATCGTTGAGGAATCCACACCGCCAGAAAGAAATGCTCCCACCGGGACATCTGCCAGCATCCGCAACTGCACAGAGCTTCGTAACAAAGCATCAAGATGCTCGATCGCCTCTTCTTTGGTTCCCACAAGAGAGTGCGCTACACCCCGCTCGGCGACCTGACCAGCCGACCAATACTCAATGGATTTTGAAGAGGAAGAATTACCCGCCTGAACAGTCAATATAGTTGCAGGAAGAAGTTTAGAAATCTTTTCGTAAATACAATGAGGCGCAGGGATACAGTTATACCGCATCAACAGTGCCATGGCCTGTCGGTTGATTTCCCCTCTGAAGTTTGGATGAACCCTAAACGCTTTAAGCTCGGATGCGAACAGAAACACATCACCCATCCATCCATAATACAAAGGCTTCTCTCCGAGTCGATCCCGCACTAAATGCAAGACTCGCTCTGTCCGATCCCACAGAGCAAACGCAAACATGCCGTTAAAGCGAAGCAGCGCATTGGGTAGCCCCCACTGAACGATGGCAGCCAACATCACCTCGGTATCTGAATGCCCTCGAAAGCCATGACCTAACCCTTCCAGCTCTTCGCGTAATGCTCTAAAATTGTAAATCTCACCATTAAAAACCAGGACAAAGCGTCCGCAGGCGGAACACATTGGCTGAGCGCCTTGAGAAGAAAGGTCGATAATCGACAACCGCCGATGGCTGAGGGCGAGCCCTGCTTCAACATCAACCCAAACTCCGCCATCGTCAGGCCCCCGATGAAGGAGCGCGTTCGCCATGCGCACAGCGGTCGTACGAAGTTCCCCTTGTGACATTCGACGTGTAAGAGTCATAAATCCGGCTATTCCACACATTTAAGGCACCTGCGATGCAGCATCTCGCAACAGCGAGATGAGACGTGGAGCTGTAACTTCCAGACAATACTTAGTTTCAACCTTTCTCCGACCCGAAGCGCCCATCTGCGTCCTCAAGCTAGAATTTTCGCGTAGCACATTGAAGGCTCGCACCCACTCCTCTGTCGTTTTGGCAAGAAATCCGGTTACGCCGTCTTCAACGATCTTTGCATTCACTCCTACAGGCGATGCGATCACGGCTCTCCCACAGCCCATGTATTGGATCAATTTGTACCCACACTTGCCTCGTTCCCAGGGACCATCATCTAGAGGCCCGATGCCCACGTCAAATCTTTGAATTTCGCTGATTTCTGTTTCCTCCGACCAAGGACGCATCACATATGGAAGGCCCTCTAGATCAACCTTCCCAGAGCCGACAAGAACGAGGCGTACCCGGCCTTTGCCACAGATCTCCGTGAGTGCCGGGAGCACACCATTAAGATATCGCACTGTTCCAGGGGTGCCGATCCATCCGACTGTAAACGCTCCGTCGTCCCCGATTCTCTCCGTCCGATACCGGCGACTATCGACAACCGATGGGACATATTCAACTCTTTTCGCGCCAACAAGACCTGCATAGTGTCCCAAATACTCATTGCCAACAATAACCAACGCTGCCTTGCGCATGACGACATCGATCTTGCTCTTCAACAGAGAATGCGCTAGCCCGCGAGAACAGAGCTGGTATCGATCGAAGATTGCATCGTCATATTCAACGACGTAGCGCACGCCTAACTGAGAAATAATTGCTTCAATCCAAGCGGGCAACCATGGGAAGAGTTCGTACTCAATCCACAGCAAATCGAAGCTGCGGCTCTTCAGCAGGCACCGCAGCCGATCAAGGTAGGCAAACACGATGCTGATCATAGGCATCCGGTCGCCTATGTAAAGTCTTCGAAGATACTCCTCCGGCAGCAGAGGAGCGACCACCACATTAATACCGGCTCCCCTTAGGTATGGAAGATACTGATAAAACCGAATCCGACTGCTAGCGCCGAGATGGCCGTTCCGACTGAGCAACAAGACTTTCACGCGGATTATCTGCTCCTCTTCTGATGGTCTCTGGGAAATGCTTCTCTATGTGACAAGTAAGAAGGCCCCCGCCGCATGCTCGCTCTGACTTGCTGAATCTCAAGTGCAGCCAGCAAAGACTTAATAGAGCGATGCCCAGGAACAGCCAAACCGGAAACGTGCTTAGTTTTGGAGTAAAGAACCCCATCAAAGAAACAAAGCAAATGTTGGCCCACGCATAAGAAGTAAGCAGTGTACGGCTACGCAGCAACTTAAGTCCGACCAGGTCAAGGCAGAAGCTGTAGGTAATAATTCCGAGTGTGACAAATAGTATGCCGCCATCACGATAGAGAGGTTCGAGAAAAGTCCCAACATTAGTTTCAAAGGGCAGATACTCGAAGTCATTAATCTGAGAGGGAGGGGGCTCTACTAAATTGAGGCTTGAGAGCATCTTGGCTGCTGGGTAGAGCGTTCTTTCTGGAACATAAGACACGGCCCTTTGCTCTTCGAAAATCCTGTTAAAGTATGGAAATCCCGCAGTAATGTAGTGATACACATTTTCGGCTTGGGGTGTAAGAGTAGATGTCCCATAGGTACCTTCCTCGGGAATCTTTCCTATCCATTCTGCAATGCCCAGAAAAGCAATGACAGCCATTACACAGCCGAGAGCGGCCCACCTTAGTATCTTGAGCACATTAAGCTTCGGCAGTCCTAGCAGCACCATCAGAAAGGAAGTAAAGAGTATCCAAATAGGTCTCGTCCTATCTATGAACATAAGATTGCCGCAGAACTGAAGAAGGGCAATTGTTAGCCACCATCTAGAAATTCGCTTCTGGGTCACCTGCAAGACGGTCAGGGCAATAGCGATCCACCCAAGGTAGGAAAGCTGTATTCCTATGGAAAAGGTATCCTCTGCTGCTCCTCTAATTAGGTAACTCTGACTGAATAAGGCAATGATAAACCCTTCTATCCCACCAAACCCTTCTGAAAAATCGATGACATATTTCGCTAAGCCGATGAAGCCGATACTATGCAGCAAGACGATCAGCCCTATCGGCGAAGATGTCCTCAGTTGTGGGCCATCAGTACTTCTCTGTGCGGACAGACAAGATCTATACATTGGCGAAAACAGAACGAGCGATGAAATAAATGCCGCCTCTACTATGAGAAAAATAACTGTCGTGTACGCGCTGTTACGCTCCCATTCGACGAGGCGAGCACCATACAGCGCAAGGGCTGCACCCCACATGACCCCACCGTATAAGCTGGGCATGAAAAACAAATGGCTCCATCTGGAAATGGCTTCTTTTCTAGGCATATAACTTCCTGGGGTCTCCCCATGGAAGCAGATAGGATAGGACAATAAACGCCCCTAGCTGAATTCCGACAACCCAGGCCAACCCAGTCCCATGGGTGAGCAGTGCGATCACTATAACCAAAATGATGCCAATCATTACACTCGCAACCAAGTTCCTCAACAGCCCGGAGAGGCATCCCTGGCGGATCATGGAATATGTGACTAGATTGGCGGGAAAGATACATATCGCATGGACCAAGAAGGGAATCACAAAAAGAGACTCAATAGGGTCGCCTTCCCACAACATCACATACGGCACACTCCCAAGCAAAATGAGCACAGGCGCTCCCCATACCACGAGGGAATGCCCATCGAGCTGAGCATGTCCACCGGGCCAATGAACTGGACGCTGAATGCGGACCTCCCGAAAAACCACTGTCCCTACAATCACCATCACACCCGCGACCAACTCAGGGAACTTCGCCATGAACAGATACTTTGAAAGGTAGTCCGGGCTCTTAGCAAAAGTTACCAGGCTGGCGAATGTCGTCCCGAGGACAATCTGGTCAATTCTGAAGAGCAAATAGTTAAGTGCCTGCTGTACGCCCATTCCCAAGCTCACCCTGCAGGACACCTTTTTCAGACTCTGTCGGTCAACGTCCACGCTTTGAAGCCACAGCCATCGAGCCAGGCTAGCAAGGACGAAGATGGCAGCGATGGTGGCGGAAGTCACATCCACAAAGGCTGCGATCACAAAAGTGACGAAGAAAAACATGGGGTAGTTCAATAGATTTCCTATTGCCGTAAGCGCATACCGCCGCCTCGCATTAAGGTCTGCCATTCTCATGATTGAATGGGAATCTAGTAAAATCGTGAAGAATATTGAAATCGCAGCCAACGGGGAGAATACGAACCAAACACTTACTGAAAAGATCATCGTTAACGGGAGAACACGAGTGAGAACATACTCCCCCGCCATAAAGGAAAGCGTTTCGTCCTTGCTCACCATGGCGTAAACAACGTTGTCCACGCCAAGCTTGGCTATGGTAAGTCCTAGCGTCTGCCACTGAACGCATAGAATAATAAAAACAGTTACAGTTGGCTCAAGGATTGCCCAACGATTGGACGCTAATAGCATGAACCCGAACGCTGCAAATAAGCCCGAGCTCATCAGAGCTAGAAACCCGAAAAGCCTGCCCTGGGATTGACCTAGAATTGGCAGAGGGGAGGGCCTAAAAAAACTCATTTGTGGGCGGGCTTCGCTCGACTGAATAAATAATTCTTTGACTGGATGAAAGCCGGACTTCGCGAACTCCGCTATCCCGTGTGGTCTAAGGTCGGCGAGACATAACAACCTGATCACTTCCGGGGGGAGGGTACGGAGAAAGCGTTCGTTCACCCAGGACAATCTGTTGCACCTCATCCGGCGCACCTATTCGTCTGAGGATCTTCGCTACCCCCATCACGGCTCCTGATCGCCAAATGAATGACACGGCGGTTAACCCCACAACCTCCAGATCAAGCCAAAATGACTGGTTCTCGACATACAACAATCCCAGACGGCTTTTCCATGGTCTAATCAGTTGATTGTAGTCCAGGTTCGGATCCTTACTTTCCGACAGCCGCTCTGCAAGATTTGAAAACATTATAGAAGCCATATCTGTGATACCCGGCTTTACAGAGAGGAGCTTTCGTTCTTCCTCCGTATAGAGATCCGTCTCTCGCTTCACGTTCGGGCGTGGACCGACGATACTCATGTGTCCGCGTAGCACATTCACAAATTGAGGCAACTCGTCCAGCTTGTAAGCGCGAACAAGATGCCCAAACGCGGTAATGCGAGGGTCCCGGGCGGTGGTGGTGTCAACAAAGGCCAAACTCTCGTCGGGAACCATCGTTCGTATCTTGAAGAACAGGAAGTGCCGACCACCCTTGCCAATACGATGCGAAGCATATAATGGGGAATGAAAATCTTGCATCCATATCAGAACCATTATTGGAACTAGCACAGGCATAGCCAGGCTAAGCACAATGAAGGAGAACACTAGATCAAACATTCGCTTCGCCATAGAATCTCCCTCATAATTTGAAGGCACCTGCAGATCAACCCTGATTTCATATTGTCATGCGCTCAAGGAGCGCCACATCTTCCGGCGTAAGGCTGACTTCGGACGCTCCTACAATTTCCTCCAACTGTTCACAGGTCTTGATGCCAACCAGGACTGCGGTAGGCTTCAGGTAATCCAGTACCCAGCGAATTGCCATTTGAGGCAACGTCATATTTGGATACAGGCCGAGACGTTGCCGCATTGCTTTAATCAGTCTCAGATTCTGCCGCAACTTGTCCCCATGAAAATTGACATAATCTGGTCGGTTTCGGCGATCGCTTTGTTCCAACTGAAGCTTTTCCCCATACTTCCCAGACAAAATACCCTGGCCAAGACTCCCCCAAGACAAGAACCCGATGGCCCCATTACTGGTCATGGACCGAATCTGGCGTTCGTAATGTCGACGGACAAGACTATATTCAAAAGAGCAACTGGCTAGTCCCTCCGGCACGGTCGTGACACCCTGTTCGTGGAGGTCCAGGTTTGTAATTCCGTACCATCGAATCTTGCCCGCCTGTCGCTTTTCTACGAGATACTCGAAGACTTCATCGAGTGGTGTGTTCATATCCCAATAATGAACTTGGTAGAGATCAATGTAGTCAGTCCGAAGGCGCATCAGACTCGACTCCAAAGCCTCGTCAAGCCATTTGCGCGAGTTATCGAAGAACGTTTTCCCGTCGCGATCGATTCGCACACCAAATTTTGTCGCTACAACAACTTCCTTTCGCCTTTTTCCAAGAGCGGCTCCAAGAAGTTTCTCGGAAACCCCCGCGCCATAGCAATCGGCTGTATCAAAAAGTGTTACACCTCTCTCAACTGCAAGCATCACCGCTCGAGAGGTTTCAGCCTGATCGACTCGGCCCCAAGCGTGGCCACCTAAGGGATCACAACCGAATCCAACGCGAGAGACTTGCAATGTGGAATTCCCGAGTGTCGTGTAATTCATACGGTTACAGATGCCCGAGCATAAGGCCGCTCACGGTTCATTCCCATAGCGCTGTCAGACTCCCACTCTTTAGTGGTGAAATCGCCAAGCCCCGGACCTAACGGCCCTTTGTGCCCATTGACGGACGGCAACATCCAACTCTATCATCGGCCCCCACGCGTGAAGCATTTGCTTGCTAACTCTTTCAGCCGCAGTTCTGCCAGAGCAGCCTTGCTCCTCGTTCTGCTCTTGTCGGCATTGTCTAGCCCGCTCTTGGCGGAAGAATCCGACACGACCAAACCACCGCACGTCCTCGACATGCGGTTCTCAGCCACCACCTTTTTCCTCAACCTGGAAAAACAGGGATTGGAAGATAATACCTTCACCAACGGATTGGGGCGCGACACGACATTGATCGGCAACCTGGTCAATGCAACCCTCTATCGGAGGCTGCTCCCCACGCTTGAAGCCGAGCTCGGCGTCTTCGCCAACATGCCCTTCGGGCACGACCACGAAGTCTCACAGGTCCGTCCCATCGTGC
>WBZN01001517.1_pt1 | contig 14023 bp, 11 predicted proteins | sample 5204281 | NCBI WGS metagenome assembly WBZN01 (sample SAMN12344347, study PRJNA552823) | activated sludge metagenome | biome: Activated sludge suspended growth; feature: Nitrification reactor; material: Wastewater; isolation source: activated sludge from nitrification reactor of wastewater...
TCTTCTGCACCTGACCGCTGCGGATGTGGTGGCGCACGGCCGGCGTCGCCAGCACCATCTCCAGCGCCGGCACGCGGCCGCGGCCGTCGGCGCGCGGCAGCAGGTGCTGCGAAACGATGGCGTGCAGGCTCAAGGCCAGCTGCTGGCGGATCTGCTCCTGCCGATCGCCGCCGAAGACGTCGACGATGCGATGCACGCTCTGCACGGCGTCGTTGGTGTGCAGGCTGGAAAGAATGAGATGTCCGGTCTCTGCCGCGGTGAGCGCGATCGAGACCGTTTCGAGATCGCGCATCTCGCCTACCAGGATGACGTCGGGGTCCTGGCGCAGTGCGGCGCGCAGGCCGTCGGCGAAGGACGGCGTGTCGCGGCCGACCTCGACGTGCTCGACCACGGATCGCAGATGTGGGTGCTCGATCTCGACCGGGTCTTCGATCGTCACGATGTGACAGGCGCGGGTGCGGTTGATCTCGGCCACGATCGCCGCCAGGGTCGAGGTCTTGCCCGAACCGGTCGGTCCGGTGACCAGGACGAGCCCCCGCGCCAGGCGCGCCAACTCCGCGAGGCTGCCGGGGAGGTGTAGAGACGCGAGGCTCGGCGGTTCGGAGGGCAGCGCGCGGATGGCCGCGGCGAGCTCGCCGCGCTGGCGATGCACGTTGACGCGGTAGCGCAGCGGATGGGCCTCGGCGTCTTCCGCGGCGCGCCGCAGAGAGAAGTCGGCGGAGCCGCGCTCGCCTAGCTGTTGCCGGATCCGCGGGGCGAGATGATGCCCGAGCAGCGCCGCGACATCGTCCTTGCCGAGCGCTGGGTGCTCGCCGCGCAGCAGCCGGCCGTCGACGCGCAGCACGGGCGGCAGGCCGGGGAGGAGCAGCAGATCGCTGCCGCGACGCCGCGACAGCTCCGCGAGGAGCCCTTCCAGAGGTTCGTCGACGGAGACCGCGGCCTGCGCGGCGGTGGCCAGCAAGAGCGGCTCGACGTCTTCGTGGAGATTGCCCCGCGTGGCGGCTCGGGATTGCGCGGCGGCCTCCTCGTGGTTGAGCTCCGCCACGAGGCGGTCGAGGTCGGGGTTCCGGTGTAGTTCGCCCATCTGAGGGGATTGTACGGATCAGGACGGCAGGCGCGTCCAGTCCAGGGGCGACTTCGCCGCGCCGTCTCCTGAGAGTCCGCACTTCGAGGCTCCGGGGTGCGGCGTACGTGGACTTCGGCCCCACAATCGTGCCTGCGGCCGTCGTTCTCCCGCGCTTGCAAGCATCAGTTGTCCCCCCGCGGTTGTCCCCATGCAGTTGTCCCATGGGTGGCGCGCTGGCCCGCGACGGTATGGAAGCATCTCGGAATGCGCGTCTCGAGCTTCGTGGTCTCCTTCGTTGCTCTCGCCACCGGCAGCGGCGTGGCGTCATTCGCCCAGCCGACAACTGCCCCCGGGCCGCCGATTCCGATCGACGTAACGGCACGGATTCTCGCCGAGGCGCATCTCGCCGCCGAGGAAGATGGTGGCCGCCTCTGGGGCCGATCCCTGGACGGGCCGCTGCTACTGGTCGATCCGCAGACGCGCTTCGCGGTGGGCAATCGCGCCGACGACGGCGGCGTGCTCGCGCCCCAGGCCGGCGTGTTCGCGGGCACGCTGCCGGCGACGGTGGTGATCGCGAACACCGCGACCGACTGGGGCGGAGTGCGCTGGACCATGGTCATGTGGGGTTCGCTCGGCGACGCGCTCGTGCAGCGGCGACGCTTGTTACTGCACGAGTGCTGGCATCGCATCCAGCCGGAGCTCGGGTTCCCCGCGGCGAACGGCAGCAACGAACATCTGGATACGCTCGAAGGCCGCTATCTGTTCCTACTCGAACTACGCGCCCTGGCCACGGCTCTTCGTTCGGAGGCCGATACGAGAACGAAGGCGATTCGCGACGCGCTGATCTTCCGCGCGGCGCGGCGCGCCGCCTTCCCGGCCGCGGCGGCCAACGAGCGGGCGCTGGAGAACAACGAGGGGCTCGCCGAGTACACCGGCTTTGCCCTGCGTGGCACTGGCGCTGAGGAGGCGCGCCTGGCGGTCGCGCGGCGGATCGACGGCGTGGAGGCCGATCCATCCTTCGTGCGCTCGTTCGCCTACCAGACGGGGCCGGCCTACGGGTTGCTGCTCGACGCGATCGAAGCGCCCGCCACGCCCGCCTCTTCATGGCGCGCGAGCTACCGCGCTGACGGCGATCTCGACACCGCCCTCCGCTCGGCCGCGAAGGTGGTGCTGCCGGCGGACGTGCGGGCCGCCGCCGGCGAACGGGCGGCGGCCTACCGCGGGCAAGAGCTGCGCGCGAGCGAGGAGGGGAGAGATCGCGCCCGTCGCGAGCGATTGGCGCGCTTGCACGCGGCCCTGGTCGACGGCCCGACGCTCACCCTGCCGATGGAGGGCGCGCAGTACGGTTTCGATCCCAACGGCGTCGTCCCGATGCCCGGTGTGGGCACAGTGTACGAGCCGCTCGACGTTTCGGCGCCCTGGGGCCGACTGCAGTCGACCTCGGGCGTTCTCGTGTCGGCGGACTGGAAGAGTCTCGTCGTGAGCGCTCCGGCGCCAGGCGCGGGGAGCGTGCTGCACGGCAAGGACTGGACGCTCACGCTCGCACCCGGCTGGAAGGCGATGGCGGGGGCCCGGGCGGGTGACCTCCTGGTGGTGCGGGGAGAGGAGGGTCCCAGGGCCGCGACGGGCGGCCCTGGGCGCTCGCGAAGCGATCTACGCTAGGGACAAGCTGGAAAGCTTCCCCAGGGGAAGGCGTTGATGTCCGTCACCGCCGGGGCCGGCGGTCCCGGGTAGTTGAAGTAGATCTTCTGCTCGGCGTGCGAGTTGTCGTAGACCGTGAGCCGATAGAAGACGTTGGTCGTCGCCGCGGAGAAGATCCAATGATGATTGTTGAGCCCGCAGCCGTTGATCTCCTTGACCATGACCTCCCAGTTGTCGGGCGCGAAGAACCAGAACAGCCCTGAGCCCGGGTTCGGCACGTTCACGGTATGAGCGTCGTCCTCGGCCGTTCCCGGTGCACCCACGCGGAAGCGGGCCGAGATGCTGAAGCGGTTGTTCAGGCAGAGCTCGGTGTCGAAGATGCCGCTGCACGGACCGAGGGGATAGCCCAGGCTGATCAGACCGATGGCGGAGACGCCGGCGTCCTCGTTGACCAGCGTTCCGTTGTGACCGCCCACCGGGTCGTTCAGACTCTGGAAAGGCCACACGGCAACCAAGCCGGGCTGCGGAGTGGACAGCGGCACGTTGATCGTGCTGCGAATCTGGTCTACGGTCCGCGCCACGCTCCAGATCCGAACCTCGTCGATCTCACCCGTGGGTGCGTGCGCGAAGGACACGTCGCTGCCGATCCGCAACGGCGCCGTGCTCGCCGTCGGCGCGCCGGAAACCGCGAAGGTGTGGATCAGTTCCCCGTTGATGTAGTGCTTCTGGAAGTGGCCGTCGTAGGTCACCGCCAGATGGGTGAATTGATTGTTGGGGATGATCCCTGCGTCGTGGGCGCTGCCGCTGCCGCGAAAGTAGGCCCGCAGGACGTTGCCGCAGGAGCCCACCCAGTACGAGGCGGTGAAGTCCTTGCCGACCAGGCTGCGGCAGTCGCCGCTCGCTGAGAGACGGACCCACAGCTCAATGGTGATCGCCGTCGTGGGATTCAGGGCTGCGCTGTTCGGCACTTCGAAGTAGGCGTTGTTGGCGGGCGGCCCGTCGAAACGCAGGAAGAGCCCGTAGGGTTGGGCGTGCGCGCCCACGGCGATGCCGCTCAGCAGAAGGGCAACTGCGGCGATTCGTGCACTGCGCGCGAGGCGGTTGGCAGGATGGCGCATACGTTTCCTTTCCAGTGGTTGGTGGTAAGGCCGCGGCCGTGGCGACTCTCCCTCGACCGAATCATTCCGGATGTTGAAAAGGACTGTACACCGCCGGCGCGGCGAGCCACCGTGCCGTGGTGCGGGAGGATGCGGCAGATTTACCTGGCAAGGCCGGCGGGCCGGCTCGTCGCCAGGCGGGGAAGGACCGCCCAGTGCTCGTGCGTCTGGAGCGTCGAGCCGCCCCGGCCGGCAACGGCCGAGAGCCCGCACGGGCGGCCCCGCCTGATAGGATTCCGGGCTCCAAACACCGCGTCCTACCGGTGTCTTTCGTCGGGTTTTTCGCGTGAGGTTTCTATGCAGAGTTTCCAGGAGCTGATCCTCCGTCTGTCGCAGTTTTGGGCGGGCCAGGGTTGCGTCTTGCAGCAGCCGTACGATCTCGAGGTCGGGGCCGGCACCATGCACCCCGACACCTTCCTGCGCGTCCTCGGCCCTGAGCCCTGGCGCGTGGCGTATGTACAGCCGTCGCGACGGCCCGCCGACGGGCGCTACGGCGACAATCCGTTCCGGCTCGGCAAGCACTATCAGTTCCAGGTCATCCTCAAGCCCAACCCGGCGGACACGCAGCAGCTCTACGTGCGGAGCCTCGAGGCCATCGGCATCGACCTCAAGGCGCACGACCTGCGCTTCGAGGAGGACAACTGGGAGGCGCCGACGCTCGGTGCCTGGGGCGTCGGTTGGCAGGTGATGCTCGACGGCATGGAGATCACCCAGTTCACCTATTTCCAGCAGGCCGGGGGGCTCGACCTCAAGCCGATCAGCGCCGAGATCACGTACGGCCTCGAGCGCATCACGATGTTCCTGGGCCTCAAGGCGAGCCTGTACGACATCGACTGGGTGCCGGGCGGTCCGGACTACCGTTCCGTACGCCACCAGGACGAAGTCGAGTTCTCCAAGTACTACTTCGAAGTGGCCGACGTCGACTTTCTGCGCGCGCAGCTCCAGGGCTGGGAGCGCGAGGCGCAGCGCTGCCTCGAGCTCGGTCTGGTGCTGCCAGCGTACGAGGCGGCGCTCAAGAGCTCGCACTGCTTCAACGTGCTCGACGCCCGCGGCGCCGTGTCGGTGACCGACCGCGTGGCGATGATGAAGCGAGTGCGCGATCTCGCCTGCGCCTGCGCCGCGGAGTACGTGGCGAGCCGCGAGCGGCTCGGCTTCCCGTTGCTCAAGAGCGCGCCGACGGCGGAGGTGGCCCGTGGCTGACCTCAAGCGCGGCAGCGAATATCTGCTGGAAGTGCGCGCCGAGGAGATCCCGGCGCGCATGCTGCCCGGAGCCTCCCGCGAGCTCGCGACGCGGGTGTTCGAGGAGCTGATGGCGCGCGGCCTCGGCCCGGCCGAGGTCGAGACGGGCTACACGCCGCGGCGGTTGCTGCTGGTCTTGAAGGGTCTGCCCGTGCAGGAGCCGGATCGCGACGAGGAGATCCTCGGACCGCCGCTCCAGGCGGCCATCGGCAAGGATGGCGCGGCGTCGGAAGCGGCGAAGGGGTTCGCCAAGCGCTGCGAGCGCGAGCTCGACGAGCTGCGCGTCGTCGAAACCAAGGACAAGAAGATCTTCCGGACCCTGGTGCGCCTCGGCGAGTGGCTCGCGCAAGCCGCCAAGCCGGAGACCAAGGGCCTGTATCTCGCCGACGTTCGCCGCGTGCAGGGCCGGCCGACGCCCGACGTGCTGACCGAGATCGTGCCGCGCCTGCTCGCGGCGCTGTCCTGGCAGAAGACCATGCGCTGGGGCGAAGGCATCGGTCCGTGGGTGCGGCCGATCCACGGCATCGTTTCGCTGTTCGACGGCGAGGTCGTGCCGTTCGAGCTGCTGGGCGTCGCCGCGGGCGACGTCACCATCGGCCATCCCATCCTCTCGCCCGAGCCGTTCCGGGTGAGCAGCGTCGCGGACTACCGCCGGAAGCTCGCCGAGCGCGGCCTCGAGCCGAGCTCGGAGCTGCGCCAGGAGGCGCTGTCGAAGCACATGCACGAGCGCGCCGCGGCGCTCGGCGGCAAGCTGGTCGAGGACGAGGATCTGCTCGGCAAGCTGGCGGCGATCTGCGAGATCCCGGGCGTGATGGAGGGCGCGCTCTCGCCGGAGGTGATGGCGCTGCCGCGTGAAGTGCTGACCACCAGCCTGCGCGATCATCAGAGCGCGTTCACGGTCGAGAAGGACGAGCGGCTCCTGCCGGTGTTCTTCACCGTCATGGACCGTCCCGACGACCCGGCCGGCCACGTGCGCGGCGGCAACGAGTGGGTGGTGAAGGCGCGCCTCGCCGACGCGCGGTTCTTCTACGGCGAGGACCGCAAGGGCTCGCTCGCCTCGCGTGCCGCCAAGCTCGAGCACCTGATGTTCCACGAGAAGCTCGGCAGCTACGCCGCCAAGACCGAGCGCATCGCGCGCCTCGGGGAGTGGATCTGCCGGGCGCTCGGCGAGCCCGGGAGCGTGGGTGCCTGCAAGGAGGCCGCCGCGCTGCTCAAGATCGACCTCACGACCGAGATGGTGAAGGAGTTCACCACGCTCCAGGGTGTGATGGGCGGCATCTATGCCCGCGAGGACGGCCACGGCGAGCCCGTCTGGCAGGCGATCTACGACCAGTACCTGCCCGCCGGCATCGCCGACCGCCTGCCGCGCGGTCTGGTGGGCCGGGTGGTGGCGCTCGCCGATCGACTCGACACCGTGGTCGGCATGTTCGGCCTCGGCCTCGTGCCGACGGGCTCGAAGGATCCCTTCGGCCTGCGTCGCGCCGCGCAGGGCATCGTGCGCATCGCCCTCGAGGGCAACCTGGCGCTCGACCTCGAGCGCGCCGCCGGCGAGGCCGCGATCGGCTACGGCGACCGGCTGAAGCGCACGGCGCCGCAGATCCAGGCCGACCTGCGGCCGTTCCTGTTCGACCGGCTGCGTTACATCCTGGGCCTCAAGGACTACGCCTACGACGAGATCGAAGCGGCCCTCGCGGGCGTTTCCACGGGCGCCGGCGGTCTCACCCTGCCGGATCTCGAGGCGCGGGTCGACGCTTTGCACCGCGTGCGCGCGGAAGACCAGTTCCTGTCGATCGTGCAGGCGGCGAAGCGCATCGAGAACATCCTGCGCGAGCAGCCGGCGCAGGCGCTCGACGCCAAGCATCTGAAGCACGACGCCGAGGTCGAGCTCTTCCGCGAGCTCGAAGCCCTGCGCGGCGAAGTCGAAGCCGCCGCCGCGGCGCGCGAGTACGAACGCGCCCTGCGCCGCATCAACGAACTCGCCGGGGCGCTCGACCGCTTCTTCGTCGACGTCATGGTGATGGACGAAGACCTCGCCGTGCGCGCCAATCGCGTGGCCCTGCTGCAGGCCATCCAAGGCGTGCTGACGCGGGTGGCGAAGCTCACGGAGATGGTGGTGGAGAAGAAGAAGTAGGTCGAGGATACCCACGCCATGCCCGAGGACGTTCTCTCCCGCACGCCGCCGCCGGCCGATCATCGGCTGGCGTACGGTCGTGATCCGCAGCAGTTTCTGGACCTGCGGTTGCCGGCCGGCAAGGGGCCGCATCCGGTGGTGCTCAATCTGCACGGCGGATTCTGGCGGGCCGCCTACGATCTCGAGCACGCGGGCCATTTCTGCGCCGCGCTGACGAAGCGCGGCATTGCGACCTGCAATCTCGAGTACCGGCGGGTCGGGAATCCCGGCGGCGGCTGGCCGGGGACGTTCGACGACGTGCGCGCCGGGCTGCGGTTTCTGGCGACGCTGGCGCCGGCGCACGGTCTCGATCTCGGACGGCTGGTGGTGAGCGGGCACTCGGCAGGGGGCCATCTGGCGCTGTGGCTGGCGGCTCGCGCGGGCGGTGGCGAAGGGATCGCACTGCGCGGCGTGGTGCCGCTCGCGCCGGTCTCGGATCTGCGCCGCGCCTGGGAGCTGCACCTGAGCCACGACGCGGTGGTCGAGCTGCTCGGCGGCACGCCGGCAGAGGTCGGCGAGCACTACGCCGAAGCATCGCCCATCGAGCTGCCGATCGCCGTGCCGCAGCGGCTCGTCCACGGCGCCGAGGACGACGTCGTGCCGTTGGAGATGTCGCGCGGCTACCTCGCGAAGAAGAAGGCGGCGCACGAGGACGTGCAGCTCATCGAGCCGCCGCACTGCGATCACTTCGATCTCATCGATCCCGAATCGAAAGCCTGGTCGAGCGTCGAGCAGGCCGTGCTCGGTCTCCTCGGCTGAGCAGGGACGCATGGGCGGGCGGAGCGCAGGCCCTCCCGACGTCCGCCTTTCTGCTCGCTGCTCTGCCCGTCGCCCTGATCGTCGCCGATACGCCTCCGGCCGGCGCCCACGCTGGGGACTCGCCGCCAAGCTGGCGCTCTGCACCTTCCTTCTCGGGCTGACGCTCGGTGCCTCGGCCGCGCCGGCCACGGCCGCGGTGTGGTTCGTCGGAGACTTCGAGAACGGGACGCTCGACGGTTGGAGTGGCGATCTGGCGCGCCCCGAGTCGGCGGTCGTCGTGACGGCTCCGGTCCGCAAGGGACGTCATGCGGTGCGAATCACGCTCGCGCCCGGGGATCGCGCGGCGAGCAAGGAACGCGCCGAGCTCAAAGTGGGAGACAAGGAGATCGAACGCCTCCACGGCGGTCCGGGCGGCGAGATCTGGTACGGCTGGAGCCTCCTGCTTCCCAAGGACTTCATCCCGCCACCCGGCGACCAGTTCGAGATCGTCGCGCAATGGCACCACCGTCCGGAGGAGAACGGCCATCTCGTGCATGGCCCTCCGCCGCTGGCGCTGCATCTGGTTTGCGAGCGGGGGAAGCGCGTGCTGCTCCTGATTCTCCAGACTTCGCCCACGGCGGCGCCGCGGCGCATCGCCGTGCGGGCGGTCGCGGCGGGTGCATGGCAGGACCTGGTGGTGCACGTGCGCTGGTCCCACGGCGTCGATGGCTTCGTCGAAGCCTGGCTCGACGGCGCCGACATCACAAGCGGCAAGCAGCATGGCGCGACGCTCTACGGCCGGCTCAACAACTACCTGCGGCTGGGGCTCTATCGCGGCAAGGGTGTGCCGTCGACCAACTCGATCTATCTCGACGAGGTCCGCTTGGGCGATTCCTTCGCGGCCGTGTCGCCCGGCCCGCCCTAGTGGCCTGTAACGCCCGAATCAGTGCCCAAATCGATAGGGGCTGGCTTGGTCTGGACCCCGTGGGCGGCGTTGCGCCTCCTCGCCTAGACCCAGCTAGGGCTGCGTCGCCGCGCCTTGCCCACGGCGCCCAGCCGCGGCGCCATCCACTATCGATTCGGACGTTACAGGCCACGAGATCCTGGCTGTGCCGGCGCGGTGGTTGCGGATACCATTCGCGCCACGATGCGCATCCAAAATTCCAGCCCGGCCCTCCTGCTGACCTTCTGTCTGGCCGTAGCTCTCGTTCCCGCCGCTTCCGCCGCCGACAACCTCTGGTCTCTCCGGCTCGCTGTTGGAACGACCGGGCACAGCCACACCGTGCTCAGCGATGCGAGCTGCAATGCGGAGCAGCCGCCGGCACTGTTCGGATGCGGCTACCGGGCACGCGGCACTTGGGGACGGGCGACGGTGGCAGAGGTCGCGATCGGATACCGCCTGCGGCCCGACGTGCGAGTCGAGGTCGCGGCGTTCGCGCTGCGCGGATTCGCGCTCGACGCCAACGCCAACTTCCCGCGAGTGACCGACGTGCAGCCGGTTGACGGGAAGCTCTCGACGGACGCCCTGTTCGCCGTGGCGTACTGGGAACCGGCGGTGACGTTCGGTTGGCACCTCGGACGCTTGGCGCCGTTCGTCGGCGCGGGTGTGGGCGGGGCGCGGCACCGGCTCGATCCGGTGACGTTCCGCTTTCCCGGCATCGGTCCAGCCGCCGTGACCGTCACCCAGGGCGGCCGGAGCAGCGACGGTGCCTGGCTCGCGACCGCCGGCGCGGCCTGGGCCTTCACCGATCGCCTGGCGCTGGAGGTGGCGGTGCGGAGGCTCGACCTCGGCGGTGCCGAGACGGCGAGCGGAGCGGCGACCATCGTGCGACCCACGCGCACCTTCGCGATCGCGGTGGCGCCGACGCGCGCTCGGGTGCGGGCGGACGAGGTGGCGGCGGCGCTGCGCTGGTCCTGGTAGCTGCCTGCGCTGCCCTGCGAAGCCGTGTCGGAGCTCCCTGGCGGAGCGAATCCGGCCGGCTTGAAACCAGCTCCGCGTTCCTGCCGTAGTGCCTCCCATGAGAGCCGGTACTCTGTCGTCATCTCTGGATCGCCTGATCACGCCCCTTTGCGGGGGCTAGGAGAACCGTATGCAACGCGTCCTGACCGCCGCCGTCCTGCTGGGCAGCCTCACGCTGGCCGCCGCCCCGGCTTCCGCCGTCCACTTTTCGTTCTCGACCGGCAACGAGGTCGACCTCGACGGCGACCGCGTGCGCATCACGCCGCACGACGGCGTGCCGATGGCCGAGATCACACCGGAGGGCGTGCTGCGCATCGACGGCCGCACCATCGCGGTCGAGGAGCGGGAACGCGTGCTGCTGGTGCGCTACAACGTGACGCTGCGCACGATCACGCAGCAGGCGATCGACGTCGGCATGGCCGGCGCCAGTGTCGGCATCAAGGCCGCGACGGCGGCTTTGGTCGCTCTGCTCACCGGCGGCGACGAGCAGCAGATCAAGGCCAAGGTGGAGCCGCAGGCCGAGCACCTCAAGGCGCGGGCGCGCAGCCTGTGCACGCAGGTGAAGGAGCTCAAGCGCGTCGAGGACGAGCTCGCCGAGCGCCTGGAGGCGTTCCGGCCCTACGCCCTGATCGACAAGCCGGACTGCCACATCGAGGACTGAACCCGGCCGAGGCTTGCAGATGGCGCGCCCGTCCTCCGCGACGGGCGCTGATCGTTCGCGGGCCAGGTTCTCGGGGGCGGAAGGCCGCGCCTCCGGGATCGGCGCTTGGCACAGAGACTGCTACCCTGCATGGCGGAGGTTTCCGTCATGCCGAGCTCGAGCAAGCAGCGTCACCCCTTTCGTGTCGTGAGCAGTGCCGTTCTCCTGCTGGGATCGTGGGCCTGCTCGCCGCCGGTGCCGGTGGTCGTCGATGCCTCGCTGGCCAGCGGTCAGTCCTACGAGGTCGACGGCCTGTCCAGTCGGTACTGGGGCAAACCGCTCAAGTTTGGCTCGTTCGCCACGGAGAAGACCCGCGTCGGCGAGCGCTGGGATTGGGCCGCAGGCCTGTTCGGCGTGAGCGCCGGAGAGCGCGTGCAGCCGTATCGATTCGGTTTCGCCGGCGAGGCGGGGGAGCACTGGCAGGTCGAGTGCCGGGCGCGCACGCCGATCATCGTGGGCCGCACCGACCACGGCTCGTGGAGCACGCCCGTCGGTGAGACCCGCCTCGGCTGCGTCATGCGGGCGGCCGGCGGGGAGGTGCGGGAGCTGCAACTCCATGGCACGGCCTTCGATCTCGCGGGTGAAAGTGCCCTCGGCGCGGACACGATCACGATTCGCTCGCTGCACGAGCTGCCCGACAAGGCCGGCCGCCCGCATCGGGTGCCGGCGGTTCTGGGCTACGAGCTGCGGGCCGGCGACCGCGTGGTCGGGAGCGTCGATCTGCTGGGAAAGGGCCGCGTGTACTTCGCCAGCGAGCTCTCGCCGGCGCTGCGCAATGGAGTCGCGATGACGGCGACAGCCCTGCTGTTCTTCGGTCGGGGCTGAGGCGCGATCGGGCCCTTGCTCTTACTGGACCCAGGCGCTCACGGGACCAGCGCGGCGATCAGCACCACGAGGATCGCCGCCGGGCAGAGGTAGCGCAGCGAGAACAGCACGGCGCGCCGCGTGAGCGGCCGCATGTCCGCGAGCTGCTCCGCCGGGATGGCCTTGGCGACGAACCAGCCGAGGAAGACGCTGGTGAGCAGCGCGCCGATCGGCAGGAACAGGTTGGACGCCGCGAAGTCCACGAGATCGAAGAAGGTCATCCCGGCGAAGCGACTGCCAGAGCCAGCGATGCCCCCGAGGGGATGCCAGTTTGCCCAGCGGCTGAAGGACAAGACGGAGCCGATACCCATGAGCCACATCGCGGCGGCGGTCATCAGCACGGCGACCGGCCGTCGCAGTCGCGCCCGCTGTTCGAGCCAGGCCACCAGCGGCTCGAGGCCGGCGATCGACGGGGTGAGCGCCGAGAGCGCGAGCAGCACGAAGAACAGGGTCCCGATGAGCCGCCCGCCCGGCATCTCGGCGAAGGCGGTGGGAAGCACTTCGAACACCAGCTCCGGCCCTTGCGCCGGATTCATGCCGTAGCGGAAGACCAGCGGGAACACCATCAGCGTCGCGAGCAGCGACACCAGCACGATCGAGCCGGTGATGAAGAGCGCCGAGCGCACCAGCGAGACGCCCTTCGGCACGTACGCGCCGTAGGCGATCATCATCGCCATGCCGACGCCGGTGGCGTAGAAGGCCTGGCCGACCGCGGCGAGCAGGACCTGCGGCGTGAGCTTGGAGAGATCGGGCGCGAAGGCGAAATGGAGCCCGCGCTCGACGTCGCCGGTGGTGAGCGAGTAGCCGACCAGGATGAGCAGCAGCAGCAGGAAAGCCGGCGCGCGCAGCTTGTTGGCCATCTCGACGCCGCGCTTTATGCCGAGCGCCGAGATGCCGGCGACGAGCGCGATGAACGCGATATGCCAACCACCCACCACCATGGGATTGGACACGAAGGTCTTGAACTGCGTCGCGACCGCGTCGTGCGACAGCCCGGTGAGCTCACCGCTGGCGCACTTCCACGTGTACGCCAGCACCCAGCCGGCGATCATCGTGTAGTAGGAGAGGATCAGGAACGCCGCCAGACTGCCCAGCCAGCCGATCGCGTTCCAGCGCCGCGAACGGCCGGCGAGCTCGGCGAGCACGCCGGCGGCCTCCGGCGGGCTGCGCCGCGCCGTGCGACCGATGACGAACTCGCCGACGAGCAACGGTGTCGCCAGCACCAGGCAGACGAACACGAACACGACCACGAAGGCCGGACCGCCGCTGGTGCCGGCGAGATACGGGAACCGCCAGATGCTGCCCAGGCCGACCGCCGCGCCGACCACTCCCAGGTAGACCGCGATACGGGACGACCAGAGGTTCACCTGAGCGGGCATCGAGATCTCCGGTTGCGTGACGGGTGAAGTACTCAGCGCGTCGCGGCGTCCGGCGACGCTGTCACGGCCGGGCCGGCGGTGTCGACCAGCCAGTCCCAGAGATAACGCGCCGCCGAGCGGTCCGCCCACAGGCGCCAGAGGCCGGCGGCCGGCTGGTGGAGCGTCACCGACAGCTGCGCGAGCGCGGTGTGCGCGCAAGCTCCGATCGGCACCGCGTCGCCCTCGAGATCGAGCGTGCAGTCGCGCAGCAGCACGTCGACCGCGCGCGCGCCGCCGAGCTCGAAGACCACGCTCGCGGCCGAGACGCCCGCGAAGAGCAGCGGCACGTCCGAGAGGCGCTGCCGGAGCGTGCTCTCGATCTGCTCCTCGGGGAGGGTCAGCGAATAGGCCAGCCAGTCGCCCGGCGCCCGCCACAGCACCCATGGATCGTCTCCCGCCACGCCGTTCGGGCTGGCCGGGAGCACGTTCGCCGCGGCGGTCGCGACGCGTTCGGCGTCGCCGCGCAGCGTCTGCAGTCGCACGGCTGCGACCGCGCGCAGCTCGCGGAGCTCGAATCCGGCCGCACGATGCGATGCCGGTGCGTCCTGAGTGCGACCGCCGAGCGGGGAGACGATCGCGAGTGGAACAGGCTCAGCCATGGAGGCGCTCTCCTTGCGGGTCGTAGTGCGCCGGTGCCACGACCTCGGCGCGCGACGTCCGTCCGGCCTCGATGACGGTGACCACCTGGCCCAGCCGTTCGCGGCCGCGTTCGAGCATGCCGAGCCCCAGGTGGGCGCCGAGCGTCGGGCTCCAGCAGGCCGAGGTCAGATACCCGGACGTTGCGACGGGCGGTCGTATGGTTGCGCCGGTGAGTAGATGGGCGCCGGCGAGAAATGCGTCCGGCGCTCCGACGCAGCGCAAGCCGACGAGCTGCAGGCGGTTGGGGCGGACGTTCTCCGCCAGCGTCAGCGACCGCCGGCCCACGAAGTCGCTGGTCTTGCGGGCGATCGCCGGGCCGAAGCCGATGTCGTCCGGCACCGTCGTGCCGTCGGTGTCGCCGCCGACGTGTAGGTAGCCCTTCTCGGTGCGCAGCGTGAGCAGCGCTTCGACGCCGATCGGCTGCGCGTCGT
>WBZN01001519.1_pt1 | contig 14006 bp, 16 predicted proteins | sample 5204281 | NCBI WGS metagenome assembly WBZN01 (sample SAMN12344347, study PRJNA552823) | activated sludge metagenome | biome: Activated sludge suspended growth; feature: Nitrification reactor; material: Wastewater; isolation source: activated sludge from nitrification reactor of wastewater...
GTCCGCCCGCCGCGCGTGCCTGTGATCTCGAACGTCAGCATCAATCCGGAAAGCGATCCGGCGACGATCAAACGCCTGCTCATCGAACAAATCACAGGCCGCGTCCGTTGGCGCGAAACGATCGAAAGTTTGCGCGGGCGCGGCGTCACTTCGGTCGTCGAAGTCGGCGCAGGCAAGGTCCTCTCCACGATGGCCAAGCGCATCGACAAGGAACTGCCCACGACCTCAATCGAAACGCCGCAGGAAATCGAAGCGTTCATAAAGACGCTCTAAGCGAAGGATACTCCGATGTTCTCTCTCTCCGGCAAAACCGCCCTCGTCACCGGCGCCAGCGGCGGCATCGGCAGCGACATCGCCCGTGCGCTGTACAAGCAGGGCGCAACTGTCACGCTCTCAGGCACGCGCCGCGAAGCGCTTGAAGCGTTGCAAAAAGAATTGGGCGAACGCGCGCACATTGCGGTCTGCAATCTAAGCGACTCGGCACAGGTCGACGAACTGCCGAAGACCGCGGAAGGCTTGATGGGTGGGCTCGACATCTTGGTCTGCAACGCAGGCATCACGCGCGACAATCTCTTCATGCGCATGAAAGACGAAGAATGGGATGAGGTGATCAAGGTGAACCTGACCTCGACATTCCGCCTCTCGCGCGCGGTCATGAGCAACATCCGGCAAAATTTGTTTCTCGCCTTCATCTACAATGCTGCTGGTGTCCCGGTCGCCGCGGGCGTTCTCTATCCTGCGCTGGGCCTGCTGCTCTCGCCGATCATTGCAGCCGCAGCTATGGCGCTGTCATCTGTGAGCGTCATTGGCAACTCGCTGCGTCTCCGGGCCGCAAAACTGTAGCCGGAGGAACCGCGCGGAAGACGTCAGAACACATGTCGAAGGGCTTCGGCGCCCCAAAGAACCGCGGCATATCGGGCGGCCTTGCCTGCTCCCACCAGGGAGAGAAAGGCGTAGATGTTCATCCGGACCGTGCCGGCTATCACCGTCAGCGCATCTCCCACGATCGGCAGCCATGCGAGCAGTAGCGACCATGCGCCGTAGCGACCGAACCAGGCGCCGGCCCGGTCGAGTTGCTTCTGAGATGTGGGAAACCAGCGCCGTGTTGCATATCCCAGGAACCATCGTCCAAGAACATAGTTCGCGGCGCTGCCCGCCGTATTGCCGATCGTCGCGGCCAGAAAAAGCGTCGCAACCGCCTCTGGCCGGTCCAGGACCAAGCCGACTAGAACCAGCTCCGAAGACCCGGGAATGACCGTTGCTGCGAGAAAGGCGGTGCCGAGCAGAGTGAGATGGGCTGCGAGCTCGCTCATTGTTGTTGGCGGCTCGCCCGATTGATTGCGTCCTGCCGCTGCCGGATCTCAGCCGACTTCTGAAAGGCAGGCATTGCGCTTCGATAATCCGGGCCGGCAAAGGGTTGGACACCGAACTTCGTTAGCTGAAACAGAACTTTGTCCGGATGATGCCAGCTGTGGCCAGTCGCATCGTGTGGCGGCGCCGGCAGCAGCCCGTCCGAATGACGCTCGCGCCAATTCGGTTGGCCTTCGAGTTTCTGGCCATGACAGGACGCGCACCTTGAAGCGTACAGCCCCTGGCCGAGCGCGACATGCGCCTCATCGTCGGGACGCAGGGTCAATTCATCGGCGTCGCGAAGGTTCAGATGTGCCGCGACGCCTGCGACACCGATGGCGGCAACTGCGACGATGATTTTTGGGGACCGATGTTGTTTCATATGTGCAGGAATGAACGACGTGGCACGCGTCAATGTAACGGCCTCGCGTACTTGCCGCCAGCACATCACGATCCCGCCCTTGACCTTCCCACGATTGGAAGCCCCATGTTCGTCCTCGTTAACCCCTAAGGAGACAATCATGCATCGCTATAGCGTTCCCAAGATGAGTTGCGGTCATTGTGCCGGAACGATTGACCAAGCTGTCAAAGCTATTGACCCTGGCGCTGACGTCACCATTGACATTCAGGCAAGGCAGGTCGCGGTTCGTAGCAGTGCCGCGGCCGAACGGATTGAACAGGGCATTCGGTCCGCGGGTTACGAGACGGCCCCGGTAACAGGCTGATCCGCCCGCCTCGGCCGATGCGCCCGCCGGGAACCCACTCCCGGACTCGCTGTTTGTTGCTTATTGGCCGAGGAGAGTAACAATGAAATACGTTAACGGTCTGGCCGCGCTTGCTCTCGTAATCGGGACCTCCGGCGCGGCGCTTTCGAGCGAATACCAGGAAGACGAGGAGGAAGGCCACTTCGACTCGCCGACCTACCGGGTTATTCTGGAATCACCCGATGACCCGGCAGAGGCGCACATCCAGCGGGATCTGAAGTTCGTCGTCGAGATGTCCGAGCACCATCGAGGTGCCGTGCGCATGTCGGAGGCATATCTCGACGATCCAAAGGGCACCAATCCGTTCCTACGGCGGATGGCCGGCGCCATCATCCACAATCAGCAGTTCGAGATTGGCTGGCTGCAGGACATCAAGCATCGGCTGAACGAAGGACCAAAGGAAGTGATGAGGATCGGCGATCAACAACTCCTGATGCTTCCGCAGGGCATCACCGGCATGGAGCACCGGAAACGCTTCCAGCCTGCACCCATACGTTCCGTCACGAACACTATCGAGAATTCGAAGCCGATCTCGGAATTCGACTTAGTGTTCGCCAAGGGCATGAAAATGCACCACCAAATGGCCCTTGATATGGCGCATGCGTACAACAACGATCCGAAGGGCGGTAACCGCGTCATCAAAGAGATTAATCTCGGTATCCTGGCGGACCAGACCGTCGAGATTGCGATTCTTGACGATGTCATTTCGGAATATGACGGCGATGCGGATGCCGTCGAGATCCCACCCGAGATGCACGAGATGATGGGCATGCCGATGGACCATTCGAGCATGCAGCATTGAAGCATGCCACCTCTGGCACCTATGCTGCCCCAACTCCGGCGAAGATCGTGCAAGGTCACATCGCCGAGACCGTCCAGGGTGGCGCAGACATTGATCAGCGCGCCCAGGCCGAGCAGGCCGCTGGCGGTGCCGTGCGGGGCCATAAGGATCGAGCCACCCACTTGAGCTCGGCAATGCTGCCGACGTCCGCCGGGTCCGGCCCGATCATCCGCACCGCCTCCGTCTAGATCAGCTCCTTGAAGTTGTGGCGCAAGTAGATCTGTTCGACGGTGTGGAACGGCGTCGAGGTCGAGAGCGTGAGTTCGTGATACGCCTGCGGGTTAACGTACGGCACGCGCCGGTCAGCATGCCCTCGAGCCACATGATGTTGTGTTTCTCGACCGCGCGCGAACTTGATTGCGTCGGGCAGCATCCAGCCCGGCCGGCAGTCGAGCGCCGGGGTTACCTTGTCGCCGGTACGCTTCTTCCGAATCGAGCCTTTATACACGGGCACCTCGTCGCGCACCTTGCCGCCGAGCAGCTTGTACGCAGGAACGCCGGTACGTTCGCTGGCACAATGGATAGCTTCGGGAGCGGCTACGGCGTCGTCGATGACGCTACATCATCCCCATCATGCCCATCGGGCCAAGGATCTGATCTGCTGTTTGCTTCTGCTCTTTGGAAAGGACGCTATACAGCTGCTCTGCCGGGCCTTTGATCGCCCGCAGCATTTCCATGTGCGCGGCCATGTGCTGCTCCGCCCAGTCTAATCGATCGGGCAGGCTCATCATTGTCCCGGGCTGACCCTGCATCATCATCCCCTGGTTGCCCATCATCATACCCTGACCCATCATCATGCCTTGGCCCATCATGCCGCTCGACATCATTTCGTTCATGAGCTCGCTCATGCGCTTCGCGTTCGCGCGGAGCGCGTCGGCATAGGCGTTCCATTGCTGACTCTGGGCGTCCGCGATCTTGAGCTCGGTCTTGAGGAATGCCAGCCGGCCTTCGATGTGCTGGGATGGGTCCATCATCGGCATCATGCCTGGTCCCATCATATTGTTGCCCATCCAGCCCTGACCCATCATTGGCATCTGCTGGCCCATCATGGGCTGGGTCGATTGTTGCGCGACCGCGGCAGTGCTCGTCAGCATTGCAGCGACCGACGTGGCGATCAGCAAAGCCCGCATGGTTCCCTCCTTCGGGGAAGTATCGGAAAAGGCTAGGCCATTCAGTCCCTCAGGCATTGATCTGCGTCAATTCGTAGATATGCGTAGCTCTGACCGTGCATCCGTGATGAGCGACCAGGACTCTCCGGTCATCCTGCGGCCAATTGAGTCCGCGTGGAGATCAACTCGACACGCGCCTGCCGGACAATCTGCCGGCCGCCGCTGATGCCGAGGCCGGCCATGACCGCGGCAACGATGACGTCGGGCCACCCGGCGCTGGTGCCGAAGACACCGGCGGCCGCTGCGATCACGGCGACATTGCCGATCGCGTCGTTGCGAGAGCAGATCCAGACCGACCGCATGTTGGAATCACCCGTCCGGAAGCGATAGAGCATCAAGGCGACGCCCGCATTGGCGAGCAGCGCCAGCACGCCGACGATACCCATGACTCCGGCCTCCGGCAGAGTTCCGGCAATGGCATGCCAGATTGTCGAGCCCGCAACCCAGGATCCAAGCGCCAGCAGCCCGGCGCCCTTGACCAGCGCCGCACGCGCCCGCCAGGGCAACCCCATGCCAGCCACGCCGATACTGATCGCGTAATTGGACGCGTCACCCAGGAAGTCCAAGGCATCCGCCTGGAGCGAAGTGGAGTTGGCCGCCACGCCGGCAATGATCTCGCCCGCAAACATCGCTGCGTTTACCGCGAGGGCGATCCAAAGAGCGCCGCGCCAAGCCGGACTGTTCAGCGCCTTCGAGGCGCCGGTTTCGGCAGCACAATTGTCGTCATGGCAGCATCCGGACATTCGACCTCCGTGGAGCACTGGTAAGCCGTGATCCGACCCCTTATATGGACCCTGTAGCAACTACAGGGTCAAGGGGCGGCGGAGTTCAATAACCATGACGCAATCTCTGTCTATCGGATATCTCGCAAGGGCGACGGATACGAAGATCGAGACCATCCGCTATTACGAGCGGATCGGCCTATTGCCGAAACCGGCACGCACCTCCGGCAACTACCGGAGCTATGACAATCCGCACCTCACGCGCCTCGTGTTCATCCGGCGCGCACGCGAACTCGGCTTCTCGATCGGGCAAGTGCGTGACCTTCTAAGTCTGTCCGATCAGAAGGATCGCTCATGCTCACAGGTCGACGCGATTGCCCGTGAGCATCTGGCGGAGGTCGACGCCAAGATCCGATCGCTCAAAGCACTGCGCCACGAGCTGGATTCCATCATTCACCAATGTCATTTGGGAACGATCGCGGAGTGCCGCATCATTGATGCGCTTGGCGCGAAATCGATCAGCTGAGGTTAAACGAGATGTACTCGGGACGCGGCATCAATCTAGGTAGTTCGCGGGCCAAGCAGGATGACCGCAGCTCCAGGCAAATGACGGCGCCGGTCAGATCCCATCGGTCCGGCCGCACGCCCTCGACCATCCAGAGCCAGGCCAGTGACGCGATGATGTAGACGCCGCCATAGGCCGCATAAGCGCGGCCTGCCGCGTCGCTGTCCACGAGTGTCAGCAGATAGGCGAGGATGATCAGCGAGGAGGCCGAGCGGCAGCCACCAGATCGATTTGCCCAGTTGAACCCTTACCGGTTCGGCTGGATCTCTATCCGGATCACGTCCGCTGCCAACGGATAGGAAAAACCATCTTTCGCTTCGGTGACGGTGTTCTTTTGATCGACGCCCTGGTTGGCGCTCTTCTGACGAGGCGCCTGATCCGCGCCGGCACCTGGCTGTTGATCGATCTCTGTTCCGGCATCAAAGAGCCGAACCCATGCGGTTAGATCACCGGCAATCGCCTTGCCGTCTCCATCGAACAGACTGAGAGCACCATTCGCTGGAGCGAAGAACTTGTCGTTCGATTGGACAAACATTGTTGCAAAGGACAGCCGATCGCCCGGCCTCGCGGTGATCGTGAACTCGAGGCCTGGCGCGAACACGCCAGCGTGCTCACCGTACTTCGCCTGAAGGATTTTCTGCAGCGGCTCGAAGTTGCCATCCTCGGCCAATGACTGAAGCTCGGCCGATGCGAGTTTGCCAGGCTCGACAATTGACGCTGCCGGATCCACAAGAAATACGCCGGGCGCGATCGGCGCCTTGACCGCCGTTGCGCCCGGAACCTTGAGCGTATCGTTCTTGCTGACATTCGTGATCTTGATTGTGAACGTCGTCACGTCCGTCGCGGTCGCCGCCATCGCTGGCATAGAAAGTCCGAAGGCCAGGACCGACCCGGCGATCAATAACAGGCTGCGCATGTGCCACTCCAGTTTCAATGGGATGCTCGACACCAAACATGACGCGCTCCGGTCCAGCATTAAAATGCCGACCCGGCATCGTTACGATGCTTCAGCAATGTCTCAGTCTGAATCGGCCAACAAAGGCAGCGTCGCAGCCGTCATGCGCCTCTTCGACCTCCTGCCAGGCTGATAGAGCCATCGCCGGACAGCACAAGTTATCTCGGCTGGGCTGCGTCGTCATGCACGGTTCGTCAGTCCAGCCGCTTACTCGGCCGGTGCCACAACTGCCGGTCTTTGTGCCGTCTCCAAGCCAAAGCCTTTCACCAGCGCATAGACCGCCGGAATCACGATCAGGGTCAAGATGGTCGATGACACCATGCCGCCGATCATCGGCACGGCGATACGCTGCATGACCTCCGAACCGGTGCCGTGGCTCCAGAGAATTGGCAGCAGTCCGGCCATGATCGCGACAACGGTCATCATTTTTGGTCGCACGCGTTCGACCGCACCTTCCATGACGGCGGCATAGAGATCCGCACGGGTCAGGCTTTGACCCTCGGTCATGCGCCACTCGATCTTCTCTTTGAGCGCATTGTCGAGATAGATCAGCATGACGACGCCGGTCTCGGCGGCAACGCCGGCGAGCGCAATGAAGCCGACGGCAACAGCAACGCTCATGTTGAATCCCATCCAGTACATAAGCCAGAAGCCACCGACCAACGAGAACGGCAGCGACAGCATGACGATCATCGTCTCGGTCAGGCGTCGAAAATTTAGATAGAGCAGCAAGAAGATGATCAGCAGCGTCACCGGCACGACCAAGGACAGCCGCGCCTTGGCGCGCTCCAGATATTCGAACTGGCCGCTCCACTGGGCGAAATATCCCGGCGGGAAGCTGACCTGCTGGTCGACGGCACGCTTCGCTTCGGCAACATAGCCGCCGAGGTCGCGGCCGCGGATGTCGATGTAGATGTAGAGGGCCAGTAAGGCATTCTCGGTCCGGATCGTCGACGGTCCTTGAGACAGTTCGATCTTGGCGAGCTGTCCCAGCGGGGTCGCGGCGCCGGTTGGGCTGTCGACCAGGACTTCCTGGGCGATTGCCTGTGGATCGCTGCGGAAGCCGCGCGGATAGCGCAGATTGACGCTATAACGCTGTCGGCCTTCGACGGTGGTGGTCACAGTCTCACCGCCAAGCGCCATGCCGATCGCCTCCTGGAAATCAGCGATCGAGATGCCATTGCGCGCCAACGCCGCCCGGTCCGGCAGGATGTTGAGATAATAACTGCCGACGATCCGCTCCGCGAAGGCGCTGGTGGTGCCGGGAATCTTGCGGACGACGGCTTCGATCTGGCGGGCCAGACCTTCCATCTCACGGAGGTCCGTGCCGATGACCTTGATTCCGACCGGGGTGCGGATGCCGGTCGACAGCATGTCGATGCGCGCCTTGATCGGCATGGTCCAGGCGTTGCTGACGCCGGGCAGCTGCAAGGCGCTGTCCAACTCGGCAATCAGGCTGTCGATCGTTGTCCCTGCCGGCCACTCCGATTCCGGCTTCAGGTTGATGAGGGTCTCGACCATCTCGGTCGGCGCCGGATCGGTCGCGGTCGCGGCCCGACCGGCCTTGCCGAACACGGATTCCACCTCCGGAAACGACTTGATGATCTTGTTCTGGGTCTGCAGCAGCTCCGCCGCTTTGGTCACCGACAGGCCCGGCAGGGTCGTCGGCATGAACATGAGCGTCCCCTCGTTCAGGTTCGGCATGAACTCCGAGCCCAGGTTCTTGATCGGAATCCAGGTCGCCGCCAAGGCGACCAGCGCGAGCAGGATGGTCAGGGTCTTGGCCCGAAGCACCAGACGGATGACCGGCCGATAGATCCAGATCAGCAGCCGGTTCAGGGGATTCCTGGACTCCGGCACGATCTTACCGCGCACGAACAGCAGCATCAGCACCGGCACCAGCGTGATCGACAGCAGCGCAGCGCCGGCCATGGCGAAGGTCTTGGTGAAGGCCAGCGGATGAAACAGGCGGCCTTCCTGGGCTTCCAGGGCGAAGACCGGCAGGAACGACACGGTGATGATCAGCAGGCTGAAGAACAGCGCCGGGCCGACCTCGACTGCGGCATCGATGATCACCTGCGTCCTTGGCTTGCCGGGCGGCGCATGCTCCAGGTGCTTGTGTGCATTCTCGATCATGACGATGGCGGCGTCGATCATGGCGCCGATGGCGATGGCAATACCGCCGAGACTCATGATGTTGGAGCTGACGCCCAGCAGCTGCATGACGATCATGGCGATCAGCACGCCGATCGGCAGCATGATGATAGCGACCAGGGCGCTGCGGACGTGCAGCAGGAACACGAAGCAGACCAGGGCGACGACAATGCTTTCCTCGATCAGCGTGCCCTTCAGATTCTCGATGGCACGATAAATCAGGTCAGAACGGTCATAGACCGCCTGGATCGTGACCCCATCCGGCAGCCCCTTGCCGATCTCGGCGATCTTGGCCTTGACGTTGTCGATGACATCCAGAGCATTTTCGCCGAAGCGCTGGAGCGCGATGCCCCCGACGGCCTCGCCCTCGCCATTCAGCTCGGTGATGCCGCGGCGCTCGTCGGGGCCCAGCTCCACGCGAGCGACGTCCTGCAGCAGGACCGGCGTGCCATTCTCGACCTTGAGCACGACCTGCTTCAGATCATCGATGCTCTTAAGATAACCGCGGCCGCGTACGATATATTCGGCCTCTGTGAGCTCTACGGTCCGGCCGCCGACATCCATGTTGCTGTCGCGGATGGCATCCCTGACCTCCTTCAGCGAGATGCCGTAGGCCCGCAAGCGCTGAGGGTCGGCGACCACTTGGTACTGCTGCGCGAAGCCGCCGACGCTGGCGACCTCGGCGACACCGGGCGCCTTGGCAATCTGGTAACGCGCAAACCAGTCCTGGGTCGAGCGCAGCTCGGCCAGGGACTTCTGCGCGCCCTGCAGCACGTACTGATAGACCCAGCCGACGCCGGTTGCATCCGGGCCGAGAGACGGCGTGACGCCCGCCGGCAGGTTGCGCTGGGCAAAGTTGAGATATTCCAGCACGCGGCTGCGCGCCCAATAGATGTCGGTGCCGTCCTCGAAGATGATGTAGACGAACGAGACGCCGAAGTACGAGAAGCCACGCACGGCTTTGGAGCGCGGCACGCTGATCATGGCCGTCGTCAACGGATAGGTAACCTGGTCCTCGACCACCTGCGGCGCTTGGCCGGAATATTCGGTGTAGACGATGACCTGCGTATCCGAGAGATCCGGAATGGCATCGAGCGGGATGTGCCGGACGGCATAGATGCCCCAGGCGACCAGGAAGGCCGCACCCAGCAGCACCAGCAGCCGGTTGTTCGCCGACCAGCGGATAATCGCGGCGATCATGGCTGAGCCTCCGGCGTATCCGACGGTTTGTCGCCGGCCGTGAAAGCCTTCAGTGCTGCCTGCAAGTTGCTTTCCGCGTCGATCAGGAAGTTGGCGCTGACGACCACCTTGTCGCCTTCGGACAGGCCTTCCAGGATCTCGGCGTAGCCGTCCGCGCGCCGTCCGAGCTTCACCTCTCGTGGCTCGTAGCGGCCTTCGCCGCGCTCCACCAGGACCGCCTGGCGCTTGCCGGTGTCGAGAATGGCACTCTCGGGAACCGACAGCACCTCGGCGCTCGCCATGTCGGCGGACAGCAGCACGGCAGCGTACATGTCGGCCTTCAGCCGACCTTCCGGGTTATCGAGCTCGACGCGGACCTTGGCCGTGCGGGTGGCCGGCGTCAGGCCGGGATAGATGAAACTGACCTCGCCCTTGAAGCGCTCGCCGGGAAAGGCGTCCAGCTCGACTTCGACCGGCAGGCCGGGCTGCACCGACGACAGGTCCTGCTCGTAGACCTCCGCGATCACCCAGACGTGGCTGAAATCGACCAGGCGGTAGAGCGGCTCGCCGGCCGTCACCCAGGCGCCTTCGATCGCCATCTTCTCGACCACCTGGCCGCCTTCCGGTGCCGGCACCGAGATGGTGCCGGGTGCTTCCTTGGCGTCCTCAAGCGCGGAGATCTGGCTATTCGTGAGGCCAAGGGTCTTGAGCCGCTGTGCCGCAGCCGCCGCAAGGCCAGGATCGGTTTTCCGGGCTAGGATGTATTCTTGCTGCGCCAGGCGCAGCGACGGGCTGAAGAGTTCCAGCACGGCTTGCCCGCGCTTCACCATGTCACCCGTCTTGTCGACGTGTAGGCGCTGCACCCAACCATCGAAGCGGGAGGTGACGATGCTCTGCCGGGATTCGTCGGGCTGGATGGTGCCGGTCGCACGGATCGTCCGGGTCAACCGGCGAACAGCCGCCGCCTCAGTCTTGACGCCCAGCTTCTGCACCTTGTCGAGGCTGATCTTGACGACGTTGCCGTCATCGCCGGCCCCGTTCTCGTACACCGGGATGTAGTCCATCCCCATCGAATCCTTCTTGGGCTCGTAGGAAACGTCGGGGAGGCCCATGGGATTGCGGTAATAGACGATCTTGCCTTTGCCGCTATCGGCGCCAGCATCGGTAGGCGCACCGGTCGGCGTGTCGTAGACCGGGATGTAGTCCATTCCCATGGAATCCTTCTTCGGCACCGGCGAGATCTCCGGCAGGCCCATGGGATCGCGGTAGAACAGGATCTTGCCGCCATCATCGGCGGCACCGGCGGCCCCCGGCGGCGACGATGATGACGATGGTGCTGCTGCTGGTGCTGCTGATGATGGTGATGGTGTCGGCGCTGCTTCCGCCGCCGGCGCGGTGCCGGTGTCCGGCAGCTGCCCGGCAGCAAGCTGTTCAAGCGCCGCACGGCCGCCCATGAGATAGATGCCGCCGACCACACTGCCGACGATCAGCAGCACCGCGGCGAGAACCCAGAGAATCGGTTTCATAGCGAACCTCCTACCAGGCGCTCAAGTTCGGCGAGCAAGCTCTGCTGCTCGAACAGCATGCCGATATACTCGATCTCGGCTTGTTTCAGACGCCGGGTTGCGCCGATCGCGTCGGCGAGATCCGCCTGATCGACGGCATAGGCACGCTGCGCGGCTTGAACGGCTTCCTCGAGCAGCGGCAGCTGCCTGGTGCGCATCGCCGCTTCGCGCGCACTCGCCGCGCGCAAGTTCTGCACGGCTTCCTGGACCTGGTTCATCAGCTCGATGCGCGCGGTCGATTCGCGCGCCCGGGCCTCCGCCAGCTTGGCCTTGGCCTTGCCCTGCTCGGCGTGGCGCAGGCCCCATTGGATCGGGACATTGAAGCCGATTCTGGCTTCGTAGCCGGTCAGATCGCGATCTTCATCGATGATCGAGACGCCCAGGGTCAGGTCCGGATACCAGTTCCGATCAGCCAGGTCCCTGGACGCTGTCGCGCCCTCGACGGCAGCGTTCCGTGCCGCCAGAGCCGGGTTCCTGGCTTCGGCGAGCGCGATCAAGTCCTCTACATTGAGCTTGGCGGCGTCCGGCACCGCCGGCAGCGCCACCGGTGGCGCCAGCGGTGCGTCAACCGCGCGGCCGATCAGCACATTGATGCGCCCGATCGCGATCGCCCGATCTCGCGCGGCCCCTGCCAGAGAACCTTCCAGCGTTGCGAACTCGGCTTCGGCCTCGATGGCTTCCTGCTGGCGACCGAGGCCTTGCGCGTAGCGCTCCTTGGCGATCTCTGCGAGGTCTCGCAGCGTGTTGCCTTCCTCCTCGATCGTATGGGTGGCACGGATCGCGAGATAATGCCGGGCGAACGCGGTCGTCATCTCCGCGGTCAGGTCCAGCAGCGCCTGGTCGCGCTCCGTTGCCGCTTCCGTGACGCCGGCCTTGGCGATCTCGCGGCGGAGCGTGCGCTTGCCGCCGAGCGGAAAGGTCTGGTCCACCTTGTAGAAGATGCTGCCCAGGCTTTCGGGCAGTGGGCTTCCGGACTTACGGTCGATGTCCTCGAAGCTGACCTCGAATCGTGGATCCGCAAGCGACCCGGCAATCTCGACTTCGGCCGCCGCGGCCGCACGCGAGGCGGATGCGGCGCCCAGCGCCGGATGCGACTGCTCCATCGCATCGAGCAGTTGCTGCAGGTTGGCGCCCAGTTGCTCGGCCAGAGCCGGGAGCGGCGATAGGAAGAGGATAAAGACGCCGAGCGCGAGCGCCCGGCGGCCAAACATGATGTCGAACATTGAATCAATCCCGTCGCAGTCACGACCCAAGGCGCATTGCCGTTAGTCGATGACGTGAATCCGCGGCGCCGCGCTGGCAGCGCCGTTATTGCGTGGGATCAGAGGCGCGGAGGCGCCGTTTCAGGTGTGATGAAGGCGGATTTGTGGGCGATGGATGATCCGTATCCGAAAGCGATGGAGCTGACGGCGACGGCGGCTTGACTGACGATGTGAGCCGGCACTTTCTGGACCTGGCTGGCGCAACTCGACGCTATCTGGCAGACGAACCCCTTTTCCGGGCACGGCGCGTCGTTCTTGGCCGGCGCTTCGGCGGTGCAACCCTGGCACTCGACGCAATCGGCCCGCGCAGGCAGCGGCGTGCCGACCGCGAAGACGGCGATCAGGAGAGCGACGATCACATGAAGGATGCCCATGCGCATGGAGGCACCATATAGCACAGAATTGTTAACATCGACCGCTGCAAATAGGGTTCACGTCAAGTTGACGGCCCTACCCCGACGCCTTCACCCGCTCAGAGTTTCCAGGATCGGACACTCTGGAACCTTGTTAGGGCGGCAGCGCGCAGCCAGATCGGACAGAACACGTTCAAGCTTTCGAAGATCGCGGATCTTCTGGCGAACGTCCGCGATATGCCCTTCGGTCAGTGCCTTGACCTCATCACAAGCCAGTTTGTGTCGGCCGGCGAGGCCCAGCAGCGCGCGCACTTCGTCCAGCGAGAAGCCCAGCTCGCGAGCGCGCCGTATGAATGTGAGGCGCTGGCGGTGGCTGTGCTCATACAAGCGATGTCGGCCAGCGCTCCGTGGTGGCGCGGGCAACAAGCCGATCCGTTCGTAGTATCGGATGGTCTCGATGTTGACGCCCGTGCTCTCCGACAGCGCGCCGATCATGATCGCCGTCGCTCTCGATTTCGTGTCCAGCCTGTCCATTTCCAGCCTTGCATCTGTAGTTGCTACAGATTGTAGCATCTCGTTCATGATGGACAATCACATCAGCGACAGGGCCAAGAATGGCTTCCTGGCTATGGGCGGCGTGCTCGGGGCGATCGGCGCCTCTTCCTGCTGCCTCGTCCCGCTCGTGTTCGCGCTGTCTGGAATCAGCGGCGCCTGGATCGGTACGCTCACGAGGCTGGCGCCATACCAGCCGCTGTTCCTCGCCTTTGCCGGGGCGAATGTCGGCTATGGCTTCTGGCGCGTCTATCGCAAGAGCCGAGCGATTTGCGGGGGGCCATCCTGCGGAACCTCGGTCTCGCATCGGATAACGAAGACGGTGCTATGGATTGCCGCAGCCCTGGTCGTGATAGCGGCAACAACCGAGTGGTGGATTCAACTCCTGATCTGAGAAATGACCATGATTCGCATCGCGACCTTTCTGATGTTGTTCCTGTTCGCGCCGCCGGCTCTCGCGGCGGAGCGCACCATCACCATGAATGTGGAGAACATGACCTGCGCGGCGTGTCCGGTCACGGTGCGGACTGCGATGGCGTCGGTGCCTGGTGTGAAAGACGTGAAAGTCGATTTCG
>WBZN01001520.1_pt1 | contig 14004 bp, 7 predicted proteins | sample 5204281 | NCBI WGS metagenome assembly WBZN01 (sample SAMN12344347, study PRJNA552823) | activated sludge metagenome | biome: Activated sludge suspended growth; feature: Nitrification reactor; material: Wastewater; isolation source: activated sludge from nitrification reactor of wastewater treatment...
CGCGCAGCCGGTGCCGTCGGCGCGCGCGCGCTCGAGGTTGATCTCGAACTCCCAGCTCTCGAAGACCACGCGCGACACGGTCCGCGCCGCCGAGGGATGCTTGATCTTCGGTCCCGCGCCCGCGAGAAATACCGGCTCGCCGCCGCGCGCCGACACTCCCCACAGACTGTTGAGGCCGGCGCGGCTGGAGGAGAAGACCAGCGTGTCGCCGTCGGAGAGCCAGTCGACGCCGATGACCGTCGCGTGATCGAAGGTCAGCCGGCGGGGTTCGCCGCCGCCGGCCGGCATCACCCACACGTCGTCGACGTCGGGCGCGATCGAGCGCACGAAGGCGATGGTGCGGCCATCGGGGGAGATCGCCGGCGCATCGTCGCCGAGCCAGCCGTCCGGCGGCCGGGTGAGCGTGGCGATCTCGCCGGTTGCGAGCACCAGACGCCGCAGTGCCCGGCCCGCGCCGCCGTCGGTCGCGGTCGCGAACAGCAGGGCCGTGCCGTCGGGAGACCATGCGAGGTCGATGGCTTCGCGATCGCCGCAGGGTGCGACGCGGCGTTCGGCGCCGCCGAGCGCGGGCACGATGCGGATCTCGCAGAGCCCGCGCAGCCGGCGCGTGAACGCGAGCTCGCTGCCGTCCGGCGACCAGGCGCCGGGGACGTCGACCGCGCCTTCTGCCGAGGTGAGCCGCAGCGGGGAGCCACCGGCGAGCAGCACGGTCCAGATCGAGAGTGCGTGCGGGGCGGGCTCGGCGGCGTAGGCGATCCGCGTGCCGTCGGGTGAGATCCGCGGGCGCCGGAGCTCTGCGCCACCGCCTCCGACCGGCACCGACACGAGGCTCGGCCCCGGTCCGTCCGGCGGCGAGGAGCGCTTCCAGAAGGCCCCCGCCGCGATTCCCACCAGCAGCAGGAGCGCGAGGGGGAACAGCCAGGCGCGCGCTGGATTCGTGTGCGGAGCGCCGGGCCGCTCGGCGGGGAATGCGGCCGCGGCGCGCTCCGGCGGGCTCGCCGGAGCAGGATCCGGCGCGGCGATCGGTCCTGTAGCGGGCTCCGCCGGGACGAGCAGACGGTAGCCCCGCTTGCGAATGGTCTCGATGACCCGCGGCTGCTCCGGGTCGTCGTCGAAGAGTCGGCGCAGCTGGCCGATCGAACGCGTGAGGACGTCGTCGGTGACGAAGCCGCCTTCCCAGACGCGCTCGATGACCTCCTCGCGCGTGACGACCTCGCCTCTCGCGAGGAGGAGGCAGAGGAGCACCTGCATCGCCTTCGGCTCGACCTGGTGGCGCGTGCCGTCGGCGTCGAGCACCCGGTTCAGACCGGGTTGGACACGCCGCCCGCCGAGCAGGAATTCGGTGTGGGGGCTCTCGGGCGGATGGGCGGACGACGTCGACATGGCGCCTCGGAGAGAAGTATACGGGCGGCCGTCGGGCGGGATTGGCACCGCCGCGCGATCCTCGGCGAACCCTCGGACAACCCTCACCCAAGCCTGGGCGGGTCCCTGGCCGAACCTCGGGACACAGGGGACGCAGGCGCGCGAGAGTCCGCTTTGGCGGGGAACGACCCGACCCCGGAGGCTCGCATGACGACCACGCAACTGAACGTCAACGGCAAACAGCATGCGGTCGATGCCGATCCACAGACCCCCTTGTTGTGGGTTCTGCGCGATCATCTCGGCCTGCTCGGCACCAAGTTCGGCTGTGGCCGCGGGCTGTGCGGCGCCTGTACCGTGCACGTCGCCGGCACGGCCATGCGCTCCTGCGTTCTGCCGGTAGCGGGTGTGGGCGACCAGGCGGTGACGACCATAGAGGGCTTGTCGCCCGATGGTTCGCATCCGCTACAGCGCGCCTGGGTGGCCGAGGACGTTCCGCAGTGCGGCTACTGCCAGGCCGGTCAGATCATGTCGGCCGCGGCGCTCCTGCGCGCGCGGCCGCGACCGACGCGGAGCGAGATCGTCGACGCCATGGCGGGGAATCTCTGTCGGTGCGGCACCTACAACCGCATCCTGCGCGCCATCGAGCGCGCGGCCGGCGAACCCGCTTCGCCCGGTCCGCGATGAGTCTCGCCGGCCGAACGGTCGATCGGAGACGAGTGCTCGCCGCCAGCCTCACCGCGGCCGGCGCGCTGCTGATTCGCTTCCCGCTGGGCGGCGCGGTCGGCGATGTCGCCGACCCCCAGGCGGGAGCGTCGGTGGATGCCTTGCTGGACCCCAAACCGCCCGCGCGTCCGTTCGTACCCAACGGCTATCTGCGGATCGACCCCGACGGCTCGGTGACGCTGCGCGCGCCGATTCCCGACATGGGGCAGGGAACGCGCACCGCCCTGCCGCTGGTCGTCGCGGAGGAGCTCGATGTCGACTGGGCGGCGGTGCGCATCGAGCAAGCCGACCTCGACCCTGAAGCCTTCACGAGCGGCCAGGGCGCCGGCGGCAGCGACAGCCTGTTGTCCGGCTGGGCGCCGGCCCGCCAGGCCGGCGCCGCGGCGCGCACGATGCTGGTCGAAGCCGCCGCGGCGCGCTGGGGCGTCCCGGCCGGCGAGTGCACGACCCGCGATGGGGTGGTCCACGACACTTCGGGTCGCACGCTGTCGTATGGCGCGCTCGCCACGGAGGCCTCCCGGCGTCCCGTGCCGCAGCAGCCGAAGCTCAAGCGAAGAGCGGACTTTCGCCTGCTGGGGACCAGAATCGCCGGCGTCGACGTGCCGGCGATCGTGAGCGGCAAACCGCTCTATGGCCTCGACGTGCGCCTGCCGCAACCGACGCTGCGCGCGGCGATCGCGCACGCGCCCAGCCACGGCGCGCGCCTGGTCTCGTTCGACGCCACGGCGGCCCTGGCGCTGCCGGGAGTCCGTCGCGTACTCCGGATCGACGGCTTCGAGAATCCGACGCACCTGCGCACGGGAGTCGCCGTGCTCGCCGATTCGACCTGGGCGGCGTTTCGCGGACGCGACGCGCTGGTCGTGCGGTGGGAGGAAGCGGCCACGAAGGGCGAGAGCTCGGAACGCCTGCGCGCGCGCTTCCGGCAACTGGCCGGCGAGGCCGGCAAGACGCTGCGCGCTGCGGGCGACCCCGACGCCGCGCTCGCCTCGGCGGCGCGGACGCTCGACGTCGTCTACGAGGCGCCGTTCCTGGCCCATGCCTGCATGGAGCCGATGAACTGCACCGCGTGGGTGCGCGACGGTCGCTGCGACGTCTGGGGGCCGCTGCAGCAGCCGAGCGGCGCGCGCCGTCTGGCCGCGCGTGCCGCTGACGTGCCGGAATCGGCGGTCGCGGTGCACCCGACGCGCATCGGCGGCGGCTTCGGCCGCCGGTTGCTTTCGGATCTCGCCGCCGAGGCGGCGTATCTCTCGCGCGCGGCGGCGGCGCCCGTGCAGGTGGTGTGGTCGCGCGAGGACGACTTGCTGCACGACTATTACCGGCCCGCCGGTCTGCATCGCATCCGCGCCGGGCTCGACGGCGCCGGGCATGTGGAGGCCTGGCACCATCGGTTGGTGAACGTGTCGCGCAACGCCTATCGCCTGGACGAGCGGCCGCCGGAGAGCACCGAGGTCTACGGCCTCTTCGCGCCCCACGGCGCCGATCCCGCCGCGGCGCAGGCGAACGACCAGGCGGGCTACGTGCCGTTCCGGGTGCCGCACGTGCGGGTCGAGTACACCGCCGTCCCGACGTCGATTCCCACGGGTGCCTGGCGCGCGCCGGCGCACAACGTCAACGCGTTCGTGCTCGAGAGCGCGATCGACGAGCTCGCACATCTGGCGGGCCGCGACGCACTGTCGCTGCGGCTCGAGATCCTGGGCAAGCGGACGGACTTCCCCGGTCTCGCCGGCGACTACGATCCCGACCGCGCCGCCGCGGCTCTGCGCCTGGTCGCCGAGCGCATCGGCCTCGGCGGCGCGCGGCCGGCCGGTCGGGGCTGCGGCATCGCGGGCCACTTCACGTTCTCTTCGTTCGCCGCCGTGGCCGTCGAGGTGGAGGTCTCGCGCACGGCCGAGATTCGCCTCCTACGCGCCGTGGTGGCGGTCGACTGCGGCCTGGTGGTGAATCGAGCGGGCGTCGAGGCCCAGGCCGAGGGCGGCGTGCTGGACGGGCTCGGCAGCGCGCTCTGGGGCGAGATCACGGTGCGCGACGGCGCCACCGAGCAGAGCAACTTCGAACGCTATCGCCTGCTGCGGCTGAACGAGGCGCCGCCGGTCGAGGTCCACATCCTGGAGCATGGCGACGAGCGGCCCCGCGGCATGGGGGAGATCGCGCTGCCGCCGGCGCCGCCGGCGCTGGCCAACGCGATCTTCGCCGCTTGCGGAGCGCGCGTGCGTCGATTGCCGTTGGCACCCGCGCTCGCCGAGCTGCTGGCGAATCGGGAGAAGGGGGGTTCCGCATGACGATCCACCTCGACCGGCGGGAGCTCCTGCGGGCCGGGGCGAGCGCGGCGGGCGGCCTGCTGCTCTCGATCGCACTGCCGCGCCGGCTGCGCGCGAGCCCGGCCGCGCCGGGCGCGGACCAGGCTTTCCGCCCGAATGCCTTCGTGGGCGTCGAGCCGGACGGCGCGGTCGTCATTCACGTGCCCCGCCCGGAGATGGGCCAGGGCGTGCGCACGTCGCTCGCGCTGCTGGTCGCGGAGGAGCTCGACGCGGAATGGAGCCGGGTGCGCCTGGAGCAAGCGGATCTCGATCCCAAGTACGGCGAGCAGTACGTGGGTGGCAGCAACACGACGCCGGAGTCGTGGGAGCCACTGCGCCAGGCCGGCGCCGCCGCGCGCGCCATGCTGGTGGCGGCCGCCGCGGTACGTTGGGGAGTGGTGCCAGAGTCCTGCGACACCGAGCCGGGACAGGTGGTCCACCGCGCCAGCGCACGGCGCGTCTCCTACGGCGAGCTCGCCGGATTGGCGGCCCGTCAGGCGGTCCCGTCGCAGGTCGGGTGCAAGTCGCCGTCGCAGTACCGACTGCTCGGCACGCGTGTGCCGGGCGTCGACGTACCGTCGATCGTTCGCGGGGCCGAACGCTTCGGCATCGACACGCGAGTCGAGGGGCAGCGATTCGCCGCGATCGCGCGCGCGCCGACCTTCGGCGCCCGGCCGCTGGCGATCGACGACACCGCGGCGCGCGCGGTGCCGGGCGTGGTCGCGGTGGTCGCGATCGATCCCGATCCCTGGCCGGACTTCGGCGAGAACTGCCCGAAGCCGCCGCACGGAGTCGCGGTGGTCGCGACCTCCACTTGGGCTGCCTTCGAAGGCTGCAAGCAGCTGCGGGTCCGCTGGAGCGACACGGCGCGTGGCGAAGGCAGCGCCGCGTTGCGCACCACCGCCGAACGCCTCTCCGGCCAGGCTCCGCGACGGGTGAAGCTCACGAACGGCGACCCCGCCGCCGCGCTGGCGCGCAGCGCGAAGCGCTTGGAGGCGACCTACGAGCTACCGTTTCAGACGCACGCCCCGCTCGAGCCGATGAACTGCACGGTGCGCCTCGCCGACGGTCGATGCGAGATCTGGGCACCGACCCAGAATCCGGCCGACGCCCGGCGCGTCGCGACCCTGGTGACGAACCTCGCCGCAAGCGCGATCGCCGTGCATCCGCGGCGCATGGGCGGCTCGTTCGGCCGCCGTTTCTACAGCGACTTCGTGGCCGAAGCGCTCGCCGTGGCGCGCGTCGCGGGTCCCACGGTTCAGGTCGTGTGGACGCGGGAAGACGACATCCGGCACGGCTTCCATCGCCCGGGAGGCTTGCACAAGGTGCGCGCCGGCCTCGACGGCGAAGGCCGCGTCCTCGCCTGGACGCACTTCCTCGCCAATGCCTCGCGCGGCGACTTCCTGCGCTGGCAGCTGCCGGAGGGAGTCCGCGAGTTTCCTGGCGCCGCCGACCTCGGACGCTTCGACTTCCCGGCCGGTCTGGTCCCGGCGCTGGAGCTCTCCGGCAGCCACATCGCGAGCGCCGTGCCGCGCGGACAATGGCGCGCCGTCGAAGACTCGACCAATGTCTTCGTCCAGCAGTGCTTCCTCGACGAGGTGGCGCACGCCACCGGCAAAGATCCGCTCGCGCTGCGTCTCGAGCTGCTGGCGCCGGAGCGCACGCTGCCGTACGCGAGCGAACCGGGCTACACCTGGAACACGGCCCGGCTCGCCGCCGTGCTGCGCCTCGCCGCCGAGAAGGCGGGATGGGGAACGCCGCTGCCCAAGGGGCGTGGGCGCGGCATCGCCGGGTCGTTCGCCAACGAGGGGTACGTCGCGCACGTCGCCGAGGTCGAAGTCGCGGACGACGGGGCGCTGCGCGTGCTGCGCGTCGTCGCCGCGGTCGATTGCGGACAGGCGATCCATCTCTCCGGGGTCGAGGCGCAGACCGAGGGCTCGATCGTCTTCGGCCTCTCGGCGGCGCTCTGCGACGAGATCACCTGGGTCGACGGCCGCATCGAGCAGACCAACTTCGACGACTACCGGGTATTGCGCCTCGACCAGTGCCCGCAGATCGAGGTCCACGTCGTGCCGGGCCACGGCACGCCGCTCGGCATGGGCGAGCCGGCCTTGCCGCCCGTGGCGCCCGCGGTAGCCAATGCGGTGTTCGCGGCGTGCGGGGTGCGCGTGCGCCGCCTGCCGATTCGGCCCGGCGATCTCGCCTTGTCGGCGCGGCGCACCGCGACCTGAGCGCGGTGCTGCTCCGTCGGGTTCCTCTACCAGGGGCGCGGCGGAATCGTGCCGGTCTCGAAGTACAGCGCGTAGTTCCAGACGCCGCGATCGCGCGCCAGAGCCTTCATGTACTCGCCCGCTTGCTCGACCGGCAGGCGCTCGAAACGCCACGTGACGACGCCGAGTCCCTTGGGTGGCGCGTGGGGAACCGGCACCATCTCGCCGTTGCGCAGGGTCCACGTCTGGTCCTCCGGCCCGTGCTTTTCGGGCTCGTAGTCTTCTTCGAAGCGACCGTCGCGGAAGCGCGCCAGAAAGACCCAGCGGGGATTCTGGGGCGTGAGCCAATAGAGATCCTCGCCTTGCCAGCGAGTGACCACGCGATAGATGTCGTCGGCAGGCCGGCCCGGCGCCATGGCCTGCTCGGAAAAGAACGGCGTCAAGTGGAGGGCGACGGTCTGGCCGTCGAAGTAGAACGGGTCCGAGCCGCTGTAGGTCGGCTGGAGGCCCAGCGCTTTCGCGCGAGCGTTGAGCGCCGCCACCTGATCCTCGGGGACGTGCCACAGACCGGCGCGAGCGGCGACTTCCGCCTGCCGCCGAGAGTGCATGGCTTCGCGGCGCACGACCAGCGGTCGCCGGCAGACGTCCTCGAATTCGATCCCCAGGCCGCGCCGATCGTCGAACAGCCACTCGAGGCAATGACGCGGCGCCGCGCAATGCTCGAGCTGCGCCGGACCGAGCGCCGCAACGAGCTGCGAGACCGTGAGCGCGGCGCCGAGCCCGTCGAGCTCGGCCGCCGGCAGCGGCGGACGTTCGGGCGCAACGAGCGCTCCGGAAACACCACAGGGCGTGCCGGCGCTGACCGCGAACGGCAGGAAGAGTCCGACGGCGAGGGCGACGAGGATGCGCGGGCTTGGCATGGTGGCGTCAGGGCCTTGCGGCTCCCGGGGGACTCTTCTGATGACGGTTCGAGCGGTGTGGGGATCATGCCACGGCGAGTCGCGTATCGTGAATTGGGCGAGCCTGGAGCAACGGCCGTGCCGGGCAATCTGTCGTCCTGACGACCGATCGTGCAGAGGCCCGCGGCCGCTATCGATGCGAACGTTGCCGGCGGCTTAGTGGTCTGTAACGCCCAAATCAGTGCCCAAATCGCTAGGGGCTGGCTTGGTCAGGGCCCCGTGTGCGGCGTTGCGCCTCCTCGCCGTAGACCCAGTCATGGCTGCGTCGCCGCGCCTTGCCCACGGCGCCCTGCCGCGGCGCCATCCACTATCCATGCGGAGGTTACAGGCCACTAGTCGCCCCGCAGCACTCGCACCGGATCGACACGCGCGGCGCGCACGGCCGGGATGGCGCAGGCGGCGAGCGCCACGAGCAGGAAGAGCGCTACGGTGGCCGCCAGCGCGACCGGCTCGAGCGCCGAGATTCCAAAGAGGAGGCTCCGCAACGCGGTCGCGGCAGCGACCGCGGCGACCGCTCCGAGGACAAGGCCGATGGCGACCAGTCCCATGCCTCTGCGCACCACCTCCAAGATCACGCGGCGCGTCCGAGCGCCGAGAGCGAGACGCACGCCGATCTCGCGCGTGCGGCTCGCGACGGAGTGCGCGACCACGCCGTAGGTGCCGAGGCTCGCGAGCAGCAGCGCCACGCCCGCGAACGCGCCGGCGAGCAGTACGACGAAGCGCGGTCTCGCGAGCTCGCGGCCGAGCGCGCCCGAGAGCGGCGCGACGGCGCCCTGGCGCAGGTCGGGATCGACCTGTCGCAGGCGTTCGCTCACGGCGCGCCCAACGTCCGGAGCCCCGGGAGCGAGTCGCAGCACCAGGAAGGTGCCCCATCGTGGACGCTGTCGCTGCGGCCAGTAGATCTCCAGGGTCTGGTCGACGTCCGGCCGCAGCGGCCGCACGTTCTCGACCACGCCCACGATCTCCAGCGCGGCATCGTTCACGCGTATGCGACGTCCGACCGCTTCCGCGCCGGGCCACGCGCGGTCGGCGAAGGCCCGGTTGCAGATCGCGACCGGCACCGTCTCTCTGCGATCGCTCGCCGCGAAGTCGCGCCCGCGCAGCAACGCCACACCGAGGGTCGCGAAGTAGCCCGGGCTGACGTCGAACCAGCGCACGGCGAAGGGCGCGGCGGAGATTTGGGCCTGGTCGTCGGGGCGCGCCTCAGCCGTCTCCACGCCGCCGAAGACCGGTCCGGCCGAGCTCAGCCCGATGGCTTCGACGCCGTGCACGGTGACGAGAGCGCTCGCGGCGCGCTCGAACGTGGCGACGGCCTCGTCCCCGGTCCGCACGGCGCCGGGCGAGACGGCCAGCCAGGCGGTGGCGACCCGCGTGGGATCGAAGCCGGGTTGCCAGCCGGCAAGGCGAGCGAAACCGCGCCCCAGCAGCGCCGTGACCGCGAGCAGCGCGAAGGCCAGGGCGATCTCCGCGACCACCAGGGCGGAGCCGAGGCGACCGCGCGAGCCAGCCGAACGGGCGCCACGCAGCACCGGCGCGAGATCGCCGCGGCTCGCCCGTACCGCAGGGAGCAGGCTGCACAGGAACGCCGTCGCCAGCGTGCACAGAATCGCGGCGGCCAGCACGCGCCCGTCCATGGCGACTTCGGCGAGGCGAGGCAGAGACGGGGGAGCCAGCCGCCGGAACGCCGCGAGGGCCCCGCCGGCGAGCAGCGTGCCGAGGATGCCGCCCGCCGCCGCCAGCAGCGACGCCTCGCCCACGAGTTGGCGGGCGAGTTGCCCACCGGTGGCACCGAGAGCGGCACGCACGGCGAGCTCGGCGCGCCGGCGGTCGGCCTGCACCAAGAGCAGATTGGCGACGTTCACGCACGCAATGAGGAGCAGGACGCTCACGGCAGCGAACAGCATCCAGAGCGTCGATTCGACCGGGCCGGCAATCCAGTCGCGATACCGCAGCACCGCCACGCCCCAGTCGCGGTTGGTCTCGGGATTCGCCTCCGCGAGCCGATCGCGGAGCAGAGCCATTTCCTCCCGCGCCTGCGCCAGCGTGGCGCCCGCCGCCAGACGTCCGAGCGCGGTGAAGCCGCGCCAACCGCGATTCGTGACGTCGTCCTGGATCGACGTGAGGGGCATCCACAGATCGACGCTCGCGAACTCCGCCGGCGGCGCATGCGCCAGCACTCCGACCACGGCGACGGGGCGGCCGTCGATCGAGAGCGAGCGCCCGACGACGGTGGGGTCGCCGCCGAAGCGGCGCTGCCAGAAGGCCTCGCTCAGCACCGCCACCCGGTCGTCGCCGGGTGCCATGTCGGTGGTGCCGAACAGCCGGCCGAGGCTCGCGTGGGCGCGCAGGACGCGAAAGAAGTCCGGCGTCGCGACGCCGCCGTGCAGGCTCTCGCGTTCCTCGCCGCTTTCGAGCGCGAACGGCCAGGTGCGCGCCAGCCCGAAGCTCTCGATGGTCCGGCTGGCGCGGGCCCAGTCGGCGACGTTGGGTGGCGACGCGACACAGAATCCGTCGGTCCGCGGCGCGGTCTCGCAGAGCACCACCGCGCGCTCGGACTCCGGAAACGGCAGGGGTCGCAGGACGACCGCGTCGAGCACGCCGAAGATGGCGGTTGCCGCCGCGATGGCCACGGCGATCGTCGCCACCGCCGCGAGCGCCGGACCGGGGGCCGCTACTTGACGCCGTATCGTGGCGCGCAATCCATGCATGCTCCGCCTCCTGATCCAGTCGTCCGCATCGTTAGCGGCTGGCTCGGTTGGCCCGCGGCGCGGCGCCGCCTCGCCGTAGACTCAGCTATGGCTGCGTCGGCGCCTCTGGCTCACCGCGCCAGGCTGCGGCGCCATCCACGATCCATTCGGACGTCATGGGCACTAGGGGAACACGAGCGGTCGCGTCCCGCGCCACCCTGCCGGAGGGGAATCCGCCGAACCTGCCGCCCTCGGACTCCGGGCGTCACCGCCTGGCGCGGGCTCGTCCCTCTCGAGACGCGCGATGGCGAGCGGCCCTTCATACTCGCCAGCTGCCTGTTTCGGTGAGGTGAACGATGACGGTCTGTCCGAGGTGCAACGCGGTGACTCCCGCGGGTGCGGCCAGCTGCCCGAGTTGTGGTGTTGCTCGTCTCGAGGCCGAGGCGCCCGACTTCGTCACGGTGTTCGAGTCCAGCGATCCCGTCGAGCTCTCGATCGCGCGTTCGATCCTCGACGAAGCGGGCATTCCCTTCGCAACGCGCGGCGCTGATTTCCAGGAGCTCTTCGGCATCGGGCGCATCGGCACCGGCTTCAACACCGTCGTCGGCCCGACCCGGATCGAGGTGCCGGCGCGGAGCGGCGACCGGGCCGCGATCCTCCTCGACGCCGGATTGCGCGACGTGCGGTCGAACGAAGGGACGAGCCCCCGCGACTCCGCGCCACACGACGTCGGCGAGGCGACGGAGTCCGACGCGGCTGGCGGCGAGATCGGCGGCGCGCGGTCCGTCGATCCGCCGCTCTCCGTTCCGTTGCCGGGATTGTCCCGGGCTCTGCGCCTGCGTGATCTCGTCATGGTGTTGCTGTTGACCTACGGACTGCCGATCGGACGATCGATATGGCTCTGGTGGGCCGACCCCGCGACGGATTGGAGCCTGAGGCGTTACGCCCTGACCACGGCATTCGAAGTCGCAGGCCTGTTGCTGCTGATCGTCGTCCTCGCCCGTCGCGGCCAGAGCCTGCGGGACTTGGGGCTGCGCTCGGGGTGGATCGACGTACCGGCGGGCTTTCTGCTGGCGATCACCGGGCAATTCGCCGCCCTCGAGATGCTCCGCGTGCTCACGCTCTTCACGGTCTTCGTGGTCGGTCATCCATCGGCTCCAGCGGCGCCCATGGCGCCGCTCGTCGGCACGCCGCTGCAGGCCATGGTGCTCGTGGCAGCCGTGCTCGCCGCCGTCGAACGGTCGTTGATCCTCTGTGCCTTCACGATCAGCGAAGGTCACGCGTTGACGCAACGGGTCGCGCTCCCCGTGCTCGCGAGCGTCTTCCTGCAATCCTCCTTGCGACTGCACAACGGCTGGTTGAGTGCCGGCACGAATGCGGCGGTCTTTCTGCTCTACGCCGCCTTCTACGCCCGATTCCGGCGGATCACCCCGGTGATCGTGGCGAACGTAGCGGTGGCGGTGTGGACATTCTGGCCCCAGTTCCGGCCCAACTGACGCCGCTGCGCTGCCGGCCGATCTACATCGAGAAGGTCAGACAAGGTTGATAGCGCACCGAGTCGAAGGGCTCCTCGACCGGTGCAGCGCCGCTGCGCGTCCGCACCTGCCGTGGATGCGGAATCACGCCGGTGAAGAAGTAGACGATGTCGTCGGCGCCGTCGCGCACCGCGCACAGGTTCTGGTAGGGGAACTCCGGAACCCGAAAATAGAGATTGATTTCGGCGTTGGCGATGCCGGCGCGCGCGCGGTAGTCGGCGATGATCTTGCGGGTGTCGAGACGGGGTGGAAAGGACAGCGCCACGTAGTTGGCGATCACCGGCTGAATCTCGCTGACCCGATACCAGGCGTTCAAACAGTTCCAGTCGGGTGAGCCGAAATCGTGGGAGGTGTCGGACCCTACGCCCACCACGATCGACTGCAGGTCGAAGTTGGGTGAGAACCAGTGCTCCCCGAGCTTCGGGTCGAGGAGGGCGATGCTCGCGAGGTCGGCGACGACGCGGTCATAGGTGGCCTGCCGCGCGACCACCACGTCGTCGAGGAAGATCGCCAGCCCTTCGGCATCCGAATTGGCGCGCGGCGACGCCGCGAGATCGGAGGCGTCGCCCTGCCCGCACGGGCGCGGTGCGTCGCAGGTGGCGAAGAGGTCGGTGCGTTGCAGAGGCTCGAACGGGGCGCCGCCCGCGGTGTGAAACGTCTCGTGCTCGCCGCTCCAGCGATCGGTCACGTCGAGCGTCACCTCGACGTTGGTCAACCCGGCAGCAAAGACCCAGAACCTCGGGTCCGGAGACGAGCAGGCGTCGAGGACCTTCACCAGCAGCTCGACGTTGGCCGGGTCGAAGAAGGTGAAGTAACCGGCGTTGCCCGTGAGGGCGACGCCGGCGGCCGGGACGTCGTGCTGGCCGATCGCCGACCAGCGGGCCGAGACTTCGAAGCGGCCGTTCTGGAGGAGCAGCGGAGCGGTTTGCGCTGCTCCGGGACTGGGGCGGAGCAGAGCGGTTGCGGCGAGCAGCCATGGCAAAAGCGGGCGAGCGTGGCGGAGCATGTCTCGTGCCTCTCCAGGGTAGGGGTCTATGCTGTTATCCCATGGTATCGCGCCGGCGCACTCAGCCGCTGGGACGAGACGCTCGGGCCGGGTTGCGAGCGAGAGACCAGGCAGCGCGGCCAGGAAGGACATCGGCCTCGGTGTTGCCGAAGAACCAGGTCGAAGGACCATGGCTCCGCGCTCGGCGCGCAGTGGAGCGTCAGAACGGATCACCCGGTCCGGACGTCACAACGACACATTCGTGGCCGTCGCCTCGACGGCGGCCGCGAACGCGCGAAAACGCAGCGTGACTTCGCATCCGTCGGCACGGCCTGTTAGATTCGGAGGCGAACGCCCCGTCGTACCCCAGCCGTCGCAAGACGCCAAAGGAGCAGTCCATGAGCAGCCAGGTGTCGCCTTCCTGTCGGTTGACGCTCAAGATCGCCGTCGCCGCCCTCGCCGCCATGGCGACGCTCGTGTGTGCTGGCCGAGGTTGGGCAGCGGACGGCGCCTTCGCCGACGTGCAGAAGCAGATCGCGGCGCGCCACGACGAGGCGGTGAAGCGCTTGCAGGACTGGATCGCCTTGCCCTCGATCGCGGCCGAGAACCGCAACTACCCGGCGGGCGCCGAGTACATGAAGAAGCTGGCGCTCGACGCGGGGTTCCAGACCGCGACCGTGCTCGAGACCGACGGCAAGCCGGGCGTGTTCGCGACGCTCGATGCCGGAGCCGCCAAGACGGTGGGGCTCTACTTCATGTACGACGTCAAGCAATTCGATCCCGCGGAGTGGACGTCGCCGCCGCTCGAGGCGCGGCTGGTGGACAAGCCCGGGCTCGGCAAGGCGATCGTCGGCCGCGGAGCCGTCAACCAGAAGGGTCCCGAGGCGGCTTTCCTGGCGGCGCTGCACGCCATCCGCGGCGCCGGCCGCAAGATGCCGGTGAACCTCGTCCTGGTCGCCGAAGGCGAGGAGGAAATCGGCTCGCCGCACATCGGGCAGCTGGTGCACCGGCCCGAAGTCGAGGCGGCGCTGCGCAAGTGCACGGGCGTGTTCATGCCGTCGTCGATGCAGGATCTCGACGGCGTCGTCACCGTCAGCCTGGGCGCCAAGGGAGTGGTCGAGCTCGAGCTGGTGTCGAGCGGCGAGACCTGGGGGCGCGGTCCGGCGAAGGACATCCATTCGTCGCTCAAGGCGATGGTGGATAGCCCCAGCTGGCATCTGGTGAAAGCGCTCGACACGCTGGTGTC
>WBZN01001262.1_pt2 | contig 13991 bp, 10 predicted proteins | sample 5204281 | NCBI WGS metagenome assembly WBZN01 (sample SAMN12344347, study PRJNA552823) | activated sludge metagenome | biome: Activated sludge suspended growth; feature: Nitrification reactor; material: Wastewater; isolation source: activated sludge from nitrification reactor of wastewater...
CGCTCAATGAACTCGCTATGGCCGTCGAAGCCCGACGGCTGCTCCAGAAATACGAAGGCGGATACAAGGCGTAAATGCACCTGTGTCAGCGTAGTTGCCGCATCCGACCTGGCCACTTCAGGGACGAGACCGGAACTGATGATGGAGTACTCGGAGTTGGTGCGCGCGCAGACACTTCCTCCGGCACGGGATTCTTAGCAAGCTTTGGTAACTAAAGCGGCCCGATGAGCCGGAAAGTGAGACCGCGATGGAAGCAAAATCCCCCGATGATATCCTTGGCTTTGAGTTCGATTGGTTGGCCCGTGACACAGATGGCCACTTCGCGCTGTTCAGCACGGCTGGTGGGGGGTATGCTCCTATGGAGTACCTGCGAAACACTGGCACTCACGATGCTGCGATTGAAACCATTCTGACATCGCCTGCTTCCACGAGGGCCCGGTTTGCACCGGAAGTGGCGCCAGGACTCCCAAATACGTGGCGCGAGATTGCCGAGCGAGGAGGGTACGCCTTCGACTCCGACGCAAATGGTGGCCCCTATCGTCTCGTTGCCGCGCCGGAGGTGCCCGTTCGAGTGGCGCAGTTGCCTGCGTCTGCGGCCGTTATCGTGGATCGCATTGTGCTGCCGCAGGTGCGGTTCATTGATATGCCGACAACAATCTCAAATGAACTTCTTGAACATCACCGATTTGTTTGAGGGTGGCAAAGGAGCCTTCATTAGCGTCGTCGGGCTAGCCAGATCGAAGGATTCCTCTGCGCGGAACGGTGAATAGGGGCTTATGGGCCACTGTGCAAGAATGGTGTATTGGAGGATGTTGAGCCCTTCGAGGAGCGGGCTGCACATGCAAGCGGATGTCTGAGGATGGGCCAACAGATGCGGATCTCGCTGAGATCCTCCGAGTCGTGAGGCATTTCGTTCCCAAGCCGCGTCAGGCCCGATGGAAGACTGTGTTGGAGGGGAACCCCTCGAAATGGTCTCGACTCGACATGGATGATCTCTTTCGTGTTGCTGAGGAAACAAGCCCTGTTCATCCCGTCGAAGTCGAGGAGGAACTGGAGGCACCCGACCTTATGGATGATCCCATCGCAACGCTCTTTCGCTTCTCCGCGGAGCCTTACTTTCTTCGTGGACCAGTGAGGCATCTTGTGGATGCAGTCGTGGGAGACGACGCCCTCATCTTGGTTCATCACGGCAGGGTCGTGCTCGCATCGCACCACTCCAGCGGTTGGGTGGTCTGTCGCTTTCACGCGAGGGGATGTCCATGACGTGCGGCTCGATGGCGGTCGGCGTGGCGCTATGATCAGGGGCGAATGAACCGGATCTTGCTCATCGGCCTCGAGCCGACCCTCGTCGATTTCTCGTCGATGCCCGACCTCGATGCCGAGAAGGTCTCGAAGGGCCTCAAGGCGCAGGCGCAGGGGCTGCGTGACATCGGCTTCGACGCCCACTGGTGCCTCACGGACCTCGGTGAGACCGCCGAGGCGGTGGTGCGCGCCGAGCTCGCGGCCAAGGACTACGCGGCGGTGTTGATCGGCGCAGGGATCCGCGCGATTCCGGTCCATTTCTCGCTGTTCGAGCGGCTGATCAACGTCGTGCACGAGGGCGCGCCACGGGCGAAGATCTGCTTCAACACGCGACCGGACGACACCATGCAGGCCGTCCTCCGATGGATCGCCGCGCCGTCCACGGGCGTGCTGCCATCCGGCTAGACACGGTCCGCCCGGGCCCGCTCGCTCGACCCTTCAACCGGTCACGGGGCTTGGGACGCGAGCCAAGCAACGCCGGAGGCGGCGAGCGAGGCCACCAGGCAGATGCCGAGCGCGAGCCAGCGCCGGCGAACGCGAGGCGGATCGACGCGCACCCGTGGCGAAGGTTCGACGTGGGTGATCCGAGCGTCGGAGCGAGGCGGCGGCGTAGGGCCGCCTTGCGCGTCTGCCGGGAAGCGCGCCGCCAGCAGCCGCACCAGCTCGCTCTCGCCATCGCGGGGGTGATCGCGACAGCGGGTGAGCGCCTCGATCGCGCGCGCGGCGCTGGGGTAGCGGTCGTCGCGATCGCGCGCGAGGAGCTTGCGCAGGACGCGCTCGAGGTCGGCGGAGAGCCGCACGCCCGCGGTCCGGACCGACGGTGCGTCGCGGAACAGGAGCTGGCCGATCGTCTCGCGCGTCCCGCCGCCGAACAGCCGCCGCCCGGTCAACATCTCCCACAGCACGATGCCGACGGCGAACAGGTCGCTCCGCGGGTCGAGCGGCTCACCGCTCGCTTGCTCCGGGCTCAGGTAGCCCGGCTTGCCCCTCAGCGCGCTCGAGTGGGCCGCGCCGCTCGCGTCGCGGGTCTTGGCGATGCCGAAGTCGCTGACCTTGACCGCGCCCTGCCAAGACACGAGCACGTTTTGCGGCGAGACGTCGCGATGGATGACGCCGCACGTGTTGCCGGCGGGACCGAGGAGCTCGTGGGCATGGCCGAGTCCGCGCAGCACCTTGATCGTCAGGAAGATCGCGACCGATGCCGGCACGGCGCCGGACTCGATGAGGGTCGCGAGGTCCTTGCCCGACACGAGCTCCATGACGAGGAACAAGCGGCCGGCGTCGTCGCGGTCGAAGTCGGTCACCGCGACCACGTTCTCGTGGACCAGGCGCATCGCGATGCGGGCCTCGTCGATGAACATCGTCGAGAACTGCGGGCGCTCGGAGAGCCCGGGGAGCACGCGCTTGAGGGCGACGGTGCGGGTGAAGCCCTCGACGCCACGGACGGTGGCGAGGAATACCTCGGCCATGCCGCCGCCGCCCAGCCGCGCGCCGAGCTCGTAGCGCGATGGCGGCGCGGCGGCGGGGGGCAACGCCGGGCTGATTTCGGGTGGGTGGTGACCCGCGAGCAGCTCGGCCGCGTGGGTGCGCAGGATCTCGACGCCGCTCGGATGATCGGCCTCGGCGGGCGTGGCCTCGGCGAGCATCCGCGCCAGGGCACGTGCGCTGGCCGGACGTCTGCCGGGATCCGGGTCGAGGGCCTGCATCATCGCGGTGACGAAGCCGTCGGTGAGCGCCGGGTTATGGCGACGCGGGTCGACGTCGTGGCAAGCCGGCCGGCCGGTGGCCATCTCGTAGGCGATCGCGCCGATCGCCCAGAGGTCGGCGCGCGCGTCGATGGCGACGCCGCGATGCTGCTCGGGCGCCAGGTAGCGCCGCTCGCGGATCGGCGCGCCGGTTCGGGTGGCGATGCCGGCGGCGTCGCCGAGCTGGGCGACACCGAAGTCGAGGATCGAGGTGCGATATGCGTCGGCGTCGACGCGCGCGACGAGCAGGTTGCTGGGCTTCAGATCGCGATGGATGATCTGGCGGCCGTGGGCGCTCTCGAGCCCGTGGAGCGCCTCGCCGAGGATGTGCACGATCACGCGCTGCTCGAACGGTCGCGTGCGCGCCGCCATCAGCGTGGCGAGCGTGGCGCCATCCCGATGCGGCATCACCAGGAACCACGAGCCGTCGCCGGCGATCCGGTCGATGTGCGTGATCTCGACGAGGTTGCGATGCCCGGTCGCGCCGGCCGCGCGCGCCTCGGAGAGGAACGGCGCCACGAGCGACCGGTTCTTCGATAGCTGCGCGTGCAGCAGCTTGAGGACGTGCCGGGTCTGCAGCCGTGCGTGCTCGACCACGAACACGCGCCCTGTCCCGCCCTCGCCGAGGTGCTGGAGGATCCGATAGTCCCCGATCGGCGCGCCGGGCATCGGGAACGCGGGTTCGGTGGTGACAGCGGCCGCGCGCGCCGGCTCGCGGTGGCGCAGGTGCGAGCGCTCGTCGATGGATGTCGAGCCGGAGCCCCCTTCGCTCAGATTCTCCACGGCGTGCGCAGTGCAGTATCGATCAATTCGGGTCGGCGGTCTGTAACAAAGAGCGGCCTCGCCCCGGCAACGGTGGGCCTACCCCTGGCCGCGATCTACCTTGGGAAATCGGTCACCTCGCCCCGCACGATCGTGGATGTTCGTTGACGGCACGAGGCATCGGCGTGAATCTGCGTGCTTCTCATGAGCGTAGGTGCAGGGGATCGGCGGGGATACGAGGCCACACAAGGATGCGCCGACGGTCGGGCCACGCCGGGTCCGAGAAGCGACGACGGCACGGTCCGGGGGTGGCGCTGAGCCCATGGCGATCTCGACCAAGACGGACGCAGGCGCGGCGAGCTGGCGGATCGACGACGACGTGATCCGGCTCCGGGTGTGGGGCACCGACATCATCCATCGGCTTCCGGTCCCGCCGGTCGACGACTGGACGGTCGGCTCCGACGAGCGCTGCCCGGTTCGCATCACCGACCGCGAGGGGCTGGTCTCGCGTCAGCACTGCCGGCTCTCGTACGAGAACGCACGGTGGGCCGTTCGCGACCTGCGGAGCACCAACGGAACGTTCATCGACGGCTCGCTGCGCGGCGCCTCGGTGCTCGAGCCCGGCGCGGAGCTGAGGATCGGCAAGGTCACGCTCCTCGCCGAGAGCCCGCGCTTCATCGAGCTGCGCGGCTTCCTCGCCCGGCTGCTCGGCTGGGGCGCAGATCGCGTCGAGGTCGTCGATCACGCGCTGCGGGCGATCCGGCTGGCGGCGACCCGCCGCGCCGTGCTCGTGCTCTGCGGGGATGGCGACCTCGTGCCGATCGCACTGGAGCTGCATCGCCGCGTGCTCGGGGAGGACAAGCCGTTCGTGCTGTGCGATCCGCGTCGTCGCCAGGCGGATGCGACGGTGCGGTCGGTGACCAACGTCGCCCAGGGGATGCCTGCCCTCGAAGCCGCCAGAGGCGGGACCCTCTGCGTCTGGAGCAAGCGGCGTCCGAGCGATTTTGTCGATGTCACGGCGGCGCTTCGCGATCCGAGCGCGCACGCGCAGCTGATCGTCTGCGCTCACACGGCGGCCGAGGCCCGATCGTTCATCTCGGCGCCGATCACGATCCCGTCCTTGACGAGCCGCCGAAACGAGCTCGGGCGCGTGATCGAGGAATACGCGCACGACGCGATGGCGAGCCTCGCGGTTCAGGTCAGCTTCACGGCCGAGGACCGCGCGTGGGTACAGGCGCACTCGGCAGAGTCGCTGCCGGAGGTCGAGAAGGGGACGCGCAGGCTCGTGGCACTGCGCTACGGTGGCAGCACCACCCGTGCGGCAGAGTTGCTGGGCATGTCGCCCGCATCGCTTCAGGAGTGGATCCGTCGTCGCCCGATCCCGGCGAAGCCCGGGAGGTGATCGTCGGCCGCGAGCTCACCGTGGCCCCCGGTGAGGAGGTGCGGGAGCAGCTCGTCACTGGATCTGTTCGAGCATCCGGCGCGCGATCCCGACCTCGGGGATCGGCCGATCCGGATCCGACCAGCACCGCAAGAACGCCTCGTACGCGGCGCGGCTGGCGGCGCGCTCGCCCATCTCGAACAGCACCCCGGCCAGATGAAATCGCGCGAGGACGGCGTGGTACGGCGAGTTCTGGTTGCTGAGCAGACTCGACCACAGCCCGACCGCCCGCTCCAGGCTTCGCCGTGCGAGCTCGATCTCTCCGACTCGACACGCGCACAGCGCGAACGCCACCAGAGACGCCGTGTTCTCCTCGAACGCCGAGAACCCGGCCGCCACCGCCTTGTGGGCCGAGCCGCAGTCCGCCACCGCCGCGGCGCGCAGCATGCGACGGCGCGCGACGTCGCGCACCGGTCCGTCGACGAGCCCGACGAGATGCTCGTCGATCGACGGCAGCTCGCGGCGGCGATCGATCAGCGCCAGCTCGTATCGCGTGGCCGCTGCGGTGCCCATATCTCCGATCAACGTCGCGAACGCCTCGGCGAGCTCCGAGGTGTACCGCCGCTGCGCCTCGACATCCGCGACGAGCGGAGCGATCGCCCGCGCGAGCTCGAGGCACTGCACGAGCTCGGACTGCAACCCGAACACGCGGTGCTCGTCGATCGCCCTCCGGATCGAGTCGTACGCCGCGGCGAACCGCCCCTCGATCACGGCGGCCACGGCGATCCGATAGCGACCTCGTGCTCGGGTGAGCGGGTTTCCGACCAGCATGCGATCGGCGATCCGATGGGCTGCCGCGACCTCGTCACTCGCGACCAGGGCTTCGTAGATCTCCGGCAGGATCTCGTCTCGCTCCCCATGGATGAGCAGCAGGTCACGCACGTGGGCGCGAGCCTCGGCGAGCCGATCGGCCCTCGCGTCGATGCGCACGAGCTCCACGCGCGCGGCGACGTTCTCCGGGGCGATAGCGACCGAGTCGCGGATCACTCGCTCGGCGTCATGATCGCGCCCGGATCGCCGAAGGGCGTCCGCGAGATCCATGCCGAACACGAGTTCCGGATACGCTGCGTGAAGCTGACGAGCCATCGCCCTCGCCTCGTCGGTTCGCTGAAGCGTGGCCGCATATATCAAGAGCTCTGCGCCAACGATCAGATCACCCGGGTTCGCCTGGGATAGGTCCATCAGCAGCTCGAAGGCAGCCTCTTGATTGCTGGCCGAAATCAGCTCGAACGCGTCGACCAGCTTGGAACCCGAGGGATCCCGAGTCGCGAGCGCGGTTTCGCGCGCGGCCGCGACTGTCCTCCGTGCGTTAGCGGTGGTCTTGCCCTCCAGCAAGATCATCAAGGCGTACGCGTGCGCCCACGAGGGATCGGCGGCGACGATCGTTCGGACCACGGTCGCGAGCTGAGTCACATCGGGCAGGCTGCTCGAGTAGTAGTCACGGAGCACGGCTCGATACTGCTGATAGAGGTCGAACGAAGCCGCTCCGAGCCGCTCCATGTCGGCGCGCTCGTCGGGGCTGGGGCCGAGCGACGGCAACGTCCCGCAGATCTCCTGAGCGATCTGGTCGACGAGCGCGCTCACGACTCGCACGATCGATGAGGCGGCGGCCGATGCCACGATGTTCGTCGCGTAGACGGCGTCGATCTGGATCTCGGCACTCGCGCGCTGGTAGAGGAGCTCGAGCCGGACGTCTGCGTCTCGATCCGCGACGCAGGCGAACCGTCGAACTCGCCGGGCGCGTGCCATTCGACAAACCATTCGATCGATCACCGACACCAGCCAGTCATCCCTACCGTCACCGACGTTGCGCACGCTCACCGCGATGCGCGATCCAGGAAACCTACTCCCCTGCCCACAGGCGGGTTCGACCACCGCGCTCACAACCCATCGTAGCCCATCGTAGCCTTCGTTGGCTCGCGTCGGCGCACGGGCAGCGATTCGTCACTGAATCTGCTCGAGCATCCGGCGCGCGATCCCGACCTCGGGGATCGGCCGATCCGGATCCGACCAGCACCGCAAGAACGCCTCGTACGCGGCGCGGCTGGCGGCGCGCTCGCCCATCTCGAACAGCACCCCGGCGAGATGAAATCGCGCGAGGACGGCGTGGTACGGCGAGTTCTGGTTGCTGAGCAGACTCGACCACAGCCCGACCGCCCGCTCCAGGCTTCGCCGCGCGAGCTCGATCTCTCCGATCCGACACGCGCACAGCGCGAACGCCACCAGAGACGCCGTGTTCTCCTCGAACGCCGAGAACCCGGCCGCCACCGCCTTGTGGGCCGAGCCGCAGTCCGCCACCGCCGCGGCGCGCAGCATGCGGCGGCGCGCGACGTCGCGCATCGGTCCGTCGACGAGCCCGACGAGATGCTCGTCGATCGATGGCAGCTCGCGGCGGCGGTCGATCAGCGCCAGCTCGTACCGCGTCGCCGCTGCGGTGCCCATATCTCCGACCAGCGTCGCGAACGTCTCCGCGAGCTCCGAGGTGTACCGCCGCTGCGCCTCGACATCTGCGACGAGCGGGGCGATCGCGCGCGCGAGCTCGAGGCACTGCAAGAGCTCGGACTGTATCCCGAACACCCGGTGCTCGTCGATCGCCCTCCGGATCGAGTCGTACGCCGCGGCGAACCGCCCCTCGATCACGGCGGCCACGGCGATCCGATAGCGACCTCGTGCCCGGGTGAGCGAGTTGCCGATCAGCATGCGATCGGCGATCCGATGGGCGGCCGCGACCTGGTCGCTCGCGATCAGGGCTTCGTAGATCTCCGGCAGGATCTCGTCTCGCTCCCCGTGGATGAGCAGCAGGTCATGCACGTGGCCGCGGGCCTCGGCGAGCCGATCGGCGCTCGCCTCGATGCGCACGAGCTCCACGCGCGCGGCGACGTTCTCAGGGGCGACCGCGACCGAGTCGCGGATCGCGCGGTCGGCCTCCGCATCACGTCCCGTGCGCCGAAACAGACCCGCGAGATCGACGCCGCACTCGAGCTCCGGATACTCGTTGTGTAGCCGGCGAGCGACTGCCATTGCCTCGTCGATCCGGTGCAGCGGGATCGCGTTGACCATGAGCTCTCGTCCGACGAGGAGGTCCGTCGGATCGTCCTGGACGAGGGTCACGAGCACCTCGAACGCGCTCTCGAAGTCTTGTCTCAACATCAGATCGTACGCCCCGATCAGCTTCATCCCGGCAGGGTCGCGAACTGCGCTCGCCGACCCGATCGCCGCTTCGATCGTGCGTCGCGCCTCGTCGGTGGTCCTCCCCTCGAGCGACGCGAGCAAGGCGTACGGGCGTGCCCAGCCCGGATCGGCGGCCAGGATCCTCCGCACCATCGCGACCAGCTCGTGCAGATCCGGGAGCCCGGTCGCGTGGAATCCGCGGAGCACGGCACCATATCGGCGGTACAGGTCGAATGAAGGTGCTCCGATCCGCTCCATTTCGGCCGCCTCGCGAGGATCCGGCCCTCGCACGGAGAGCGCGTTGCCGACTTCGCGGGCCAGCGTCTGGACCACCCGCGCGACGACCGCTTCGATCGACGCCGCGGACGCCGATGCAAGCATCGGCGGCTCGGTCCCCGAGGACACGTCGATGGTGACCGCCGCGGGTCCGCGACGATACGCGAGCTCGATCCGCTGAACCCCCGGTCCACTGTTCACGACGAAGAACCGACAATCCTGATGCTCCCGGAGCTGGCGATGGATCGTCCTTTCGATCACCGCCGCGAGCCAGCCATCCTCCGCGTCGCCGCGATTGTCGACCACGAAGGCGAGCCTCGACCATCTCGCCCACACGCGAGCGCCACGTTGCCCGTCGAGATCGGCAACCGGGTCGCCGGGGGCGTCACGCTCGTCCACACCACATGGTACGCGAGTCACGATCAGGAATGTCCACAGCGTCCGCGCGACGTAGGATCCACGATGATCCGGAGCGCGGTTACTTCTTCTCGAGATGCTCGACGAGGCTGTTGTACGCGGTGGTCACGCGCATCGACAGCTCGGTCGCGGCCTTCTGCTTCTGCGGATTTCCCGCGTGCATGTCGGGGTGGTACTTGCGCATCAGCTGGCGGTACGACGACTTGATCTGGGACATGTCCGCCCCGACCTGCAGATCGAGCACGCGGTACCACTCGAGCACCTGCGCGTCCCTGCTCCCGGGCCGCGGAGGGCGTGCGCTGCCACTTGTACTGTCTGCCGCACCACTGCCTCCCCCCGGCGAGTAGGAGCCCCCTCCCCTCGCCGCTTGCTCCTTCATGCGACGGAACGTTTCATCCGCGGCAGCCTTGGATCTGGCCTCGCGCTCGTCGCGCTCGCGGTGAACCCGCGCCGAGCGGTCCCGCGCAGCCTTGTCCCGTGCAGCGCGCGCCGCGGGATCCGAGGATGCATGGCGCGCCAGGGGGTTATCGGTCGGTCTGCGTGGTGACTTCTCGCGGGCGGCCTTGCGAGCCAGCAGCTCCGCTTGAAGTCCTGCGGCATCGACGTGGCTCAGCGGCTCGTCGTCGACGATCACCAGCGACGTCAACTTCGAAATGCCCGACTGCGCGCTTTCGAGGATCCGCCTCGTGATGCTCACGCCGCTCAGCCTAGCATCACTGTGGCGCTGGCGTATCCGGCGAGACGTACACGGTGATCACCTGGTCGTAGCGCGTCGAGCTGTGGGGCCAGCGGCCGGTCGCCGAGGTGCTGTGGCATCGCAGGTAATATCCGCTGTCGTCATTGTCGGCAGCATCGTCGTTGTCGCCGTGGTGAGCCCCCTGATGACCATCGTCACACTCGCGATCGTCCTCGTCACCCTGACCACTGCCGCCTCGGCGTGACTCGCAGGCAAAAGCGCTGACGCCCGGCGTGTAGTCGGCGCAGTCGCCGGCGAACGTCATGCCGCAGATCGACTGACCCGCGATCTCACCTGGCTCCGCACAATCACGATTCACGAGACCACCGGTTTCACCCGCTGCTTGTCCCGAGCCGCGACACGAGATCGCCACGATCGGATCATCACCAGTCGTGAAGATGTCTCCATAGAACGCGCCTTCTTCGAGCGTGAACTGCGCGGCCTCGGCTGCGGAAACGGCGAGCGCCGGGTGCGCGCCGCGAAGTGAGATCAGCAGCGAGACGCCATAGGCGTTTACACGTGCCAGCATACAAGCACTGATCCAACCTCGCTCGACGCTGTTGAGCTTACGATCCGCCCATCGTGGAGCGAGACCGATGCTGCCCTGGAACTCGTATGTGATTCCATGGACGGTTCCGACCAACGTCACGTCCGCTGGAAGAGCACAGCTGACCACATAGCTCAAGACCTCACGATTGGACTCTGTCGCAAGCAAGTCTTGCGCTGTGATCGCATTCAGCGCGATCCGATTCAGCGCGATCCGGTTCAGCGCGATCCGGTTCAGCGCGATCCGGTTCAGCGCGATCCGATTCAGCGCGATCCGATTCAGCGCGATCCGATTGTTCGCGATCACTGCCTGATCAGAAGTTGTTTCTGATGGCTCCTCAGCTGCGCATGCGACAACCAGAGCGGCGAATGCGATCATGAGAGCTTGAACAGCGCGCATCAACGACCTCCGTAAAGGGCCACGTTCGAGCAGTCTGGCCCGTTCGAAAGTCGGAGCGCAACAAGATGTCTTCGGAGGCCGCGTGAGATCGGCGAGTGCAGGTGCGTCACATACCGTCAGCGACCCACAAACCTGGCGCGAGCGGATAGGGTGCCCACGCCTCGACATCGAGCGCCGCACCGTCGACGATCGAGCCCTGGATCGAGGCGCGACTCGCGCCGAGCGCGATCCGGCCGGAGTCGGCAAATGCGCACAGCTGAGCACGCAGTCGTGCCACGTCGGTCCGATCTCGCGGGGCGACGGCGAGCACGCTGTCCGGCGCCGCGAGCGCGATCGTCATCCCGGCCTCGTTCGCGAGCTCGGTCGCGCGCGCGATCACGTCCGGGCCGCCCTCGACATACAGCGCGACGACCTCGATCTCCGAACTCGCCGCCGGATGGATCACCGCGTGAAGCGACTGGTAGAGCTCGAGCGGCGTTCCGAATCGTGCGTTGGGATCCGGGGCGAGGGCTCGCGCGATCGGTTTGTCGATCGCTGGATCGATGTCGACCTTGCTCGACGGACGTGGGCGCGCACCGTGGATCTGCAGGTAGCTCTGAACGACACCGGGCCCGCCGCCGAACGCAGGCTGCCCGGTGAGCATGTGGTACGCGAGCAGGCCGAGGGCGTAGACATCGGTCCGCGCATCGACGGGCTGTCCACGCATCTGCTCTGGGGCCATCGCCGCCGGCGTGCCGAGCATGCTGCGCGACGACGTCAGCCCTGGGCCGACCTGATCGATCAACTTCACGAGCCCGAAATCGAGGAGCACCGGACGGAGCCCACCGTCCCGCTTCGACAGGATCACGTTCGACGCCTTGACGTCCCGATGCACGAGACCTGCGGCGTGCGCGAGCATGAGCGCGTCGCACAGTGCCGCGAGGATCGTCAGCATCTCCGCCGGCGGCAGCGCGCCGCGCTCGTGGATCACCTCGCGCAGGCTCGGACCTTCGAGGTACTCGAGCACGAGGTACGGGCGACCATCCTCGAGCGTCCCGTGACCGAGCCCGCGGACGACGTTGGGGTGACTGAGCCGTTCGATCGCCGAGAGCTCGCGCTGGAATCTGGTCAGCGCGTCGATCGAGCGAACGAGCTCGAGGTGGAGGATCTTGATCGCGACGGGCTCGCCGGCGCCCTCGCGAACCGCGCGCCACACCTGACCGAAGCCGCCCTCACCGATCAGGCGATCGAGCTTGTAGCCCGGCACGACCGGTGGTTGAGAAACCAGGGGTTCGTGCGCGACGTGCTTCCCGCTCGGGGTCTGCGTTCGCCGCTTGACGTCGCTCGGTGTGGTGTCCGGATGCATGAACGGCCGACTCCATTGTGAATGGAGGTCGGCCGTCTCGTCGACTCGAATGCGAGGTCGTTCGGGTACTGCTGGGGTGTCTACTGCGGGAGCCCGTAGAGGTAGGTCGTGATCACGTTGGTGTACTCGACGGAGCCCGGTGCCGTGCAGCTGCTGTAGTCACTGCCGGTCGTCGAACACACATCGCTGCACAGGCCGGCATAACTGAAACCAGTACAGGTGGAGGTGTCGGGAGCCTCGGCGCACTCGCGCAACGGCAGGTCGCCGTAGGTGTCGTTGGCCGCCTGCTGGATGCCGTTGCAGGAGAAGATGACCTTCGGGTTCGACATCGTGAAGATGTTGCCCCAGAAGGCGCCTTCCTGGATCTGGTAGTCGGTCGACTCCTGCGTCGTCGGTGCGAGTGTTGCGTTGCCGCGAAGCGAGATGTTGACGTTGACCCCGAACACGTTGGCGCGCGAGATCACGCATGCGCTGACGATCTTCTGGTCGGCATCCGAGAGCGCGCCCGTGGGCCAGCCCGGCGCCAGCCCGAGGCCGCCGCTGTAGACGTAGCTGTTGCCATTGACGGTAGCCGTGACGCTCTGGCCCGCGGGTAGCGCACAATGGACGAGATAGGTGAGTGCCTTTTTGCCCTGCGAGGTCGCCGCCATGGTGTTGAGGGCCGAGCCACCGAGCTTGGCCGGGTTCACCGCAACAGACGCCAGTTCGTCGGGGGTCAGGCCGTTGAGGGCGATGCGAGGCGCTTCCGCACTGTCGTCCGTCGAGATGTCTTCTGGCTGATCCACGCAAGCGACAGCCGCAAACATCGTGAGCGCAAGGAACAGAAATGCCTTCATACTCGCCTCCTTAAATACTTGAGGCACTGTCGCCTCCGAGGCCCTACATCGACCTGTTGCCGGATCCTTGTAGGTCCCTGGAGCTAGAATTCCAGGATTCGTCGCGACCACATCGGATCCTGACGCGCCAGCTCCCTGATCGACTCGCGCCGCGCCCCGACCAAGCGCCCGTGAAGTGCCGCCAGATGTGCGAGTTCGAGACGATGAAGGGTCGGAAGCGCCTGGCCGCTGTCGAGGATCGACTCCCAGTCTACCGAGTCGTCCGCGTTCGCCACGGCCTCGAGCACGCTCACCGTCGGCCGCTCTTCGTCGCTGAACTCGTCTGAGTGAAAGGAGGCGAGGATGGATCGAAGCTCCGCGTGCTCGCCACGCGCAGCATGGATCCGGGCCAACAGCAACCGGTCGAGGCGGGTCGAAGCCTCCCCGTGCATCCGTTGCAACGCGAAGCTACGCCGCGCCAAGCTCAGCGCTTCATCGAGCAGCCCTTGCCACAACCTCGATTCGCCGAGGTTATACGTCGCTGCTCTCTCGACATTCACCTGCCCGCCTTCCCGCGCCAGCTGGATCACGATGCGAAGATCCTCGACGGTGCGCTCGATCTCTCCACGGGCGGACCACAACCAGGCTCGATTCACATACGCAACCGCAAGGTGGAAGCGATCGTCGACGCGCTCGCACAGCACGATCAGGTGCTCGAATAGCGCCTGCGCGTCGTCCAGACTTCCGAGATCGACCAGCATCGGCGCCAGCAACATCCCGGCGATCGTTTGAGTCTCGCTGGCTCGCGCGGTTGTCATGACGGCTCGAAGCCGTGGCACCGCCTCTGCGAACCGTTGCTCGCGAAACAGGGCCCTCGCGTCTGCGAGATCGAGCTCCACACCGAGCGAGGCGGAGCTGATCGCTGCCGCCGGTGTAGCCAGGCGGAAGGTACTCGATGAACGGAAGCGGAGCGCTCGACGAACCGGTCGGGTACGAGACGATCGTCCCATCGGCCCAGGCGAGCGCAGGAAGGAC
>WBZN01001524.1_pt1 | contig 13970 bp, 15 predicted proteins | sample 5204281 | NCBI WGS metagenome assembly WBZN01 (sample SAMN12344347, study PRJNA552823) | activated sludge metagenome | biome: Activated sludge suspended growth; feature: Nitrification reactor; material: Wastewater; isolation source: activated sludge from nitrification reactor of wastewater...
AGCAACGCGGTTGGTCAATAGACGTCTATGGAAGTCGGAGAGATCTTCTAGGCGTTTGAGCGATTCCGGCTTGAATGCCTGTGTCAGTTCTCCATACAAAGTCTGGAGCCTAGACAGTGGGACATCCGGCTGCTCCTTGAGGCTCTTGTTGATGTTCTCTACGGCGCTTCGAAGAAGGAATGTCGTGTTGGTGTCGTTGGCAATCTGCTCTGACAGTTCGTCGGCCGATTTCTGTAGGTCGAAGTAGTTCTCAGCTACGACGAATTTCACCCGATCCTGTTCAAGCTTCTTGATTTGCGTCTCTAGGTGCCCGAGATGAATCGCAGCATCCTTGCCGCCGGAGTAGAAGTCCCGAAGGAGCTGATCCGTCTTGAAGTTGTTGCGCAGTTGCTGGACGTGTACGAGTTCGTCGCGTAGTTCAGCCTTGCGAGCCACCAAGTTAACTTCTAGGCCGAGCAGGAAAGCATTCCGAACTAGCATGTCGTAATCACTGCGGTCGCTTGTTTCCAGTGGCTCTACGTACTCTTTTTGACCTCGACGCATAAACTTGGGAAGTAGCGCCCGATACGTCAGGCTCTTCACGCCGTCAGGAATCGAGAACAGCCTATCCTCCATCCATGCGTTGAACGCACTGACACTCTTTTCTACGTTGTCCAGCAACATGATATTCTGCTTGGATGTGTTGCGTGACACGGTGTGGTGCTGTCCCAGAAGCTCGAATTCAAGAGTGAATTCCCACTGGGGAATCTTGGCCTCGAACTCTCCGTTCTTGCTGGATCCAAGGCAGAAGTGCAGCAACGCGACGATGAGCGACTTCCCGACGCCGTTGTAGGTCTGGCCATCTCGCGTCTTCGAACCAACGATCAGTGTCAGGCCGGTCTCGTTGAACTTGACCGATTTGAAACTTTCGCGATTAGCAGATAGGCAGATCAGCCGCATCGACTTAACACCCCACTGTGCTCATCCTCTTTCAGTGCTCCGATTGCGTAGAGCGCGTCCACGGCCAGAACCAGATTTTCGAAGGAATGCGGGGTTGGGTACTTGCCGCTTGCTCGGTGTCGCCCAAAGATCACCCACAATTCGTCAATGCTGCGTGGCTCGTCCAGCACATCCAAGACGAAGCTTCCCAACCCAACCAGCGATTCGGCGAAGCGGATGTGCTTGTCAGGCATCAGCATGCGACTGGCTCCTCAAAAACATCGCAGGACTCGAAGAAGTAGGCGAGAATGACTAGAGCCGCGTCCTGAAGTTCCTTCTCAAAGCGCCTATCTTGGTTTGGCGCGGTCGGCGTGACTTCCCTGAGAATATAATAGAGTCGCTGGTCAGCCAACGTAGCATCACCTTTGATAGCAGGGAAATCTTTGGTAGCACTCGCTTCATAGATGCCTTTTAATCGGTTTCGCACTTCCTGCCGGGTAAAGTTACTGTTGTGATTGAAGTATTCCTCCAGCGTTCCGCATCGATAGTTGGCATTACGAAGCCATACCCCAGTAGTCACCAGCTGGTTGAATGTGATCTTTTCCTCGAAGTCGGGATCAACGAGCGATTCATTCAAAGATTGAGGTGTCGTACTTTCGATGATGTGCGTAACGATCTCGTGCACCAAGTCAAACTTGAGAACTTTGAGGTCGGCAGGGTTCGGCGCGTACCCGACAACAGCGATAATCTGATCCTCCGGCAGCCCCAGCAGCACGTCCTCAAGGTGTTTTGCGAGAAACAGGCCGCATGCAGTTAGGCCATGGGCCTGCTTGAGCTTTTCGAGAGTGGCGATGGTCGTCGGGTAACCACCCGGCGTCACGCGGTAGTGATCGTTCAAGACGAACCAGAATTCCTGCACACCATTGGGGTATATAGTCTTGTCGCCCCAGTAATCCATGAGCCCAGCGAAATCCTCCTCCAGCTTCTTGATAGCCGAGGATTCGTCGAATACCTCCGGAGAATAGACTTGGTAATATCGACCGGCTTGGGGATCGTGGCCGTCGTTCTTGCGGTCGCCGATGTTACCCTGTGGCTTAACCGGCTGGAAGTTGGGGTTGGCATACCCCATAATTTCGGAGAAGAAATTCTGAAATCCCATCCCCGCCAGCTTGGAAAGTCGGTTCTGGAACATCATCCGGTACTGCGCCTTCTGTTGTGGCGTCACGTTCCCCCTTTCTACCGTGTGCCGGTGTGGAATTTACATGGCATTTTACTTGATGCTTGCCCACAGCTCCTAGAACCTGTATCCACCCTCCGCGCCAAGCACCAAAGGCTGATTTAGTCATTCGATATTTAAGTTAAAACCAGCATTGATGACTGTTAACTATACTCTGCACGAACCTCCAACGCCCGTATTGGACCAGAAGACCAGACTTTGCCACACAAGACCAAATTAAACGCCGATTAGGATGACATCTCCTGTCAGTTTCTTGGTTGCTATGCTCTTCATGTCAAAATAAATCAGTCGGACACTACCCATTCACGTAGATTCTGTTCGTAGAAATACGTCTTTGAAAGGCGCATTTCGGCGACTCAACCCTAGTCTGGCTACCTACCATGGCATCCATGACTCGAGTCTTGTTCGTAGCATTCTCATTGCCGTTTGCATGTTCATGCCTAGCCAGCTGCTTCGAGCAGGCTGGGGCTAGATATGGCATTGCGCCAACTCTTCTCCGGGCCATATCGGTCGTCGAATCAGGCTCAAATCCTCTGGCACGCAATATCAACCGGGATGGCTCCGAGGATATTGGCCATATGCAAATCAATAGTCGGTGGCTGGGAGCATTGTCCGCCTACGGCATTGGCCGTGCCCAGTTGCTAGATCCATGCATCAACACCTATGTCGGTGCTTGGATACTTGCCCAAAACTTCAGTCGAATCGGCTATAGCTGGGAAGCGATCGGCGCCTACAACGCTAAGGCTCCTGAAAAGCGAGCGGCCTATGCCCGTCGCGTCGCAGCAAAGGTCAAGTCTTGGCAATCTTGAGGCTGATTGTGACTTTACCAGCGTTATCCGTTCTCCTAACAGGGTGCGGAAACTTGCCTAAAGTTAGCGACATTCCAGTGGCTAAAGCAACCCAAAGCTCTGGCATCGGGTGGATCGGAAGACAATTCAAGTCCTGTGATCCGGCTGATTGTCCTTCTCCAACTCGCAAAACTCTGGCGATAGCAGAGCTTCCCGCTACCAAAAAGACTACGACAACAATCGCTGCACCAAATACAACTAAGGAAACGATAGTTACCGGTCCCGAAGCCCCAGTAGTTTCAAAGGTTTTGTTCGACTTTGGAAAACAAATTCCATCGGCTGAAGGTCTGCAGGAGCTCAAGCGTTTATTAGCGATTGCGAAGAAGTCCTACCTGATTGACCTTGAAGGCAGAACTGACGACCTGGGCAGTAAGCCTTTCAACGACCGTCTAGCCAAGCGCCGTGCTGATTACGTCCGTAGTTGGTTCCTCAAGCAGGGAATCAAATCTGAAATTGTGGTTCGTTCCGAGGGCTTGTGTTGTTACCTCGACTTAACAGCCACGGAAATGGCGCGGCGGCTTAACCGTCGGGTCGATGTGCGCCTTGTCGTCCGGCAAGGCGCTTTCAACAACAGCAAGGGAGCGCAATGAAGTGAAGTTACCTCACACCAGCGGCTTCATCCGTGACGTGGTTATCTCTGGCGGGTTTATCGCCATTGGCATCCTCTCACCCGGATCGCCCATAGAAAACGGATTCCAGGCCCATTTGGGTGGTATCTCGGTCGGCCTCGGCCTAGGTTGGCTTATCAAATGTTTCATCGATCTTAAAGGGAGAAGTCATGCAAAGCAGTAACAAATGGATCAAGGGCGCGCTCGCGCTCGTTCTTCTGACAGCCGCCACTGGCGCACTGGCAGGAACCACAGGTACCGAATTCCAAGGTCTCTACACCTGGTTGACTGGTCTGGTGCAGGGCTATTTCGGTAAGGCCGCGGCAGTTGCTGCGATCGGTCTTGGGGCACTGTTTTCCCTGGCCAGGCTTAATCCGATTGCCATTCTGTCAGGGATCGGTTTTGCCGTATTTCTTCAGTACGCACCGACCATTGCGTCCGGCATTCTCACTGCAACCATCTAAAAATGGACGAAACAGGCTACATCCCAAAATCACTGGAGGCGCAGGAGCGCTTCCTTTGGTGGGACTTCGACCAGGCCATTCTGTTCTTACTGGTCATGGGTATGGGGGTGATCTCAGGCGCCATGATGGTTGGCATAGCGTTCGGAGGACTGGTGGCTTGGCAGTACGGACGGCTTAAAACAGGTAAGCATCCCAAGTTTGCCTTGCACGCACTTTACTGGTGGCTGCCGAGTTGGATTGTGATTCGTGCTCGAGCAACGCCGCCTTCTCATCATCGTTATTTTCTGGGCTGATTGATGAAATTCAGTAAATTCACGGCCGAACGGGATAACCAGCGTACTGAAATCCTCTTTATGAGGATTGCAGTTGGGGGTCTGGTATTGGCCTTGCTGGCCAATGCGGCCGCATCTTTCATTGTGGCGGGTTCAGAAAGAACCATTCTGGTGCCACCCGAGATTCACCAATCGTTCTGGGTTAGCGGCCATCAGGTTTCTTCTGAATATTTGCAGGAAATGGCTTACTGGTATGCCGGTCTTGCTCTCAACGTGACCCCTAACGTGGCTGATTATCAGAAGAACCAGTTCCTCAAATATGCCGCCCCAAGTGAGTTTGGCCGCCTACAGGCTGAATTTGGGGCCAGGACTGAGTTCATGCGCAAGAACAATGCCTCGACCCAATTCTCTACCCAATCCGTGATGCTGGATGAGGCCGCTATGAAGGTGGCCTTGAATGGCGTCCTCTTGACTTGGGTCGGGGACAAAAAGGCCTCAGAAAAGCAGACCACGTATGTTGTCGGCTTTCGTTATCTCAATGGGAGACTCCATGTATCCGAGTTCAAGGAAACCAGCGACCAGGATCCGTTTGGTGCAAGTCATGGCGCTGGCAGCGATCCTAAGTAGTTTTTCCGCGCCATCTTTCAGTGGTCAATATCTTGAGGGGAACCCGGATGATGGTTTGATCGCAACCGTGTCGCGCACCGAGCCTAATCTGATCAGGGTGGAAGGCCGGAAGATTCGACGCATTCAGGGCGTTGAAGGCGAATTCGTCATCACTCCTGACAAAGATACCGGCGCGGCTTATCTAAAACCGAATACCGACAAGCCAGTATTCAGTGTTTTTGTCGCAGACGATGCTGGCCGGCACTGGAAATTGATGCTCAAGGTTGCCGACGTACCTGCCGAGACGCTTGTGATACGTGACCGCGATCAAAAGCGTGCGGAGGGAAAAGCATTTCTTCCAGACGAACCGCGCAATGCGGCAATCCGGCGTGTATTGCTGGCGTTGTCACGTGATGCCGAACCAGAGGACATGACTGCCAGAGACTCGCTAGAGATCATTCCACTCTGGAACGAAGCCCGATTTGTCCTTGTAAAGACACTGGAGGGAACCCTGATCGGCGAGAAATACCAGCTGACCAATGTCTCTTCTTCTCGAATGATTATCGATGAGCGAGAGCTCTACCGTCGAGGCGTGTTGGCTGTCATGGTGGAATCCCTTGAACTCGACCCGGGCGAATCGACCAACATCATGGTGGTCCTGGAGGGGCGAGATGGCTGATGCCTCTAACAATCGGGTCGCTAGCGCAGTATCCAATCTTTCTCCCAAGCGTCGGCAGTACTTAATTCTTGGTCTCGGGGTTCTAGCTTTTTTATTGCTTGTATTCGGGGGTGTTGCCATCTGGGATAAGCCTGTTCAACAACCGCAAGGGACACCGCAAGCACGTCCCCAGCCGATGCCGATCAATGCGCCCGGTGCCCAGGCTGATCCGCGTGACATCTGGATGAGCAAGTCTTCAGAGCAGATGCGGCAAATGGAAGACATGATCCAGGGGCTGCGCCAGCAAGTCGACACCATCGAGAAGAAACCTCCGGTCTCGGGCTCGCCTCAACTGGGTAACGTGCAATTACCGCCCATTCCGCTCCCGATGCCCCAAGGTCCAGCTCCTATGCCAGTGGAGTCGCGGCCCATGCCTATGCCGTTAGGGGTTTCACCGGAAGCGCCTGTTAAGCCAGTAGAGATGCCAGCAACACCGAGGGTTCCAGGAATCGCGTCGTTTGAAGTGAGCGAGGGCAGGGTAGTGATTCCGGAGTCCGTACAAAAGGTTACTGAAAAGAAGGACGGTCACAGCTATGTGCCATCAGGATCATTTTTCAGGGCAGCATTGTTAGGCGGGCTGGATGCGCCGACGGGAGGCCAGGCACAGAGCAATCCCCACCCAGTTCTCATGCGCGTCCAGGACAACGCCTTCTTACCTAATCGCTACCGCTTCAAGGTCAAGGAATGCTTCGCACTTGGGGCGAGCTATGGGGATATCAGTGCTGAGCGGGCTTATATCAGACTTGAGTCGTTGTCGTGCGTCCGCCATGACGGTCAGGCTATCGATGTACCGGTAAAGGGCTACGTTGTCGGTGAAGACGGCAAGGCTGGCATGCGGGGGCGACTTGTCAGTAAACAGGGGCAGGTTCTTGCCAATGCATTGGTCTCAGGGATTGGCGCCGGGATCGGCCAAGCGTTCCAGCAAAGCGCTACCACTTATTCAACCAATCCACTTGGAACGGTTGGCACCCTGGACCCAGCTAAGCAGCTTCAGGCTGGCGTTGGCAGCGGGGTAGGCAAGGCCCTTGATCGCTTATCCCAGTACTACATCACATTGGCAGAAAAGATGTTCCCAATCATCGAAGTCGATGCTGGACGCACGGTCGACGTCGTGTTCACAAAAGGATTCTCGTTGGAAACGGATTCAATGGGTGGCGAAAGCGATACCTATACCGACATCTGGCGCCGAGGTCGCGAAGTCCAGAAGAAATCTATCGAACCCTACAAGGAGTGACATATGCAGTTAATTCATGAACCTTTAAAGCAGTTGTTTGTTCTTTCTGCGCTGATGATGTCCGTCGCTGCGCAGGCGGATGAAGGGGATGGGGCTTTGGAGAAGCGCCTTAAAGACATGTATCCCGCCACCAGGATCGATCGTGTCAAAACCTCTGAGATTCCATCCCTGTACGAGGTGTCGATGGGAAAAAACGCCGCCTATACCGATGCCACCGGTCGCTATTTCATTTTCGGTCATCTCTATGACATGAAAACACAGCGCGATCTGACGGCCGAACGATTGGAGAAGCAGCAACGCATCGATTTTGCCCAGTTACCGCTTGGAGATGCCATCAAAACGGTGCGCGGCAAGGGGGATCGGGTGTTGGTGGTGTTTTCTGATCCGGATTGCCCTTACTGCAAGCGCTTGGAGTCTGAGCTCGAGAAGCTGGACAACGTAACGCTCTACACATTCCCATATCCGTTGGAAGGATTACATCCAGAAGCCACCAGCAAAGCGGTTGCTGCATGGTGCGCGCCAGATCGGGCACGCGCCTGGGCCGATCTCATGAAAACCGGCAAAGTTCCAGCCAGTAAGAAGTGCGATAACCCCATAGAACGCAACGTACAGCTCGCGCAAAGACTTGGTATCAATGGCACACCGACGATTCTTGCCGCAGATGGGCGCATGTTGCCTGGCGCTGCCTCTAGCGAACATATTGAGCAATGGCTGTCGGAAAGCCGGCCATGAGTCTCAAATATGGGTTTATAAGTCCCTTGCTACTCACCCTGGCCGGATGCGCCAGTGTGATGTCTGGCTTGGATGGACAGGGTAAATTTTCCTGCAAGGCACCGGACGGGATTTCCTGCGCCTCGCTCTCTGGCGTCTACGCCAACGCAGTACAAAACAATCTACCAGGTCAGAAATCCCATACGGAAGTGACCAAAAGAGATATTTCTCCCCCAAAGATACAGACCCAGATTCCGACCACGGGTGAACCCATACGCAGCGCTCAGAAGATCCGGCGGGTGTGGCTTGCACCCTGGGAAGACAATGAGGAGGTTTTACACGACCAGTCGTATTTTTATCTAGTCGTTGATCCAGGCCACTGGCAGCTTGAGCATTCCCTGCGTAAGGCGAGCGAGGAATTCCGGCCCATTTTGGCGCCAAAAAATCTTGCTCCTGCCATGCCGAGTGCTACAGATCGGTCAGGGTTGAGGATGGAGAGAGTCAATCCGCCTCAATCTGCCGCAACTTCAATGCAACCGCCACAAGGCCGTGAGGCTTCACCGCTAACCAAGGAAGGCGACTAATGGCCTGGCTTGAGGCGATACGCGCGGCCTTTTTACCAGAGCGAACGGCGGAAGCAGACCATCTTCCCCGTCGTTTGTTACGGGAAATTTCGCAAATGCCACGTCTTACAGGGATTCTTCCCTATCTGGCATGGCAGGAAGACTCCAGACTTTTTGTCCTGGATCAGGGCGGATTTGGTGAGCGTGAAGATCACGCCATTGGCTTTTGCGTAGAAACATTGCCGCAGACGGGCGCGAGCGATGAAATGGAAAAGGTTCTCGCGAGTCTGTTCGTGTCATGTCCGCCGGGGACAGGAATCCAGATCAGCCTGTACGGCAGTCCCCATATATTTCCGGTACTACGAGCGCAAGCCAATCTTCTGCCTTTCTCAATGGATACTGAAGATAGGCGTCACGGGAATATTTTCCGCTTACTTGCTCGTAGAAGGATCGACCACTATCTGAAAGGCACGGGACAGTCGATATTCGGCCACCAGACCTATCTGTTGCGAGATTTTCGCTCAGTGATCTCGATCACGTTACCGCTGGACCCGGAATCTCCCGCGGATGTGGATGAAGCGCTAAGGATTCGGGAAAGCGTGCATGCCACGCTCAAGTCGGCTCACTTGCCTGGGCGCGACTGGGGACCAGATGATCTGCTCAATTTCGCGGGCGATTTTTTCGATCATTCCCGCTTATTCGCCGGTAGTGAAGCCCATCCCATTGAATGGAAAGAGGATGTTCCACTTCGTGACCAGCTCTCCAAGCTGGAGATCGCTTCACGCGTTGGGGATGGCGATATCAGATTCCGTAAAGCCGGCGGCGATGAAACCGTGCTTCAGCTCTTCACAGTGCGCCAATACCCACGCTATTTCCGACTCTCCGGCATGAACTACATGATCGGCGATCCCTATCAGCTGGCCCTGTCCATGCCTTGTCCTTTCCTGATCACCATGGGGGCTGTTGCGCTCGACTATGAATCCGCGCGCACCAAGGCCCAGATGAAGGCGGCGCGCGCGACGCAAAGCGCAGGCTCTTATATGGCGCACTTCCAGCCCGACCTTCAGGATCGTAAGCGGGATTGGGACATGGTGCTCAAAACCTTCGACAGTGGCAGGACCGTCGTCGGGATGTATCACCAGATATCGCTTGTTTCCAAGGTCGAGGACACTTCGCGCTGCGAACACGCGGTTCGTGCCGTATGGCGCGCACGTGGATTTGATCTCACCAAGGATTTCTATCTGCAACATCAGGCGCTGTCTGCAGCGCTTCCCATGACTCTGACCCCCGGACTACAGGCTGATCTGCGACAGTTCGGGAAAATAAACACCAAGACAGCCGACAACGCTGTCATGACTTCTCCACTGATAGCCGAGTGGAAAGGGACGCAAACTCCAGTAATGACACTGTTTGGGCGAAGAGGGCAGGTCATCGGATTTGATCTTTTCGACAATACCGGCGGCAACTTCAATTTTGCTGTCGCAGCACTTTCTGGCTCAGGCAAGTCGGTATTCGTCAACGAACTGACCTATCGCTATCTGGGCGCCGGAGCAAAAGTCTGGATTATCGATGTGGGACGCTCCTACAAGAATCTATGTGAGCTTCTGGATGGCGAGTTCATTGAGTTCTCCGACGAGCGTCAGAACACGATGTGCCTGAATCCGTTCTCCATGATCATCGACATCAGCGCCGACATGGAAATGATTCTGCCCCTAATCGCCCAAATGGCTAGTCCGCGTGAGCCTCTCGACAACTATGGCTATACGGCCCTGGGATCCGCTATCAAGCGGGTATGGGACGCAAAAGGGCGCTCGGCCACCATCACTGACATCTACGAGTTGCTGCAAACCGGTCGGTTGACGACTGAAGGTGAATACGAACGCGATCTCAGTCGCCTGGCCACTGCGCTGGAACCTTATACCCGGCATGGAGTATATGCGAGCTACTTCGAAGGCGAAGCCAACATCCAGTTCGACAAGGATTTTGTTGTACTCGAACTTGAGGAGCTGAAATCCAGGAGGGATCTGCAATCTGTCGTGATGCAACTCATCATGTATCGCATCACCCAGGAAATGTACCGCGACCGATCTCGGCGCAAACTTGTGATCATCGATGAAAGCTGGGATCTCATGGGATCAGGGGCCAGCGGCAGCTTTATCGAGGCTGGCTATCGGCGCGCCCGCAAGTACGGCGGTGCGTTTGGCACGATTACCCAGTCCGTCGATGACTATTACAAGAACGAGGCCACCAAAGCAGCCATCAATAACGCCGACTGGCTGTTTCTGTTGCGCCAGAAAGCCGAGAACATCGAGCGATTGGGCAAGGAGGGAAAACTATCCCTGGATGAATGGCTGAAACGTCAGCTTGGGTCAGTCAGTACCGAGCATGGTCATTTCTCCGAGATTTACATCCATTCCCCGATGGGGGCGGGATTGGGCCGTCTGCTGCTCGATCCATTCTCAATGTTGGTCTATTCCACCCGTGCCGAGGACTATGAGGCAATCAAGACGTTGCGGGAACAGGGCCTTTCAGTGACTCAAGCGATTGAGCGGCTTGTCCTGGAACGATCATCCCCATAAGACCGGAACATCATGTCTATCCTTAAAGCTCAGTTGCTTACCGCTATCGTCACTCTCGCCCTAGGAGCCTGTCTGGCCGTGGCATGGCTGCATTTCCGCCCGCTTGAGATCCCACGATTTGCGCGTGTTGATATTGGCACCATCGTGGCCCATCAGCAGCAGTCTTTGGCTCAGCGAGTCAAACCAGGAATGGCCCCAGCAGAACAGGGCAGGTTGTTCGAAGAGGCAAAAGCCTTCGGTGTGCGACTGGATGCTGCGCTTGAGCAGGCCAGCAGGGAATGCCAATGCGCCCTGATAAATTCGGCGGCGCTACTGAAAGTGTCATCTGCCAAGACGTTACCCGATCTTTCAGCCCGCGTCGCTGACATCCTAAAACAGTCCGTTCCTACCCCATCGGCACAATGATCGATGCGTGGCTTACTCTCAATACTGCTTTGCGGATTCATCAATCTGGCCGTGGCGGAAAGCGCCCTGGAATATGACTCCGTTTGGCGCTGTGAGGAAAGCCGGTTTAACTGGTACTGCGACATACAGATCAACAATCCATCCTTGGACGACAAGGTTGAGCAGCCAAAACCCAAACTCAGTGAAGAAGACGAAGCTGTCGCATCTCTCAAGCGGCTGAAAGAAGATGCAGAGCGAAAAAGGGCGCTTGCAATCATCAAGCCCACCCCTGAGAACCTGAAAAGCTACATTGTGGCCCAGGAAGCCCTGATGGACAGAGCATCGGTGTTTTCAGACGTGTGGCGTCGAGTTATTTGGGCAAACCCAAACCTCAATTATCAATTGCGCAACCCTGCGAACAACTCTGCCATTCAGGTCAGCGAGACTCAACGTACGCGAAAGGAGGCGGACGCACTCTCCAGCCTTAACCGTGAATGGGGCATTTTCTTCTTTTTCCGATCGGACTGCCCTTACTGCCATCGCATGGCGCCAACACTGAAGTTTCTGTCTGAACAATACGGAATTGCCGTGTTCCCCGTTTCGCTCGATGGTGGAGGATTGCCCGAATTTCCAAATCCGTCTCGAGATAACGGAATGGCGGCGTCAATTGGCACCAGCGTCGTGCCTCTCGTCGTGCTCGGCAACATCAAGGATCGACGCTTACTCCCGATCGGATCCGGTGTGCTCTCGGCGCAGGAGATCGTCGAGCGGATCTACATCCTGACTCAAACCCGCCCTGGCGAACTTTACTAAGGTAGACCATGAAGCACTCATATCTACATCGAGCCCTTGCCGCCACCCTAGCCGTTGCGATTTTGATCAGTCCTGCTAAAGCAGACGTTAATCAGTCCATGCAGGATTGGTTTAATGATGTGGGTGCGTACGGAAATGTAACTGGTGCCAACGCCTATCGTGGTCAGACCATGAATTTCTATACCGGGGGCAGCCTCTACATGCGCACACCGGTGAGAAACTATCAGATCGCCAGCATTTCACCCCCATCGTTTCGGGCTGGGTGCGGTGGGATAGACCTCTTTGCCGGATCATTTTCCTTCATCAACAAGGAACAATTCGTCGCACTGCTACGCAACATAGGCAACAACGCCGTCGGTGCCGCGTTCAACTTGGCCCTGTGCTCAATGTCGCCCGACCTTTGCGACATTCTGAAGTACCTGCAGGATCAGGCCTCGAAGATGAACAACCTCAATATCAACTCCTGTCAAGCTGCGGAAGGGATCGTGAGTGCTGCCGGCAGCATGCTGACCGACAAAACCCAGGAGAAAGAAGGCAAAACCGCCGGTGCCAATCTCAACCTTTTCGGCGATGTGTTCGAGTCATGGGATGAGTGGAAGAAAAACAGCACCACGGCAAAGAGCATACGAACAGCCGCGAAGAGCTCGTCTCAGGGTTACAAGGAGCTGTTTGAGCCGGGTAACGTCGTCTGGCGGTCACTTTCAAGGGTATCCGGGGTCACGGACGAAACCAAAGAATTGTTAATGAGCCTGACCGGCACAATTATCGTGACCCCACCCGGCGAGAATGCCGATGAAAAGGCTAAATGGAGCTATCTGCCAGGGGGCAAGCTGACGTTCCGGCAATTCGTTGGTGATGGGGGATCCACATCCGTCAGTCTTCCCGGGTTGAAATGTGGTGTTGATACAGCGGAATGTCTGACACCGACTTTTTCGGAAACGGCCTTCACCGTGACACCGTTCTCAAGACAGGTCCGCACCAGAATCTCTGCCATGCGCGACAAAATAATCAACCGGGATGCCGCTGGCCAAAACAGCCTCGATACTGCCCTGATCGGTAATTCATCGCTTCCCGTCTGGAAAATGCTCGCGGTATCCAGCAGTGTCCCTGGCGGTGACCGGATAGCTGAGGACTACGCCCAGTTGATTGCCGTGGATGTGGCCTATTCCTACTTCACGAATCTCTCAAAGACACTTCGCGGTGCACTGCAGAACGAGAGCGGCAAGGGTGGGGCCGATACAGTTGCCGCTTCCGAAAAGATCCTCGTGCGACTGAATGAAATCGAGCAAGAGGCGAGAGATATGTTGCGTGCCGAGTACCAGAAAGGCATGCAGGTTGCTGAAATGAGCCGCTCCCTTCAGTTGCTCCATCAAAGCCTTAATTCCGGCATGCCGACCAACATATTTCAGTCCATGATGGTTTTCAACCGATAGGCCAGACGGGTAGAAGCTAAATGTACGAGGTTTATGCCTACTGGAACGTTGCTGAGCTAGAGGCGATGTTTAATGCCGTTGCTTCCATCATGGGCAGCGGCGATTATCTTGGATTGCTGCGCACGATGGCGATCGTTGGCATCATCGTAGTCGTCATTGCCACCTTAACCGGCCGCGAGCGCCTTGATGGCATGTGGAAATGGCTCTTTTTCCTGGCGATCTTCCAGGCCATGCTGCTCATTCCCAAAGTGACTGTGACAATCGTTGATCGAACCGGTAATGAGCCGCCGCGGGCCGTGGCGAATGTGCCCATTGGTCTTGGTGCTTTCGCTCACAGTATGAGTAAGGTCGGAGATTGGCTTACTGGGGCATTCGAGACTGTATTTTCACTCCCAGACGACGTTAAGTTTCGCCGAAATGGCACACTGTTCGGGCACCGGGTGCTTTCCGAACGATCCGCAGTCAAAAGTGGCAATCCCGTACTGACAAGCAATTTGCTGGAGTTTTATCGGGAATGCGTCGCGCCAGACATAGCGACTGGCTATATCCGCATGAAAGAGGACATCCTGGAGGTCAACAATG
>WBZN01001525.1_pt1 | contig 13967 bp, 12 predicted proteins | sample 5204281 | NCBI WGS metagenome assembly WBZN01 (sample SAMN12344347, study PRJNA552823) | activated sludge metagenome | biome: Activated sludge suspended growth; feature: Nitrification reactor; material: Wastewater; isolation source: activated sludge from nitrification reactor of wastewater...
GGGAAGCTCCTGCCGGGGTTCACGAAGGCGGTGCGAGGCCTCGAGTTCGGCACGGGCTCACGGATCAACGTCGCGATCGCCGTGCTCATCTGGTTGATGGTCTACCCGATGATGCTCAAGATCGACTTCGGCAGCCTGGTGGCGGTGGGCGCGCGGCCGCGCGGGATTCTCGTCACCCTCTTCGTGAATTGGCTGGTCAAGCCGTTTTCCATGGCGGCGATCGGCTATCTCTTCTTCCGGATCCTGTTCCAGCCGTGGATCGGCCCCGAGCTCGCGAATCAGTACCTGGCCGGTTCGATCATTCTCGCCGCGGCACCGTGCACGGCGATGGTCTTCGTCTGGTCGTATCTGACCGACGGTGACCCGGCGTACACCCTGGTGCAGGTCTCGCTCAACGATCTGATCATGCTGGTGCTCTTCGCTCCGATCGTCGGCTGGCTGGTCAACGGAGCGAGCACTTTGACGGTACCCTTCCGGGTGCTGCTGCTCTCGGTCGTCGTCTTCATCGTCGTCCCGCTCGCGCTGGGGACCGCGAGTCGGGTGATCCTGCGCCGCTGGCGTGGCGCCGACTGGTTCGACAACAGGTTCCTGCCGGCGTTCCACCCGGTCACCGTCGTCGCGCTTCTCGCGACCCTCGTGCTCATCTTCGCCTTCCAGGCCGACAATCTCACCGCGCGCTTCTTCGACGTCGTGCTCATCGCGATTCCTCTTCTGATCCAGGTCTACTTCAACTCGGGTCTCACCTACGGCCTGATGAAGTGGCTCAAGGTCCCGCACGACGTGGCCGCGCCGGGGGCGCTGATCGGCGCCAGCAATTTCTTCGAGCTCGCGGTCGCCACCGCGATCGCGCTCTTCGGGCCGGAATCCGGCGCGGCTCTCGCGACGGTCGTCGGCGTGCTGGTGGAGGTTCCCGTCATGCTATCGGTCTGCTCGTTCTGCAACCGCACCCGTCACTGGTTCCCGACCCCGGCCGCGAAGGCCGCCTAGGCGGAGCCTTACGATCGATCCCGAGAGGAAGGATCATGGCCAACCACCAGCTGCAAGTATTCGATCCCCCGATGTGCTGCACGACCGGCGTCTGCGGTCCGGAGCCCGACCCCGCGCTGGCGCAATTCAGCTCGGATCTCCAATGGGTCGAGAGTCGCGGCGTTCCGGTCGAGCGCTTCTCGCTCTCGCGCGAGCCCGAGGCCTTCGTGCGCACACCGGCAGTAGTCGATGCGCTGCGGCGACTCTCGACGGCTGCGTTGCCCCTCGTGCTCCTCGACGGCGCGATCGTCAGCGAGGGCGCCTATCCGAGCAGAGACGTGATCGCGACGAAGCTCGGCCTTACAGCCGATCGGACGCGCGCGGGCCTCCTGCCGATCGTCGCCGATTCCGGGTGCGTCCCGGGCTCCGGCTGCTGCGAGTAAGGAAGCGGAGCCATGACACCGGGGCTGCTCGACGCGCCGACGCGCTACCTTTTCTTCACCGGCAAGGGCGGCGTGGGCAAGACCACGCTCTCCTCGGCAACGGCCGTGGCACTGGCGGATCGCGGCCGGCGGGTCCTGCTCGTGAGCACCGACCCGGCGTCGAACCTGGAAGACGTGTTCGGCGTTGCCTTCACCGGCGCGCCGACCGCCATACCGGCCGTTGCCAACCTGTCGGCGATCGACATCGATCCCGAGGCCGCCGCGCGCGCGGTCCTCGAACGTACGGTCGGCCCGTTTCGCGGTACCTTGCCCGCCGACGTGATCCGGCGCATGGAGGAGGAGCTCTCCGGCGCCTGCTCGACCGAGGTGGCGGCCTTCGATGCCTTCGTCCGCCTGCTCGTCGCCGGCGGCGAGGCCGATGACTACGACCACGTGATCTTCGACACCGCACCGACCGGACACACGCTGCGCCTGCTCGCGCTGCCGGCCGCCTGGGACGGCTTCCTGCGCGACAACACGACCGGCGCTTCGTGTCTTGGCCCGCTTGCCGCGCTGGGCGAAAAGCGGACCCTCTACGCGCAAGCGGTCGCGACCCTGCGCGACTCGACGCGCACCAGCCTCGTGCTGGTGACTCGTCCCGAGAGCTCGTCGATCGCCGAGGCCGAGCGCACGCGCGGCGAGCTGGCCGATCTCGGCATCGCCGGACTGAGGTTGCTCGTCAACGGCGAGCTCGAGTCCCCGGACCCGGCAGACCCACTCGCCATGGCCTACGCCAGGTGTGGGCGCGAGGCTCTCGCCGCGATGCCTGCAGCGCTGTCCGCGTTGCCGACCGAGCGCGTGCCGCTGCGACCCTTCGAGGCACTGGGTGTGGAAGCGTTGCGCGCTTTCGTGCCCGCGGATGGCGGCGCATCCCTTCCACGGACCCTCGACGAGCCGCGGCCCGCGCTCGACGTGCCGCCGTTCTCGGCCCTGGTGGACGCGCTCGCGGCGCAGGAGACGGGCCTGATCCTCGTGATGGGCAAGGGCGGCGTCGGCAAGACGACCCTCGCCGCGGCCATCGCCACCGAGCTCGCGCGACGCGGCCACGCGGTAAAGCTATCGACGACCGATCCCGCCGGACATCTCGAAACGACGCTCGCCGGCGCCGTCGCCGGACTCAGCGTCGACCGGATCGACCCGCGAGAGGAAGTCCGCAAGTACGTCAAGCATGTGCTCGCGACGACCGGAGCCGATCTCGCGGACGACGCCAGGGCCCTGCTCGAAGAGGACCTGCGCTCGCCGTGCACGGAGGAGATCGCGGTCTTCAGCGCGTTCTCCCATCTCTTGCGTGAAGCGCGCCGCAAGTTCGTCGTCCTGGACACCGCACCCACCGGCCACACGCTTCTCCTCCTCGACGCCACGGGCGCCTACCACCGCGACGTCCAACGCCGGGCGACGAGCGGCGTTGGACGCCTCAAGACACCGCTCGACTTGCTGCGCGATCCCGGCTATACGCACGTCGTGCTGGTCGCGTTGCCGCAGTCCACTCCGGTCGCCGAGGCCGAGCGGCTGCAAGCGGACCTCCGTCGGGCGGGCATCGAGCCCTGGGCCTGGGTGCTCAATCGCAGCCTTGCCGCGGCCTCCGTGCGCGACCCGGTGCTGAGCCGACTCGCCGCGGCCGAGGGGCCTCACATCGCCCACGTGCGCGACCATCTCGCCCAACGCGTGGCGGTAGTCCCCTGGCAGTTGGAAGCGCCGATCGGCTTGGAGCGACTCGGCGCCCTGGTGAACGCCGCGGCGCCAGCATCCACGACATGCTGATCCGCGCCGCCTTGGAGGACGACGCGCCGGCGATCGCGGCGATCCACAACCAGGGCATCGCCGGCCGCGGCGCCACGTTCGAGACCGCGCCGCGGCAACCCGAAGACATCGTGCGGCGCCTGCGCGAAGGCGAGCGCCATCCGCTGCTGGTGGCGGTCGACGACCGCGGCGCGGTGCTCGGCTGGGCCGGCGTCGGCTCGTATCGGCCGCGCGAGTGCTATGCCGGCATCGGTGAGTTCTCGGTCTACCTCGCGGACGCGGCGCGCGGGCGCGGCCTCGGCAAGCGACTGCTCGAGGCCTTGATCGACGCCGCGCGGCGGCAGGGTTACTGGAAGCTCGTGTCGCGGGTCTTCCCGTTCAACGAAGCGAGCCGGGCGCTCTGTCGCTCCTGCGGGTTCCGCGAGGTGGGCGTGTACGAGAAGCACGGCCGCCTCGACGGCCGCTGGCTGGACGTGGTGATCGTCGAACGGCTCATCCCGGAGAACCTGACCGAGTAGAAGCCGAGGCAACGCGGCGGTTCGCGCCTGCGGTCAGCCGAGAACGCATCCGGCGAGCTCCTCGAGCGACGACACTTCGAGGTCCGGACGCGGTCCGCCGGTATCGTGGGACCGCAGCCAGACCGAGAAGATCCCGGCGGCGCGCGCCGCCGCCACGTCGGAGGAGCGGCGGTCGCCGATCATCCAGGCTTCCTCGGGCACGGCGCCGAGCGCCGTGAGGGCCTGGCGCGGCAGCACCGGCGAAGGCTTGCGCGAGCCCGCGTCGTAGCTCCACTGGAAGTTGGCGAAGAACCCGGCCAGCCCGTGCCGTTCGAGCACGCGGCGGTAGAGCGCCCCGGGCAGCGGCACATTCGAGACCACCGCCATGCGGACGTGGGCCTCGCGCAGCGCGGTCAGCGTCTCGAGCGCATGCGGCCGCGGCGCGAGGCCCTCGGCGTAGGGCTCGAACCAGGCCGCCAGCAGAGTGAGGTCGCGCAGACGGCAGTGCGACTCGTGCCGCAGCCGCTTGCAGTGCGGCGCCCAACTCGCCTCGCGCGCTTCCTCGTAGCGTCGCTCGTAGGCCTTCCGCCAGGGCGCGAAGAGAGAGCGCTCGAGGTCGTCCTCTGCAACGTGACCGCCGGCACGGCGGATGGCGTGCGCCAGCGCCTCACGGCCTCGGAAGTCGAGCTTGCCCTCGGGCAGGCCGGCGGCGTTGCCCATGTCCAGGAGCACGCCGCCCATGTCGAATAGGACCGCGCGCGGCCGCGTCGATGTCGCTCCGGCGGTCATCGCTGGCAACCCGGGCAGTAGTAGGAGCTTCGCCCCGCCTGCACCAGCCGGCGAATCGCCGTGCCGCAGCGCGCGCACGACTCGCCGGCGCGGTCGTAGGCTGCGAGCGCGATCTGGAACTCACCGGCGTTGCCGGAGCCGTCGGCGAAGTCGTTGAGCGTCGTGCCGCCCTCGCGGATGGCGTGCGCCAGCGTCTCTTTCACTGCCTCGGCGAGCGCCTCCCAACGGGCGCTCGCGATCCGCGCCACCGATCGGGCGGGATGGATGCCGGCGCGCCAGAGGGATTCGGTGGCGTAGATGTTGCCGACTCCGACCACCAGCCGGCCGTCCATGAGGAAGCTCTTCACCGGACCGCGGCGGCCGGCGGCCAGACGTTCGAGGGTCGAGCCGTCGAAACCCGGCTCGAGCGGCTCGACGCCCAGACCGCGAAACAGGACGTGGCGCTCGAGACGCGCCGTGTCGACGACGGTGGCGAGGCCGAAACGCCGGGGATCGCGAAAGCGCAGTCGGACGCCGCGATCGAGTTGGAACACGATGTGCTCGTGCGGCTCCGGCGGCGGCTCGCCGTGCGTCGCGGTCAACCGGCCGCTCATGCCGAGATGGATCACCAGCGTCTTGCCGCCGTCGAGGTCGATGAGCAGGTACTTCGAGCGCCGACGCAGTCCCGTGATGCGGCGGTCCGTCAACTCGGACGCGAACGTACGTGACACCGGCAAACGCAGCCGGCGCTCGCGCACTTCGACCGTCTTGATGCGCCGCCCCGTGAGCACGGGCTCCAGGCTGCGCTTGAGCACTTCGACCTCCGGCAGTTCCGGCACGCCGCGATTGTATGCGCGGCGGCGGTATCCGGACGCCGCGTGCCGCCGCGTCGCGGCGGGGCGTTGTCGATGGACGCGGCGCGGTGGCGCGCGATCTCTTCGCTCTCGGCTCGATGCGTAGACCGAACCCTCCCCCGAGTTGGCGAGGGCTCGATCTCCCGGCTCAGGGTCGCAGGACTCCGGCGGCCGGTCCGGGAAGCTCCTCGGGCGGCACCAGATGGACCACTCCGCCGTGACGCAACACCTCGACCGCGGCCGCTTCGAGCGGCTCCGCCAGCGCCTCGATTCCCCCCGGATCGCGCAGGAAGAGCGTCGTCAACTGGCCGCGCACGGCCTGACGGGCGAGCTCCACCGGATCGACCATCGTCCGGCCGGTACCCGAGAGATCGGCGTAGTGATCGAGATCCTTGCGCCAGGCGCCGCGGCGCTCCGCCGCGAGCAGCGGCAGGGCTCGGGTGCAGAGCTTCTCCGGTCCGAGGCGATCGAAGTTGCCCACCAGCCCCTCGGGCAACAGGTTCGGCACGTGGCTCACCTCGCGGTAGATCGACTGCAGGTACTGCACTCCGGCGAGGACCAGAGGACCCTGGTTGGCGCGCTCGAGGTAGCGCCGCAGCAGGACGTCGATGCGCTGGAAGAACAGCCGCAGATCCTTCTTGTCGTCCTGACCGGACTCGCCGCCATGCCCGATGCGCCGGCGCACCTTGCCCGCGCCGTGGAACTGCAGCTCGCGCGGCTGCGCCTTGCCGAGCGCTTCTTCCATGCTCGTGGGCATCCCCGCCAGCTCGACCAGGGCGGCGGATTCGCCGTCCCACCGCATCAACCGCACTCGCTTGTGGCTCAGCGTGAGCATGTGGAAGGGCCGCCGGTCGCGCATCCGCAGCAGCGGCAGCACGCTGAACTGTCGCGCCAGCCGCAGGCCCTCGTGCACCGGCTCCGACAGCCACAGGGCCGCCGTCGCATGCGGGCTGCTCAGCAGCGCCAAGCCGTTTCCCGACCCATGCCAAAACGAGCTCTGCTCCATCAGGCCTTCCCACGGCCCGAGCATCGCGGCGCTGTCGGCGAGCGACAGCCCCTTGCGTTCGGCGCGGTGGGCTGCTTCGCGCAGGAGCCTTCGCAGGCGGCTACGGCCGCCGTGCGCGCGATCCTGCGACGTGTCGACGGGCAGCAGAATGGAGAGGCAGGGTCCGTCATCCTTCAGCAACATCTCGTAGCTCGCCCGGGCTTTCATCATTGCAGCCTCCTGGCCCTCAAGGTAGCGCCGTCGCGCGCTCACCGCACTACCCGCAGGAGCGGGTATTCTGTTGCTACGCTGTTCTCGCGAGGCTTTTTCATGCCCAGCCGCGACCATCGCTTCCATGCCGTCGCCTTTCTGGAGAATTTCGCCCTCCGGGATCTGCAGTCCGCGTTCCCCGGAGCGCGGGCGAGCGTCGAATCGATGCGGGTCGACCTGGCGATGGAATCCTCGTCTGACGAGAGTGGGGCGCTGTACCTCTATCCGTTCGGCGCCGTGGTCTTCCACAACGTGCCGCGCGCGCGCCGGGAACGCGAGCTCGAACGCCTACGCACGGCCATCCCGAAGCTCACGGCGGACGTGCTGCGCGAGGACTTCACCGTGCGCGAGGATCCCGGCGGCGCGATCCAGATGGCCGAGGGCGCGCTCACGATCGACCACCTGAGCACCGAGCGCGCCGGCGTCGTGGCGCTCACCGTCGCCCAGAGCGCCGCCATGGAGTCTTACGAAGGCTTGGTGGAACAGCTCTTCGCGCGCACTCGCGACGTGGTGGGCGAGCTCGAGCGGCGCGGCACCGTCGGCCTGCGCAAGCGGCCGCTGCATCGCTTCCTCGCCGAGGCCGTGGCCAATCGCACCGAAGTCCTCACCGTTCTCCACCTGCTCGACAAGCCGGAGGCAGTCTGGAACGACACCGGCATGGACGAGATCTACGAAGACCTGCGCGACGAGTTCGATCTCACCGATCGCTACGAGGCCCTGGAAGTGAAGCTGCACAGCGTGCAGGAAGCCGTGACGCTGGTGCTCGAGACGGCGCGCGACCGCCGCGCCGAGCTGCTCGAAATCGCGGTCGTCCTAATGATCCTGATCGAGCTCCTGCTGGCGCTCGCCAAGGTCCTTTGATCGAGGAGGCCGCATGATTCTGCTCTCCCGCCGGACACCAGCGCTCGCCGCCGCCGCGCTGTTGGCAACCCTGGCCCTCACCGCGTCCTGCGGCACCGGCGCGCCGCGCGAGCCTGCCGTCGCCCCGGCCACGCCCGCCGCCGCCGCGCTGCCCCCGACGCCCTGGCAGCACGAGTGGGCGCGCGGCGCCGTCTTCTACGAAGTCTTCGTGCGCAGCTTCCAGGATTCGAATGGCGACGGCATCGGCGATCTGAACGGCCTCACGTCGCGGCTCGACTACCTGAACGACGGCGATCCCACGACGACCACCGACCTCGGAGTGGATGCGTTGTGGTTGATGCCGATCTTCGCCTCGCCGAGTTATCACGGCTACGACACCACCGACTACGAGCACGTGAATCCCGCCTACGGCACGGACGCCGATTTCGACCGCCTGGTCGCCGCGGCGCATCGGCGCGGCATGAAGGTGATCCTCGACCTCGTCCTCAACCACTCGAGCAGCCAGCACCCGTGGTTCGTCGACGCCGACTCCTCGCCCGCCTCCGCGCATCGCGACTGGTACGTGTGGAATCCCGCCGATCTCGGCTGGACGGCGCCCTGGGGAGGCACCAACCACACGTGGCACGCCGGACGGACCGAGTTCTTCTACGGCGTCTTCTGGAGCGGCATGCCGGACCTGAACTGGCGCAATCCGGCGGTCCGCGCGGAGATGGCGCGCGTCGCCCGGCTCTGGCTGGCACGCGGCGTCGACGGGTTCCGTCTCGACGCCACGCGACATCTGGTGGAAAACGGCCCCGGGCAGCTCCAGGTCGACCAGCCGGAGACCCACCAGGTGCTGCGCGAGTTCGCCGCGGCGGTGCGCACCGCCAAACCCGACGCGATCCTGGTCGGCGAGAACTGGACCGAGACGCCGATCATCGCGACGTACTACGGCGACGCCTCGCGCCTTCCGGGCGGCGACGAGCTGCCGATGAGCTTCGACTTTCCGCTCGCCGGCGCGCTCGTCGACGCCGCGAAGAGCGAGCGTGCCGAGCCGGTCGCGACGGTTCTGCGCGCCGTCGCCGAGCACTATCCGAAAGGCGCTCTCGACGCGCCGTTCCTGACCAACCACGACATGGTGCGCGTGGCGACCGTGCTCGGCAGCGACCCCCTCGCCCTCCGTTCGGCGGCCGGCGCCCTGCTCACCCTGCCCGGAGCGCCGTTCCTCTACTACGGCGAGGAGCTCGGACTGGAGAACGCGGCCGGCCGGGACGACACCGCCAAACGCACGCCGATGCCCTGGGACGGCACCCCCGGCGGCGGCTTCAGCAACCACCAGCCGTGGTTCGCCTTCGCTCCCGGACAGGCGCAGACGAACGTCGCCGCCGAAGCCAGCGCCCCCGACTCCCTGCTCTCGTACTACCGCCGCCTGATCGCCTTGCGCCACGCGACACCCGCTCTCCGCGGCGGCGCACTAGAGCTCGTGGACACGGCGAACCCCGCGGTCCTCGGGTTCTTCCGCCGCACCGGCGGACAGACCGTGCTGGTGCTGCAGAACTTCAGTCGCCAGCCCCAGAGTGCGTCGCTCCAGATCGCCGGCAGCCTGCGCGCGCTCGGCGCCGCGGGGACCGCCACGGCGAGCGCCGAGACCAAGACGGCGTTCCTGTCGGGCGGCGCGACGGGAGTGTGGGAAGTGCTGCCAACGCCCTGACTCGGTAGACCGATTTCCGCCTCCAGCAAGCCCTCGGCAGCGCCGGCCTTGACACGCGCCTCGAATTGGGCGTAAATAAGACGTATCGTAAACGAGGCGTAAACAACCATGCGCACGAGCAGCCTTCAAGCGAGCCTTCCCTGCTTCGCCCCGACGCCCGCCGTCGGACGCCCGGACCCCGACGCCGAGGCGGTGCGCAAGCGCGCCGGTGTCGAGTACTTCGAGCTCGCCATCCGCGAGATCCTGAACCGCTGCGACAGTCCGCGCATGCCGTTCGCGTGGACGATCAACCCCTATCGCGGCTGCGAGTTCGCCTGCACGTACTGCTACGCGCGCTACACCCACGGCTTCTTCGACCTGTCGCGCTGGCAGGACTTCGAAAGCAAGATCTTCGTCAAGCAGGAGGCGGCGATGGCGCTCGAGAAGCGCTTGCGCAAGGCCGCGCTGCACGGCGAGTCCATCGCCATCGGTACCGCCACGGACCCCTACCAGCCCGCCGAGCGCCACCACGGCGTGACGCGCTCGCTGCTCGAGGTGTTCGCGCGCGTCGAGGGGCTGGAGATCTCGATCACCACGAAATCGCCGCTGATCCTGCGCGACCTCGAGCTCCTGGCCGATCTCGACCGCCGTCACGCCATCACCATCCACGTCAGCCTGATCACCACCGATCCCGCCCTCGCGCGGCGCCTGGAGCCCCACGCGCCGGATGCCCGCGCGCGGCTGCGCACGATCGAGAAACTGGCCGGCGCGGGGCTCGCCACGCGCGTCAACTGCATGCCCGTTCTGCCCGGCATCAATGACGGCGAGGAGCAGCTCCGGCCGCTGTTCGAGGCGGCCCGCAACGCCGGAGCGTTCGACGTCATGACGTCCGCGCTGTTCCTGCCGCCGGCTTCGAAGGCGCGGTTCCTGCCCTGGCTGCAGGAGGAGTTTCCCCGCCTGGTGACGCGCTATCGCAGACTTTTCGGCCGGCGGGATTACCTGTCCGACGCCGACAACCAGGCGCTCCTCGGGACCTTCCGCCGGCTGAAGCTCGAGTACGGCTTCCCGCGACCGGTGCCGGGGCGGGGCTAAAGGAGAGCCGCCGATGCGCGCACCCAAGATCTGGGGCTTCACCTTTCGCCCGAGCGACCTGCGGGCAGTCAGCCGCCGCCGGTTCGTCTTTCAGCTCACCCCTGCCGAACGTCCCGCGCGGCGTCGCGCCACGCTGCCGCCAGTCCCTGCGGCACTGCTGCGGCGAGACCGGCGACACTGAAGGACGGCAGCCAGAACAGGCCGCTCGGACGCACGCGCTCTCGCTCAGCCGCCCTTGCAGGCGCACCGGCCGGCGCGCAGAATCCGCGCATGCCTCTCCGCAAGGCACGCTGGATCGGAATCCTGGCGGTGGTTTGCGGCCTCGACACCCTGGGCGCCGGGGCGTTACCCATCCTCACCGTCGAAACACAGCAGGCGATGGCGGGCGAGCAGGAGCCGGCGCCGGCTCTCGCCAAGGCCGTGGTGAGCGCGCTCGACGAAGACGACGTGGTCAGTCTGAGGCAATGCATGAAGGAACACGGCCTGCCGCCGAATGCCTACGAGCGCGTGTTCCGGGGCGTCGCCCTTCCCAGGGTATCGACCCCGCAGCCGCTCACCTTCGTGCGGCCCGCCCTCGAGCCGTTCTGCGCCGCGCTCGACGGCGGGCACTTGCTCCGCTATTGGTTGGTCGCCGAGATCTCGGACGCGCCGAAATACGCGATCCGCCACGCCGGCGGCGGCGACACCGTCGAGGTGCTCTCGAGCGGCACCAACGGCAGCTTCGACCTCGCGGAGACCAACTGCACGACCACCAGCTGCCTGAGCCGTGTTCTCAAATTCGACGGCCGCCGCTACCGGCCCGTGCAGTGCGAACGGCAGGTCTACCGCAACGGCAAGCTCGCCTCGACCCAAACCGTCGCGTGCGAGCCTTGAGACCCAGCGCACCAACGCGCCTCCTGCGGCAGTCTCGGCCGGCCTTGGCGCAGGGCTCTCGACTACCCGGGAAGGCTCTCTTGCGTCGGCACCCGACCTTCATTTCTCGGAGAACGCCTTGCCTACCACCACACTGTTCCTCGGCAGCTCTTCGGCGGCGAAGTCGCAGGCGAAAGCGGTCATGAAGGCGTTCACCGGGCCGACCCTTGAGTTCCTGCCCTGGTGGGATGCGTTCACCGCCGGCCGCACGCTGCTCGACCAGCTCGACGGCGTGCGCGACCGGGTGAACGGCGCGCTGTTGCTGTTTTCGCCCGAGGCGAGCACCAAGGTGCGCGGCCGCGCGCAGGACATACCCAACCTGAACGTGCTGTTCGAGCTCGGCTACTTCTACGGCCAGCTCGGGAGACAGAAGGTCGCCATGCTCAAGTACGGCGACTTCTACCTGCCGTCGGATCTCGGCGGCTATGTGCATATCGTGGGCAGCCGGTCGTTCCAACGCGGGCGCGCGGTGCCGGTCGGCAAGCGCACCGCGACCGAGTTCACGCGTTGGGTCGCGCAGCTGTAGGGCCCGACGCGGGCCAACCTGGACAGTTCCGGCGCCGGTAACGTCCAGCTCTGCGGCGGCGCCAGCCAGCGAACGCGATCCTCGCGCTGCCGTCGCGCCCGCCTGCGGTACGCTCCGCCCGTCCATGTCGCGGCGCGTGCTCGTCACCGGAGTGAGCGGGTTCGTGGGCGGAGCGCTCGGCGCGTTCCTGCGCCGCCAGGGAGATCGCGTGAGCGGCGTCAGTCGGAGCGGTCCGCGCGCGCGGGCCGTCGACGCGTTCACGGCGCACGATCTGAGCCGGCCGCTGCCGGTCGACCTCGGCGACTCCGGGCCGTTCGACGCCATCGTCCACTGCGCCGCGCTGTCGGTGCCCTGGGCGGCGCCGGAAGCGTTCGCGGCGCACAACGTCGGCGCGACGGCGAATCTGCTCGACTTCGCCCGCCGGCGCGGCTGCGGCCGCTTCGTGTTCATTTCGTCGAGCAGCGTCTACTATCGCCACGGCGACCAGCTCGGGATCACCGAAGACACGCCGTTCCCGCGGCCGCCGATCAACCACTACGCGGCGACCAAGCGCCGCTGCGAGGAGCTCGTGCTCGGCTCCGGCCTCGAGGTCCTGGTGCTCCGACCGCGGGCGGTTTTTGGCCCGGGCGATACCGTGCTCTTCCCGCGCATCCTGCGCGCCGCGCGTCGCGGCATGCTGCCGCGCATCACCCGCCGCGACGGCGTCTCACCGCGGGGCGACCTCATCGGCATCGACAACCTCGTGCACTTCGTCGGCCGCGCCCTCGACTGGTCTGCCACCGGCTGCTTCAATCTCACCAACGGCGCGCCGGTCGACCTCTACGGCTTCCTCGAGGAGATCTTCGAACGCCTCGGCTATCCGCCGCTGCGGCGCCGCCTGCCCGTGGCGGTGGCATTCTCCGTAGCGCGCGCCGCGGAGCTCATCTCGCGCTGGTTCTTCCGCTATCGCGAGCCGCCGATCACGCGCTTCGGGGTCGAAGTGATGGCGTACTCGAAAACGTTCGACGTCGCCAAGGCCACTGCGGCGTTCGGGCCGGCGCCGGTCTCGAACGACGAGGGCGTCGACCGTTTCGTCGCGTGGCAGCGCGCGCAGCCGGCTCCGCAATGACCGCCCCGCCGGCGTCGCCCGGGTGCCTGGCGATCGGGGCGATCGGCGCCGCCTACCTCCTCGCCGTCGCGGCGCGCGCCGCTCTCGCCTGGCGCGCCGTGGCGGCGCATCGACACGCCATCGCGCCAGCCGCGAACGGCAAGCGCACGCCTCGCCCGATCGCCGTCCTGCAGCCGATCCTCTCCGGCGATCCGGATCTCGAACGCTGCCTGCGATCGAACCTCGAAGAGGCCCGCGTCCTGCCACGGGTGGAATTCGTCTGGTTGGTGGACGAAGACGACGCCGAAGGCCTCGACGTCGTAAAGCGGTTGGCCAACGATCGCGTCCGCGTTCTCATCGGGCCACCACCGGCCGACGGCGAGAATCCCAAGCTCGCCAAGCTCGAGCGCGCACTGGCCACTCTCGACCCAGCCGCGATCGCCGTCGTCCTCGACGACGACACCACCATCGCGGCTGCAGCGCTCGAGCGCCTGCTGGATGGCTTGCGCTTCGAGAGTGAGATCACGGCGCGCGGCGGCGCCGACCTCGTCACCGGGCTCCCGGTGTTCATTGCCGCGCGCACCATCTACGAGCGCTTCGTCGGCGGCTTCGTGAACGGCAACGCCTTGCTCGCGTATCTCCCGGCGGCGGCGGTCGGAGCACAGCGCACTCTGAACGGCATGATCTACGCCACGCCGGTCGCGACCCTGCGGGCACTCGGCGGTTTCGCCTCGATCCTCGGCGAGCTCACCGACGACTACGCCGTGGCGCGACTCTACGAGCGCGGCGGCAAGACGGTGCGGCAGATTCCGGAGCCCGCCGGTGTCACCATGACGATCCGCGACGCCGGACACTGCGGCCGCGTATTGCGCCGCTGGCTGATCTTCGCCAATCGCTACTTGCGCGAGAACCTCGGTGGCTGGACTTTCGCGCTGGTGCTCGTCCCTGCGCTGCTCGCCATCGCCGGCACGGCCGCCAGCCTGGGGTCCGCCGTCCACGGCCACTGGACGCCCGGCGCGCTCTGGCTCGGCTGCCTCGCCGTCAAGGCGGTCACGAATCGCGTGCTCCTCGTCCGCTGGACGAACGGCGGCCGCGCCCTGCCCGCGGCGGCGGCCCTAGGCGACCGTCGCAATATGGTCTATCTCGGCACGGTCTCGTCTACCGGCCGGGCCGCAGCCCTCGTCGTCGCCACGGGAATGCGAACCGAATTAGGCCACATCGCCGGCCTCTTGGCCCTCCAACCACCGGAACCAACACC
>WBZN01001529.1_pt1 | contig 13953 bp, 15 predicted proteins | sample 5204281 | NCBI WGS metagenome assembly WBZN01 (sample SAMN12344347, study PRJNA552823) | activated sludge metagenome | biome: Activated sludge suspended growth; feature: Nitrification reactor; material: Wastewater; isolation source: activated sludge from nitrification reactor of wastewater...
ATCGAGAGACGCCTGGATACCGTCCAGGACATTGTCAAAGTCATCTCGTCTTGTGATATCTGCGAAACGCTCTTTTCTCAATGTATCCAGCGAGATGTTCAGGGCGTTCAGACCCAGACCCTTTAGTTGCTTTGCTACCGGTTTTAAAAGTGTGGCGTTTGTTGTCATCGCCAATGTTTTTATTCCGTCGATCAGAGCCAATTGCTCGATCAGGAATTCAAGATTCCTTCTCACGAGTGGCTCACCGCCCGTGAGGCGGATTTTGTCTACGCCCATCCGGGCAAATACTCGAGTGATTCGGATGATCTCTTCGAACGTCAGCAGCAGATCTTTTTTCTTCCAGGCAATTCCTTCATGCGGCATACAGTAGACGCAACGAAGGTTGCAGCGGTCTGTGACTGAGATTCTCAGGTAGTTGTGTCGTCTGCCGAAATTATCAATCAATCTGTTCATGTCGCGGCGCTCATCTTTGCGCCGGTGTGGCAGTGTGACTGGCAATTGACCCAACCAGAAGTTCCGTTTACGTAGGTTTCTTTTTTCCAGATCGGCAGCCGCATTTTTATTTCGTCAATTACGTAACGACAGGCATCAAAAGCTGGTCCCCGGTGAGCTGCAGAAACGCCGACCCAGACAGCCATGTCACCTATCTGCAAAGCGCCTGTGCGATGCACGCAAACAACATCCAATATCTCAAATTTCTTTCTCGTTTCGTCCAGAATCAGATCTGCTTCGTTGCGGCACAGAGCTTCGTACGCTTCGTATTCGAGAGTGAGAACGGACTTGCCTTCGTTGTGATCGCGCACCCATCCTTCAAAAGTGACAAGAGCACCAGCACGGCTATCGGACAATTTCGTCTTTAGCTCCTCGGTATCGAGTGTGGTGCTAGAAATGCTGAACATTTATTATCCGCCCGCCACAGGAGGAATGAAAACAACGCTGTCGTTTTGCTGAAGCGAATGTTTCCAGTCGGCGAATTCATCGTTGATGGAAACTCTCAGCCGGTCAGCATTGAGGCTGAAATGATATTTACCTTTCAACTCTTCAAATAGCTCACGGGCGTTGTTCGCACTGGTGACATAGTCCTCGCGAGCGAGACCGCGCTCTTCACGCATCAACGCGAAGTACTGTATTTGAATGGTTTTGGTGTTTTGAGGCATTATTCTGGTGCAGTGCTAATCAAGTTCAACGACTTGTCCGGAAGTTCGGCTCATCATTTTAGCCTAAGTTGTGCACTTTTTCGAAAAGTCGCGACAATTGCTCGTTACTCAAATCGCACCACTGGCCAGGTTCGAGACCGAGTTCAAAGAGGTCGAGCTGTCCGATAGATTGGCGTAAAAGTCGTAATGTTGGGCAATTGATGGCGGCGGTCATTTTGCGCACCTGGCGATACCGCCCCTCAATCAGTGTCAGGCTCAGCCATGACGTAGGAATGTTCTTGCGAAAGCGAATCGGCGGGTGACGCTCAGGCAAGACGGGCTCGAAGTCTAGCAGCACGGCATGAGCCGGCAGTGTTTTCCTATCCTCAATGACGACGCCTTTGTTGAGCTGGCGCAGCTGCTCAGGAGAAGGAATGTTTTCAACTTGCGCCCAGTAGGTTCGCTCGTGCCCATGTGAGGGGTCGAGAAGCCTGGAGTTCAGGCGGGCGTCGTCTGTCAACAGCAGAAGTCCTTCGCTGTCGAAGTCCAGACGTCCGACAGGATACACATTTTCAGGAAGGTGGCAGAGGGTTAGCGTTTCCTTTGTCGTGTCTTCCGTTGGTGTGAATTGGCTCAACATGCGGTAGGGCTTGAACAAAGCGATGTAATGCCGCCCCGGTGCTGGCTTGAACACTATTTCTTGCCTTCGATTGGCTGTTGCTCTGGCTGCTGCTGCTTTGACTGTTGCTCTGGCTGCTGCTGCTTTGACTGCTGCTGCTGTTGTTGCTGCTGCTGTTGTTGCTGCGGCTGCGGCTGTGGTTTGCGCAGGTAAAATTCTCGATAATTCGCTTGAGTGGAGAAATCGAGCATGCTTTTCATGCGATCAATGTAGACCTTTCCGTCCAGATGGTCGCATTCGTGCTGGATGACGCGCGCCGCCCAACCCTCAAAATCTTGTGTATGTTCCGTGCCGTCAACCGAGTCCCAGCGGCACTTCAGCCGCACCGCACGGGGAACCAACCCCATATAACCCGGCACGCTGAAGCAGCCCTCCCAGCCATCCACCGTCTCTTCTGACATCTCCAGAATGTCTGGATTAATCATCACGTAAAGGGGTGTTTCGGGGCGGTCGGGGTGCAGTTCCGTTTTGCGCACCTGGAAAACCATAACGCGTTCCCACACACCGATTTGATTGGCAGCGAGACCAGCGCCGTTAATTTCTGTCAGGAGCGCTACAAGCCGCTCGCAAAGAGCTTCTGCCGCAGCAAAATCTGTGACTCGCCTCGTGGGCTCCCGCAGCATCGGCGTTCCCACGGTGACTAGCTCTGGATGAGCTGCACCTTCCGCTGATCCCTGGTCGGCAGGTCTGGTCATTTTTCCTCTCAGATGTGTTACAACAGCCACCTATTATCCTATGTTCTCGGAGCGCAGCCCGAAAGTCGTCGTTTGGCGGCTAACGTGCTCTACGCAAGAGTTAGCAACAAGACCTAGCCGACAGACCACACAAAGGCGGAAATAATGACCAACGATACAAAACAAATTCGCCCATATGGAACCTGGACTTCGCCAATCAGTGCCGAACTGGTCGCAACCAGCGGTGTGCGGTTGGGTCAGACTCTTTATGACAACGCTGATTTGTACTGGCTTGAAGGTCGCCCGTCGGAAGGCGGAAGGCAAGTGCTGGTGCGTCGCACGCCCGATCAAAAAATTGCGGATGTTCTACCGGTTGAATACAATGTTCGCAGCCTTGCACATGAATATGGCGGTGGACCATACACAGTCAAAGAAGGCATCATTGTTTATTCAAATCTAGCGGACCAGCGCATCTACAAGGTCGAGAATGGTGGCGCTCCGGTTGCGCTGACTGCTGAAGGTCCATACCGTTACGCTGACTACGCTATTGATCTGCAGAAGCGTCTCGTTTTTTGCGTTCAGGAAGACCATTCGGTGGCTGGAGAGCAAGCAATCAATTCTATTGTTGCTGTTCCGTTGGACCCGAGTACGCGCTTGGGATATGGTGATGTCACCGTATGTGGTTGCGACTTTTTCTCCAGCCCTCGCATCAGTCCAGACGGTCGATTGTTGTTGTGGCTCTCCTGGAAGCATCCCAACATGCCCTGGGACGGTTGTGAACTCTGGATGGGGCACATCGATAAGACCGGCATGGTTGCAGAGCCTCGAAAGATTGCAGGTGGTCCACAAGAATCTGTTTTCCAGCCTGAGTGGTTGCCTAACGGATCAATGACATTCATTTCAGACAGAAGTGGGTGGTGGAATATTTATCTGCGCGATCTCTATTCTGATGATGCCGTCAATATGACACCACAGAGCAACGACTTCGGCACTCCCCAGTGGGTTTTCGGAATGTCGACATATGCCGTTGTATCCGATCAACTCTTGATTTGCAGTTACAGCGACAAGGGTCTGTGGAAGTTAGCTCAGTTGAAGATCGATTCTGAAAACGAAAAGTTCGAGTTGAGTGAAATCAAATCTGACTACACTGAATTTAGCTACTTTACCTCTAACGGTAAAACTGTTGCGCTTGATGCGGCTGGACCGGCTCACCCCGCGGCAATAGTGGAGTTGGATTTGAGTTCGCTCCAATTTTCTGTGGCAAAATCATCATCGAGTTCGACAGTTGATCCGCGCTTTATCTCTGCACCGCAGCCGATCACGTTTGATACCGCTGGTGGTTTGCAGGCGTATGCCTTTTTCTACCCGCCTAACAGTCCCGGATTCATCGGTTCTCGCGATGAACTGCCGCCGCTTCTGGTTAAGAGCCATGGCGGACCGACTGGTTCAGCGTCGAGCTCTTACAATTTAGGAATTCAATATTGGACGAGTCGTGGCTTCGCGGTTGTTGACGTTAATTATGGTGGCAGCTCGGGCTTTGGTCGCGAATATCGTCAACGGTTGAACGGGCAGTGGGGCGTCGTAGACGTGCAAGATTGCGAGAACGTGGCAACTTATCTTGTGAAAACAGGAAAGGTCGATGGCAAGCGTCTCGCTATTACTGGTGGTAGTGCCGGTGGTTACACGACACTTTGCGCTCTTACTTTCGGTGATACGTTCAAAGCGGGAGCCAGTCACTTCGGAGTTAGCGATCTGAAGCTGCTCATGGACGACACCCACAAATTCGAGTCGAGATATGGCGACACTTTAATCGGTCCCTATCCCGAGGCGATGGAGCTCTATATCTCCCGCTCACCAGTGCACTTCACTGACAAACTTTCGGTGCCTGTTATTTTCTTTCAGGGACTGGAAGACAAAGTCGTGCCGCCCAGCCAGGCAGAGGTAATGGTCGATGCGCTTCGCAAAAAGGGACTTCCAGTTGCGTACATCGCCTATGAAGGCGAACAGCACGGATTTAGAAAGGCGGAAAATATCAAGCGCACAATCGAGGCCGAGTTTTATTTCTACTCCGCAATTTTCGGTTTCAAGCCTGCAGACAAAATAGAACCAGTTGAGATCGAAAATTTGACCGTGGCGCGGTAAGGATTAAGCTGGTCCTACCAATTGCCCGCTTGACCATGTTATTCGTGGATGAGTTAATAGGGCTTGGAAACCTTTTTTACGTTTTGTAGTCATATCTGAAACTATGGAACATTTTGGCGCCGCATACGTTTTTATCAACTTCGAGCAAGCGATGTCGCTGGGGCACATCGGTTGGGGCTTCAGGGTTGAAGAAGAAAGATACTTTTTCGGATCAACCGATCATTTGTGGAACAGAAATTACCCGATGTGGCATCCTGCCGAATTAATTCGCTACATGGATGTGACTCCTGGTGAAAACAATGACTACTGGTCAGCTTTTGGCACAGAAGATGAAATGCTCAGGATGATGCGTTCTGGTCCTCATGTGCGCTACCACTCCTACAAACGCGTGCCTGTAGCTAAACCAGACCCGGGTTCTGCCTGCATGCTTGCCGAGTCAATGAAGGAGATTGGTTGGAATGTTGCACAGAATAATTGCGTGCATCAAAGCAATGCTATTCTCACCAAATACGGTGGCTTGATTCTGCCCAATCCTTATACGCCTTTTGACAGAATACCGCGCAAGTGGTTCGCTGCCATTGATGCAGAAGAGATTGTGCTCGAATCTCGAGTGCGTAATATTTTTCCCTTGCTGGTGCGATCCCAGACAAAACGCAAAGTCAGCTAGTTCAACGGCGCTATTGTCGCCTGCTGTTCCTGCAACTTGGGCATTTCACCGTACTGCGGTCTTTCGGAGGTGCTCGGGGCTATTTGTTGGATTGCCGGCGCGGAGTTGATATTAGAAGTGCTCGTTGCTGATTTTGTCTCAACGGTCGAAGTCATGCTGACCGGTTCGAAAACCTTTTTTGGAGCCGTGTAGACGCGGTTCGTGTGCGCCACTGCTGGAGCCAGGGACTGCAGTGGATCGAACGCCGCAGGAATACCGGTTGGCACCATGTAGGGTGTCGGTGGTGGAGGCGGCACGAAACCCTTCGCGACAGGAGGGCTGTTAAAAGCCATCGGCGGCGGCGGTGGAACGAAAAATTCGCCACGCGGTGAATGAGATGAATGAGTCACTTGCGTTTGCTCGTGAGCGCGAGAAGCCCTGCTATGAGCTTTCTTTAGTGAGAACTTCGGCTCCGTTTCAGTCAGAGTGACCGGCGGCGGTGCTGGAAGAGGTTCTGTCGCAGCCTTTGATGAGGCAGTGTGCTGCCCGGCTGCGGCTGTAGCTGCATTTGAAGATTTCGTATTTGCAATCTTCGCGACTGTGGGTTTCGTCGCGGTCGTTGCGGCAACGGACTTACCCATTTGTAGTTTTTGTAAGATGCCTAATTGGTCGTGCACCTGACCAGTCAGCACAAGCATTCCGTAGCAAGCGGCGCCTAGCATGAAGGTCATGGCAAACATAATTGCAGGCAGTTGATTTGATTCGCGGTTGCTGACCGAGTATGTTCGTGGTTCATAAACATAAGAGTTAAACGGAGAGAAATTCGTTCTCCGACCGCCGCCTCCTCCGCCGACTCCGGCTAGTGCCGGTTGGTTTTCATTGAAGAAGCTCAGAGACAGCTGCACGTTGGTGCCATCAGCCAACTTCAGTGCCAGCTTAGATTCACTATCCTCGCCATCTTCGCCGATTGGACCGCACGTTTGAGCATCCATCATCATGACGCGGCTGTTGCCCGGTCGTCCAACGCGCTTGGCGAATCGAACTTGAACGCTGGGGGAAAGGTCGCGCGGATTATCCAAAACCTGCTGAACGAGTTCGTCTCGGTGAACAAGTTCTTCATGTTGCTCAGAAATTTCAGGAACGGTTAATTGGTTCTTTGTCATTTAAACACACTTCAAAAGGGCGCCAAACGCCCTGCCCAATAGCCTATACGACATGTCACATCTCTCAGGAGAAAGAATCAATGAGTGCGAATGCATCTCGCAATAGATTTGCTGAAATACATTTTCCGCGTGCTCGGAAGAGATCGAACTTGTCAACATTATATACCCATGAAATGAAAAACATGCATGCGTTTATAAACAAAGATGCTCAGGTTTTGAAGTGTGTAGAACTTGTGTAGCGGTGGCATGCGACGTTGATAGTCGTCCGGGCGATCCTCTTCTGGTATCGATGGTGGTATCATTTAGACTTGCTTTTAAAATGCCGAAAAGCCGCAATTTTCAGTGGCGTGCCGGGTACATTGAAATCGGTGAGCTATAAAAATATGGGTATGAAAGGAGAATCGTAGATTGATCCATGGTTTCAGACCTATCAGTTAAAATAGCCCGCCGATCTAACCATCTCTGCTGAGTTGCAAAAATTATCAGATGCTGCGTTCAATCCACCACTTTGAACAAACTTCAGTTGAAAAGACTGCTTTTAAGAAAGTGAAATTCGCCAGTCTTGGCGGCTCTGTCGTACTGGCATTCATAATCACAATGCCGTTCGCTACTGATCCGAATGCGATTTATCAGAGTGCAGCGAATGCAGCACCACTGGAACACAAAGAGCAGGCTCCGGGCACCGTCAAATCCGTGCCGATAGAACGAAGGGAAGCGGCTCCGAGTGCCTCAAAAGCCGCACCGGATGAGCACAAAGACCTGAAGGGTTCTCAAAAAATCAAGGACCATGCGGGTCACATTCTTTATGCGAGCAACTCGCCTGATTTCTCGTCTTGCGTCAACGATGCTTTACGAGCCGGCACAAACCTGGCTGGAGCTGAAATTAGCCAGGCCGAAATTGGTGGTTTGAGAATCGAAAACGGCAATCTTGCCGGTGCTCACTTCAAAAACTGCGAGTTGTCTGCTCTCACGATCTTGAACACAAATCTGTCTGGCGCCTCATTTGACGGCTGCAAGCTGACGCACATGAGATTCAAGAATGACAGCTTGAATTCTGTTCGCTTCAGCAACTGTAAATTGAACTCTGCCTTTTTCCACGATTCCAAACTCAAAGGCGCGAAATTTCAGGATTGTGAAATCGGCACTATTGCGCGCCGCGGCAGATTATCTGGGATAGAGTTTAAAACCAGTGACTTAGACGACATCCAGCTGCTTGGTGGCGTCTGGTCGAACTGCAAATTGCTTTCGAATTTGCACAACGCCAAACTTTCCACGACTCTATCTGATAGCACCATTGCATGCACAAAGCTGAGTGACGCTAACTTCGGCGGCTCTAAGCTGGTTTCGTGTAAGATAATTGCTCCAGATGCAAAATCTGTTAAATTCGGAAGTATGAAAAACACGACAATCGAGCCGCGACTGCCTGGAGAGTAGAGGTGAGATGGGAAATAGATTTGGACGAGTTCTGCGCGCAATCCTGATTGGAGGAGCGTTCAGTTCGATTGTTGTCGCGAAAAGCTTTGCTGCTGCCCCGCCCGCAACAGATGTTTTGATCGTGCCTGGCAAATCTGTCGGTCCCATTTCACTCGGAATGACTCCAAAAGAAGTGGCGGAAGCGCTCGGTAAACCTGAACGAGAGCAGCCAGGAATCTGGGTTGAATACAAGGAAGGCAATTCGCCGCTGCATATATTCTTCAGGCGTGGCAAGGTTACGGAAATTCGTTTTGGCTCGAAAAAATACCGAACGGCTGATGGAATATCGCTGGCAAGCTATAGTCAAAAGAAATTTCATGACGTGTTCGACTACGACCGCCTTCAATTCAAGTTCATGAACACACGAGCACACCTGAAAGAGGGTGGACTGAACATATATAAGTTGAACCTCGATAGCACTGACCCCAAAAGTCCAGTTGAGACGCTCGGTCTCGTTTACGATCAAATTCCATTGCACGAGGCTGTTTTCATCGAAGGCCAGGCAGACAATGGCTGGGAAAAGTGGGATGGTTCTTCCGCTACTTTATGGGATAAATTCACATCCCATGGACCAGCTTTGATGGACTTGCCTGAATAGCGGCAGATCAGCTCTCGACTTCTTGCAATTTGCTTGCCACCGCGTTTGATGGCGCAAAGAGAATATAGATCGACGTGTTTATGCTCAGCAAAGTAAGCAAGACTGCATACGCTAGCGTATTATGACTTAGTGCAACGAGAGGCTCTGCTATCAATGCCTGTCTTGTCAGCAAAGCGATAACACCCAGGTATGTGACACCGATGTTGCCGACTAAAAGCTCTTGTCGCGTGATAGAGAATTTTGAAAACAGTTTCATTACGGCAAGAGCAACCAGTGGAAAAAACTGCAGGGCATGAATGCCGACAAAGTGAGCCACACGCAAATCTCCAGTAATGGTGCTCCATCCGAGAAAAGGAATCCCTTGATTTGCTTGATGCAGGCGCGGAATTATATGATGGGCACTAAGGAGCACTGTATCTGGTGCTAGCATCATAAAGCCAGGAATGCATCCGACTACACTCAAGAAAACTCCCCAGCGTAGAGCACATCCTAAAACCCGCGGCAGGTGTGGCTCACGGATAAGCATCATAAAGACAGCTATCATGCTGTAAGCGACCGGCATGATTGCAAGTGCAGCAAGCCATGACATGACGTTGTCTACGTTGCTGCCGCTGTGAAAGTGATTTGGAGCTCCGCGCAGGACCTGAATTAGAATGATTGATAGTTCGCAAATTGTTCCAACCAACGACGCAATGCAGACTTTTCGAAATGCAGTTGCGTGGTTTAGCAGGTAACGACCGAGCCAGTACATCGTTATTCCATAAGTAGCCAGAGATGCACTGAACTTTACTGGTTTGATCCATGGATGCTCCGCCATGATCAAGCGATGGTCTAAACATAAGCCCATCAAGGAAATGAAAAGAACGCTCAGGCTAAATACAGTCAGTGCAGTTAAATATTGATTCTCTTGCCAATACTGGCTCAACTTCTTGCAGATTGATGACATGCTAAATTCGCTCGCGGAAAAGTAGAGCCACCTGTCACGCGGATTAGACAGCTCGCAGTTCGTGTTTTAACAGTTTGAAAATCCAAATTGCGTAGAGCGCAAAATGGGGTCACAAACTTAACTACGTAAGTCGAGTGGAAAAAGTTCAAAGCGTAAGATTAAATCCGTAAAGCCTACTTGTGAGGGCGACCCGCCATCGGCATCAGTCCCTGAGTGCGAACCGGCACTTCGCGAACGTTCGCCCCGGTGTGCGGAGCTTCGATCATTTTGCCGTTGCCGACGTACATCGTGACGTGGTGAATGCTGCCACCGTCATTGTAGAAAAGCAGGTCGCCGGGTTTGAGCTGGGAAAGTGGAACGTGTTCGACGTGCGCTGAATCATGATATTGCGCATCAGCGTTGTGGGGAAGGTCGACGCCAGCCTGTTTCCACGCCCACATTGTCAATCCGGAGCAATCAAAGGCTTTGCCTGGCGATGCTCCAGCCCAGACGTATGGCACGCCGAGCTGACTTTCAGCGGCTTTTACGACTTCTGCAGTGGTTGCGTCACCTGCATCATTGCCGAACTCGCCGGTGTAATTTCCTGCTTCCGGCTCGGTTGCGCCTGCGCTCGAGTCGCCGCCACCGCCGCCACCACCGCCGCCGGAACCACCGCCGCCACCGCCGCCGTCACCTCCGAACCCACCGCCGCCTCCGCCACCGCCGCCGGATCCGCCGCCGCCAGAGCCTGCGTCAGATGAGCCGTTCGGGTCGATCCAGGGCTTGGGTCCGTTGGAATCACCGTTGCCATTCCCCGAATCCGGGGGAGGCGCTACGGGCGGAGTATCAGGCAGATCCTGCCAGTTGAATTTGCCGAGAGCCGGGGAAACAATTTGCAGCTTGGAAGGCTTCAACTGCTCGTTGATGTCGTCGAGAAACTTTTTGAAGTCTTCTGGCGACTCGTTGCGCTGCAGTTCTGCAAGCTGGTTCCATATTTTGCTCATGTCGCCGCTGGGATTTTTAGCGGCGTCCTTGATGTCAATTGCCAGTTGCTTAGTGTTGACGACCTCGAATCCCTCGGGATGTGCGGCGCTTTTGTCTGTATCAACCAGTTGGAACTCCGGCAACAATCCCTGGGTGTGCAGATCTTTATTGATCTTGATCATGTCTTGCGAGAAGTTGGCGCTGTCAGTGGTTTTGAGGTCTGACAGTTCTTTCCAGATCGGTCCAAGATGGTCTAAATCTTTGAACTGTGCTTGATTTGACTGAAAATCCCTTTCCAGTTGATTGATCTGGTTGGCCGGAGACATTGACATGATGGTAATTCCAAGACGAAGGGATCTTGCACCGCATCCTCAATCTCGCTCCTGATGCGGTTCGAGTGGAATACGGATGTTAGCCATGAAGCGCGAATGCGCAGCAGGACGTCGTTCGATAAATTTGTGGGCAATTAAAACTATATGGCTAGTGAGCTGGCTTGTCAAATAGAATTTATCTGTTCTATATCCTTAAATCTCATCCTAAATGGCCATGGGTTCATCGTTACTGCTACAACGGAATCTAACGAGTTTCCGGTTGGTTCGGAAATCTCAGGTAAAAGGCAATGAGCGTGTACCCGGAAGAGCACCAAAATTCAGTTCCCACCCGCAAGAGCGCCGTGATTTTTCAGTTGAAAACTCATGTTTTGCAAACCGGCCGATTCATTCAAAACGTCTTCGACAAGTCATACAAGCATCACCCCGTTGCTCAAATCGACACCAGTTGGAATGTTGTCGGGGAGTCGTCGACTCCGTTGTGGACTGAAATTGATCCTTCCGAGCGCGTCTTGCAGCTAGGCAAAGTGCAGAATTTGCGCACCGCATTGCGACGATTGAATGGAGTCAGGGTTCCGGCTCATCAAACCTTCAGCTTCTGGGCGCAGATTGGAGCTCCGTTTCGGGCGCGAGGATACGTCGCCGGACGGGAATTGCGCGAAGGCTGCATCGTTCCGAGTATTGCAGGTGGTCTCTGCCAACTGTCTAACGCTCTTTATGATGCGGCGTTGCAGGCAAAGTTTGAAATAATTGAACGTTATGCACATTCTGAAGTGGTACCGGGTTCGGTGGCAGAGCACGGTAAGGATGCCACCATCTTCTGGAATTACGTTGATTTGCGATTTCGCTCAGAGAGCGCCTTCTCGATTGAGGCGTCGATGACTAACGAAAAGCTGATTGTTCGATTTCGAGTTGAAAAACCTGCTGAGTCTGCTGAGAAGAATTTGGAGAAGCGCGTTGAGCAGCCCGCGAAAAAAATGTTGGTCGTGCTGCCTGCGATGCCTGCGATGGACCATTCGTCTGCGAATAGCTGCATGAGTTGCGGCGTTGTAGATTGTTTTCGTTCGCCCACTGTTTCCATTCTTACTCCTGCGACGCGAACTGCTTACCTTGTAGATGAGTATTGGCCGGAGTTCGATGCCTACATTACTCAACACAAAACTGAAAACGACAGTTTGCTCTTGCCTATCGACGGAGCAAAATTCAACAAATCAAACTACAAATGGACTATCAATGGTTTCGCTCAATGCAAAGAACAGCGCTTCTTTACAGCGTTGCGTTCATTTGAATCGCGTTCGCTGGCTCAACAAGGCGCGGCAAGGCAGAGCGCTCTCATGAAGCAACAAGAACGGCTCGCGCGTGCATATGCGAAATCGTTGGACTATCGTGTTAATCATCTTGTTGTGACCCAGGGACTGTTGCCTTTTCTGTGGGATGAAGGTGTACTGGGCGGCAGAACTTTTGATGTACTGATGACCAATTTGCCGTTGGCTAAACTGCATGAGCGGTTGGATGGTGCGAAAGCCATGCATCCCACCAGCCCTACTCTCGGCGACTTCCGGGCTGACGATGCCGTCGTCAAGTTTGAAACCGCAGCTTTGCGCCAGGCTCGTCGAATCATTACTCCCCACTCCGAAATAGCGGCACTGTTTGGTGATCGCTCTGAGTTGTTGGCGTGGACGATGCTCGGTGCTAAAAAACACAAAAAAACTGGAACCAAGATTGTTTTTCCTGCCTCAACGCTAGCAAGAAAGGGCGCCTACGAAATTCGCGATGCGGCATTAAAACTGAATTTGCCGATAGCAATTGTCGGACCAAATCTGGAAGGCGAAGAATTTTGGAAGGGCGTAAAAATTGAACGACTCAGCCCCGAGAACTGGCTTGATGAAGCCGCAATAGTGGTGCTTCCTGCCTGGGTCGAACAGCGACCGCGTCGTTTGCTGGAAGCCGTCAGTCGCGGCATTCCTGTGATCGCGTCACGTGCTTGCGGTTTGGAACAATTGCCACAGGTGAAAACAATAAAAACGGGTGACGTGAAAGCACTCTGCGCCGCTCTTAAAGAAGGAATATTGGAGCGTCACGCCATCTGCTGACTGTAGCTAAATGCGTTTCGTTTGAATCACTCGATATCGACGGGATGCTCGTCGAGATAGTCTCCGGCTACTTTCTTGCCACGACGCGTCAGAAAAATTAGATCCTGATCGTATGGACTTGCACCCATCAAGCACTGCTGCGCCAGCCAGCCAAGCGCCTCTTCAATGGCATGAGAGACGGCGTGATGGAAATCTTTGTGATAATCAGATGCCAGATTTTTTGAAATTTCTTTGCGTTTGATTTCCGTGCCATCGCCTGTATGGAGCACATGCAAGACGTGTTTTCCAAGCTCTTCCGGCTCTAAATCAACAACTTTTTGTGGATCTGGAATTACGTCCTTCAGTGATTTCATTTTGTCCTCCAATCGATCTCGTGACTCTTTTAATTCGTTATTTGTGGCTGCACTTTATACAAAAATCGAAGGCTTTATCCCAGGGCTCGCTGCAATTTGGGCAAACTTTGCCATTGCCGTTCGAATCGTGCGTTTGCGATGTGGCAGTGGCACTGGCTTCAGCTAGCGATAGGTTGCTCTTCTCTTCCTCTGTGTGCGGAGCCTTTTCCACCGCGTGCGCCAGATGATCGACTACATGAGCAAGACCATCGTGGACCAGCTGCACCGCCTGCTTCTGTTCGTTCACAGGTTCGGATGAGATCGCGGCGACGCTTGAAGAGTTGGTAACCGAACTGGTAACTGAACTGGTGGATACAGAGCTTGCAGACGCGGAGTCGGAGCTTGAAGAGCCGGATGTGTTCTGATTTTTGCTTGCTTCAAGAGCTTGAAGCTTTTTCTTTTCTTTGATTGCTTGAACTAAAAGAAGGATACCGATTACAAGCGCTATATGGAATCCAATGATGATCAGTTCCATGATTCGATGTACCTCGTAGTGCTACTCGCCCAACCCAAATTCATCGTGAATGACTCGTGCAGCGGCGTCGGCTTGTGATGCGGCGACCACGCATGTCAACTTTTTCTCGCTTCCAGAAATCATTTTGATATTGATTTTGTTTTGCCCGAGAATGGTGAACAACTTCGCTGCAACAGCGGGTTGACCAGCCATTCCACTGCCAATAAGACTGACTTTGGCTATGTCATTGTCGAAGATAACTCCT
>WBZN01001530.1_pt1 | contig 13950 bp, 20 predicted proteins | sample 5204281 | NCBI WGS metagenome assembly WBZN01 (sample SAMN12344347, study PRJNA552823) | activated sludge metagenome | biome: Activated sludge suspended growth; feature: Nitrification reactor; material: Wastewater; isolation source: activated sludge from nitrification reactor of wastewater...
CTTGAGTTCCAACTCCAAGTGCAACACAGCCAGCCCAGATGGGCTACGGTGTTGCCATGCAAACAAGAGCGTATCGGCATTTGACTGCGGAAGAACGTGAGACCGTCAGTCTGGGCTTGGCCCAGGGCCATTCCCTTCGCGCGATGGCTCGGAGTTTGGGACGGGCGCCGAGTACCCTGAGCCGGGAACTGGCTCGAAACCGAGCCCCTCACCACCCCTATCGCGCCTGTACGGCGCAGGCCCAGGCCGCCACCCGCGCCCAGCAGCCTCGGCGGCGGCGCAAGCTCCTGGATCCCTGGCTGTGGCAATACGTGCGGACTCATCTGGGGCACGGCTGTTCGCCCGAACAGATCGCCGGACGGCTCATACGCGAGTATCCTGAGGACATGCAGAAGCACTGCTCTCCCGAAACCATTTACGCCGGGCTGTATGTATTGCCGCGCGGGGCCTTACGAAGCGAGCTGTTGGCGGCATTGCGTCAGGCGCGCAAGGCCCGTCGCCCACGGGCGCGAGGTCAAGACCGCCGAGGCCAGATTCCCAACATGACCCCGATCACCGACCGGCCAGCTGAGGTCGCCACCCGTACCGTGCCCGGTCACTGGGAGGGCGACTTGCTCAAAGGGGCTCGCAATGGCTCAGCCGTGGGGACCCTGGTGGAACGGACCACGCGCCTGGTGATCTTGGCTCGTATGGATGGCACAGACGCGCAGAGTGCCTGCGAAGGTTTCGCGAGGAAATTGCGCCAGGTCCCCGCGCCGCTGCGGAAAACACTGACCTACGACAGAGGCAAAGAAATGGCCGCGCACGAGCAGTTGGCGCAACGGCTCGCGATCCGAATCTTCTTCGCCGATCCGCATGCGCCGTGGCAACGGGGCACCAACGAGAACACCAATGGCTTGCTGCGCCAGTATCTCCCTAAGGGGACGGACTTGTCCGGATATACCCAGCGCGAGTTGAATGCGATTGCCCACCGATTGAACACGCGTCCACGGAAAGGTCTCAACTTTGCCACGCCGCTGGAGGTCTTCACACAGCTGCGGTATCATTCACCCGTTGCACTTGGATCTTGAGACCGCCCTCCATAATCGAGACGGTCATCAACAAAGGTAACGCAGTGCCCCGTTAACACGTGCGGCGCATCGGCGAAGCCAAACCCGTGCTTGATGATATTGCTGCGGTTCTTGGCTTCGTCCCACTCATAGCGCATGCCGTAATGTAACTACATTCTGTAACAACGTACAGGCAGAATCTGTTGGAGTTGTGTGGGGGCAGCCTGAATTGCCGCTATGCGCAGAAGAAAAAATAGAAGGGGGATCAGGTCCACGGACGAAGCACTGCAACAACAATCATAATCTTCCGGAATGCTCGCTTTCGGAAGATATCCTTCACGCTGTCCCTCTATAAACAGAATGACTTTCAGTCCTGAGTAGGTATGCATGAGGTTCTCAGGAACGTGTAACAACTGAATGCTTTACAAGAGCAGCCCTGTCAACACTTGCCCTTCCTTAGGCACAGTTATCGGAGTGTTGGCAGTAATGTGTGACTTCTTACAGTCACGAGAAATCGTTCTCCAAATGCGCAAAGACCTTGGCTCGGCGCGCGCAGCGCGTAGCACCCGCTCGCGCGAGCGCGAGCGGGGATGCCAATTTATGGCAAGTCTTGCCATTTACGAGCATTTATGGCATTGTCGGGATGGGAAAGACCGAAGGAGGCGTCCTATGGAGAGTATGAACATTTCTCTGCCTGATCCCTTGAAACAATTCGTGGATCGGCAAATCGCGCAAGGCCGCTATAGCAGCGTCAGCGAATATGTGCGGGAATTGATCCGGGCCGATGAGAAACGCAAAGCCGAAGACGAGCTGGAAACAAAATTACTGGAAGGCCTGAACAGCCCGAAAACGGCGCTGACGGCGGCAGAGTGGAAAGAAATCCGCGCCGAGGCCTTGGCAAAGGTGGCGGCCCGAAAGAAGCCGCGCTGATGCCGACGGTCTCCCAGCATGCGGCAGCCAGGCGCGACCTGGTCGAGCAGTTCGTCTATCCGGCAGAAACGGCGGGGCTGGACACGGCGGAGCGCTTCCTGGCGAACGCCGAAGCCAGTTTCAACGACCTGGCCCGCCAACCGATGATCGGCGCACCTGTGACGCTGCGTCATCCTGATCTTGCCTTGATACGCAAGTGGCGTATCAAGGACTTCGAGAACCACCTGATTTTCTATATCCCACACGCCGACGGTGTTACCATCGTGCGCGTTCTCCACGGCGCGCGGGACTGGTGGAGCCTGCTAGGCTTGGAACACTAGGAGCAGAAAGGTTCTAGCTTGCAACGGTACATGCTAGACAGAACGAACGTTCATGCGGGAAGGGGTTCCTGTGGCGATAAGAAAGTAGTGGTGGCAGCATGAGTGCGAAGAACGAGGCATTCTCCCGTGTTGTGATTGATGCCCAGTTGAAAGAACAGGGCTGGGACATCAAAGACACGAATGCGGTGCGGTATGAGGTATACCTGCCGGACGGGACGCGGGCCGACTACGTGCTGTGTGATCGGCATGGCCGTTCTCTTGCGGTGATCGAGGCCAAAAAGGCCGCCATCAATCCAGGGGAAGCCGAAGCCCAGGGAAGGGCCTATGCGGAACAACTCAAGGTGCCCTACGTCTTCCTTGCCAACGGCGAAGAAATCCGCTTCTGGGAATGGCAGCGGGAAGCCTATCCGCGTCAGATCAAGACGTTCTTCTCGCAGAACGACCTAGAGCGCAGAGCCGCCACCGAGGTGGTCAAAAAAGACCCGCTCACCGTTTCAATCGATAAACACATCGTCGAGCGTGACTACCAGATCGAGTGCATCGATACCTTGTGCCGCGAAATGAATGCCGGGCGGCGGAAGATGCTTGTCGAAATGGCAACCGGCACGGGCAAGACGCGCACGGCAGCTGCTTTGATCAAGCGGCTCTTTGAGGCTGGGGCCGTGACGCGTGTCCTCTTTCTGGTCGACCGGATTCCGCTCGCCAAACAAACCGAGGACGCGTTTGCCGAACACCTGCCAGATTTCCCGGCCTATGTCCTCCGAACCGGACGGCGTTTTCAGGACGAAAAACGTATTACCATCACCACGCTGCAAAGCATGGTGAATATCTATCATGAGTATTCATCCGGCTACTTCGACCTCGTGATTTCGGACGAATGTCACCGCTCGATTTATGGCAAGTGGAGCGGAGTGCTGAGGCACTTTGATGGTTTCCAGGTGGGGATGACCGCGACACCCTGCGTTGCTGATTTAGACGACGACGGCAGCGACGAGGAGGATCGTCTCTTTGTCCGGGACACCTTGCGCTTCTTCGAGGTCGAGCGACCGACTTTCAGTTACAAACTCAGGGATGCGATCCGTGACGGTCATTTAGTTCCCTACCAGATTTATCGGGCGAAGACGGTGAAGACGGCGGCAGAGGGTGGCTTTGAAGTCAAGCGCGACGAGCTGGACTGGAGCGCCATGGATTCGGCGACACGGGCAGAATTTGAGGAGCTGTTCGGAAGCGAAAAGAGCATCACCATTGATCCTGCCGCCTTGGAACGGAAATTCACGATTCCTGAACGCAACCGGGCCATTGTCCGTGAATTCCGCGATGTGCTTGAAAATGGATACACCGACGCTAAGGGCATACGCCGGACGCCGTTGATTGGAAAGACAATCGTCTTCGCCGTCACGAAGCGACACGCGGAGACGCTCGCACAGATGCTCGATAGCGCCTATGCCGACAAAAAGCCATCCCCGGAAATCCGCTATGCGGATTATGTCGTTTCCGGCATGGGTAGCGACGATACCGTTGATGGCATGACCAAGATCAAGCGCTTCAAGAAAGAAGCGTTTCCGAAGATTTTAGTGTCGGTGAACATGCTGGATACCGGCTTTGACTGTCCGGAGGTCATGAACCTGGTGTTTGCGCGTTTTACCAAATCCACAATCCTTTATCAGCAAATGCGCGGACGTGGAACGCGCAAGGCCAAAGGCAAGCCGCTGTTCACCATGTTCGATTTTGTGGGCGTGAGCGACTACCACGGCGACGACGATGAGACTGCAGAGGGCGGAATTGTTGTGCAGAAGCCAAAGAAGAAGCCAGGCGAGCCGCGCAAACTTCTTTCCCTCGACATCAACGACCACATCGACCCGACAACCCGCGAATGGGTCACGGTCGATGAAAACGGCAACATGGTGTTCCCAGACGCGTCCGAAGCAAAGGCCGAAGAGGTGGGGGCCAGGTTTGAAGCCTGAGGGGCGGCGCGTTAGAGGAGGCGGCTTTGGTGCAAGAAGACTGACTTAATGGGATACAGGAGACCAATGTAGTTTGTGCGGGCCTCTTGAAATCCAGTGGATTAGTACCCACATAACTGCCGCCAAACTTATAGGGACGATATGCAGTTACAATTTTTTGACGTAGAGCACGGAGCCTGCGCCTTGCTCACAGCCGATAATGGCACACGTTTGATGGTCGATTGCGGTCACAATGCTAGCACAGGATGGAAGCCTGGAACCTATCTTAGGCAGCGCGGCATTACGCATCTCGATATGCTAGCCGTTACCAATTACGATGAGGACCATGTCAGCGGTGCTAACGATCTGTTCGACCAGATCAACGTCGGCTGGCTTTGGCGTAATGCGTCGGTGTCGGCTGCACAGATCAAGTCGCTCAAGAGTGAGGATGGAATGGGGTTTGGCATCGAGCGCCTAGTGCAGGAGATTCAAAATACATTTAGTGGGCCTCCTCCCTCCAGTCCTTCGGCTGGACCAGTTTTCAATGGCCTTACGGAGCAGAGCAGTTATTACAACAGCTTTCCGTTATTTGATGACGAGAACAACCTGAGTTTAGCGGTTTTCCTGAAATGCCACGGCATTGGCGTGATGTTCACCGGAGATCTCGAAAGCGACGGCTTTATAAGATTGATGGCCGATAATTCAGACTTCCGTCGCGCGTTACGCGAAACCCGCATTTTCATTGCCCCGCATCACGGGCGGGAAGGGGGATGCTGCGAGGAGGCGTTACCGTTCCTGCCGAATGTCAATTATGTCGTGATTTCCGATAAGGGATACATGCACGACACGCAAGAAACGATACCATTCTATCGGCGCATGTCGAAGGGTGGGCCGTATGGTGATGAAACGCGCTATGTGCTTACGACACGCAACGACGGCGAAATCATTTTTAACTTTAAGGCCATGAGCTGGGGGCCGGGCCGTGATGAGCGCATTTAGCCAGATCCTCGAAGGCTATGAACGCAAAGCGCGTTTTTACCCTGCACTTGTGCTCCTTGCTCCAGTCGCTGCTCTGGTGGTTGCGGTCATGTTGCCGACACTCTCCACTGTTAAATCGATTGTGACCATAATTATCACTTGCGGTGGCACTTGGCTCTTGTCGCAGCTCGCGCGCGATGAAGGTAAGAAAGGTGAGCAGAAGCTTTTTGAAGAATGGGATGGTATGCCTTCTGTAGCGATTTTTCGTCATAGAGATTTACGCATCGATTCCATCACGAAAGAGCGTTACCATAAAAAACTCGCGGGCCTGGTGAAGAGTACAAAAGCACCTTCCGCTGCAGAGGAGGCAGCGACCCCCGACGCCGCTGATGGCATTTACCGTGCCTGGTCAACCTATGTTCGCATGAATACGCGCGACACAAAAAAATACCACCACTTGTTCAAGGAGAATGTTTATTACGGCTACCGGCGCAACCTATGGGGCATGCGTCCAATCGGTATTGCCCTAAGCGTCCTTTCTTTCCTGGGCGGCCTGGGCTGGCTTGGGTATCAGTATAAGGTCGGTCAGGAGTTGAGCGTGGCGGTGATGGGTGCGGATGCCCTGGCGCTTGCGCTTGCACTATTGTGGATTTTTCGTTTTACGGCTGAGTGGGTGCGTATCCCAGCCGATGCATATGCCGAACGCCTGGCGGAAGCGGTCGATGGTCTTTCCTGAGAAACAGAAAGTATGAAATGAACTCAGTGGAGTACCTATGAAATAGTAGTTGTCTTTAAACATGATAAACGTCATTATCATGTTTCACGCCACTGTCCGCGCTCAGCGGACACATTCGTGCCCATCAAGTACGAGAAATAATGGAAACCATGGTGCGAGCGTCTGATAACACACGTTATGTTAACTTGTACCTAGGTGTGTATAGCTAGTAATAAGCTGATATTTGTCCAAGGAATGACAATCACGGACACGTTGGTTCTGCTAAGCCTCTCATTATTTGAACTTCTCTTGGCAAATTACTCCTTAGCCTTTCATGACCAGGCTGGAAGTAACTCCGTTGACAGATGGGTAGCCGGGAGGAATTCTCCTGACCGAGCGCCTGCCTTCACTCTTCGTGAAAGTTTCTCATGGTTTCTCAACTCACTGATGTCATAACATTTACTTCCAAAGAGTAATGATAAATAATTCCTCCGACAGCTCGCTCGTCTGGCGATCCTGGCTTGTTCTCTGATGTAACGAGGGAAAGAATGTGCTTGGTATGACAATCGAGACAGTAGGAGGATGTTAGGTCTTGTGACGTGTTTCTTTCATCTCATGTTTTAGGGGCGAGGTCTTCACATCGCCTTGTAGTAGGGCTGCGAGAGTTTGTCGGTCACATAGTTTTAGAATAATATTGTGAATACATATCTTTACTGCTCCCTCTGATACGTCTAAACTACGAGCAATGTCTTCATCTGCCTCACCAAGCGCGATAGAACGAAGGATCTTCATTTCCAGTGGGGACAATTCATCGGGTTCTTCTCTTGGATAGCGTTCAGTCGTAATAATTCTCGTCCTCCTGAAATTATGGCTTAGAGCATTTGCGGCAGTAACCGGATTCTCGTCCTCAGTTGTTTCCCGCATTCCCATAAATACAGCTAGTATTTTAGAATTCTCTATCGCCTCTTTTTCAGAATGGCGTAAGAACTTTTGCTCTGTAGGAGAGTGACTTGGGGTTGTGCTTCCATCAATCCCTGTGCTCTTTGTAAAAATCTCATCAACAATCTTCTGCTGTGTCTCTTGATCGTATGCTTGGAATGTTACCTCGAAAAAGCGCTGGACCGCGAATTCATCGTTGGGGTCAACGTTCCCGTACGCAGCGGCTACTTCAGCGTACGCGTTCATGAGGTGTGACATATTGCAAGTGTACTCCGCGTCTACCGAAGGGTCAATTAACGATACCCCTGGAATTGTTCAACGAATTTCATGGCTTGCCATTCATTGTAGTAGAAATAGCGGCCATCGTTGGGCGCAAGAAGGCCTCGAAGGCCTGGAATCTCGATGTTGGGATCAAGCTGCGACATACTCACTGGCCCGTTTCGATAGAATTCTAGGAGGAGATCTAGACCTTGTGCGTTCTTTGGTGCATCAGGGTGGGCATGGAGGCATATCCGTCCACCATGCCGATCCTGATACGCACACGTGACGGCAATATGGATACAGAGTTGTGCCAATCTCTTTGGAACGAAGTCATCGTAAAAGAACTGCTGTAAAGCCTCTGTCGGAGCCGTGGAGCAAGTCCAGAGGAAGCCCGCACTTCGGCACGTTTCTTTGTGGGCTAAATCTGGGAGGTAGAGAAAGCGTCGTGCGAGTTGGACCAGCCCACAGACCATGTCGCGTTGAGTCGCTGGATCATGATGAATGATGGCATACGCGGCAGGTTGTTGGCGAAAAGTAGTCCCCGTCACTCTGCTGAAACTTGTGATCGTAAACCAATTCCAGTCCCAATCAACGCGTCGGCTTGGTCCGAGTGATCGGATAACTGGTTGTACCCTTTCTTGCCAGAATTGTAGATGGGCCGTTTCGAGTGGAACAACCGAGAGGGGAATCCAGTCGCCACTTTTTGTAATGGTTCGTCGTACGAATTCTTCTATGGCCATGGCGGATTCGGCACTTTATTCAAAGTGCATCAGATATCATCTCCTTGGGTACTCGTAGGTATGCCAGCTTGAGCAAACCGAGTGCCGCCCTTCTAGCTCAATGAAGCATAGAGTCGCTGGAGAAGACAATCCATAAGTTAATACATTGCCTCAAGACAGCTTTAGCTGCTTCCCCTACTGCGACCTGCCATCACAGGTTGTCTTCGATATCAAACTGCCTCAATGGGCTTGAGACGACTGGATAGGGTAAATGTTTGCAGCAGGAAGTAACGATTGTCAGCCGTTGCTCATTCTGTGAGGAAGAAGGTCTGAATCTAGGATCATGGGTTTTCGATAAATGAATTCCTCCCTGTGGCGCTCCGGCCGCATAGCGGCCTTGTCCCGCTTTCGTGCTCTGCATCGAGCCAACCTGGTGTTGTCTCGCCCCTCACGGGCTTCAATCGGGGCGCTGCTCTGAGGGGGACGTGTCGGCGCTGCCCACACCTCCCCCGCCGCCTGGCACCCCCTCAACGGCCGGGTCCGGCGCAGCGAGACCCCGCTTGAAGGGTCACGGTGCGCCCGACCCTCGGTCCGATACTTTGGAGAGTGCTGTAGGACTACCAACGTAGGACGGCAACCTCCCCTACCCTCCTCTACACTCGGTCTCATGATTCGATTGAGCGGGCGCAGTGTCTCTGTAGTTCCGCGCGACCGCTCTGGTGGTCGCGCAGGGAAGAAGATTTGGAGGAAAGGGGCGAGACGGGGTGTCTGCTTGCCTGTGCGTCGTGAGGCTAGCACACCGTTCTCGGCATCAAGGCCTGTGCGCGTGGTTTTGCCTCGTGCTCGCAAGCGTGCTGTGCACGGCCCTGACACCTGCGCGTGCGGTGTGCGGAGGACCCTCCACACAGGCAATTCCGCCTGGGACAATCGGAGGGATAGGACATGATGAAATCAAACGGAAAACAAGACACGATCGTGGCGACGCTGGTGCCAGACCACGAACGATTGGATTTTCTCCCACGCCACTTTGGGACACACATGCTGACGGTGGAGAGCTACATCTACACTCAGTTCGGAAATCTGTGTCCTGCGTACATGGGAGGCTACTGGCACTTTTACGAATTGAGCAATGGCGGCTGCTATCTTGCGCCGCATGGCGAGACGTTTCCACTCATTCATACCGGAAATTATTTTGATGCCACGGTCTCGGGCGATGTCGCCGGCATCATCGCATCGCTCTTCGCGTTCAGCCAATTGTCTTTTCACTTCGAGCAAGCTCCCTTCTGCTCGATCCTCACCAACCACTTTCATTTCCTGCGAGACTACGCGGCGCATCATCCGCATGCCGCCCTGATCTATCGAGCGATCGACTAGATTGCTCCACACGGCCGGCGGGCGGTCCTCGCTCGTCGGTCGTACTTCTCTCATCTGTCATCCTCTCCATGCGGTCTCGCTGCACACACCGTCTCCTTCCCTCTCCAAGGGGGCACCGCGTCTACGCCGTGCCGTTATTTGCGCACCGTCACTGCGGCGCAGCCTGCGCGACCGTGCGACCACCTCGCCCCTTCGCCCGTTGTGGTGTGGGGCACGTCCAGATGCAATCGCGCCAGCCAGTTGTCCCGGAGAGCTGTCACGCTCGCAGCTGGCCGAGGCCCCAGATCTCGCCCCTTCTGTTGCGCCTCCTGCTGTGCGTGAGAGGCGCAACACATGTTGTTAAAGAAAGGAGGGGGGAGGTGGCTGTTCGAGTGTGTGTGGGCGTTCGTCTCGTAAATGGCTGTTCTTATAAAAGAGGCCTCCATGACAGAAAGGAGTGTGTGATGGGTACATCATTCGTGTGTCGGGCAAATGTGCGAAAGGACGCAAGGACTATGAACGAGGTTCGCGCGCAGCGGATTGCCCAAGCCCTGCAGTACTACCGGGTGGTTGGGCTGCGTGATGAGAGTGATATGGAAACGGTGATTACCGATTGTCTCGTGGACTTGCGCCACCTCTGCGATGCCTTGAAGCTCGACTTCGGCAAGGTCGATCGCTTGGCGTACCGCAACTATCTCGAGGAACGGTATCAGGAGTAATTCAAGAAGTGGGAGTCGAAACAGTTGCCGCTGTTCCGGCTCCCTCACCACGTCCAACACCACAAGAGGGCACGAACATGGCTAAGACAGTATTAACAGGTATCCACCATCAGAATGCAACAGCGGACGTACGTATCCCGCTCTATCGACTGCAGGTCGTGAAGGAACGTCATTCTCCACTCTATGGCGCTCCGGCGATTTCCAATTCACGTGAGGTCTCACGTTTTCTTCGGCTCCACTTCGAGGGGAAACCGCAGGAGGAGTTTCTTGTTGTTTTTCTTAATGCCAAGCACAGACCCGTTGGGTATCAGGTTCTGTCGGTCGGGAGCTTAACGCTCTCGATCATCCATCCGCGTGAGGCATTTAAGGCGGCGCTCTGCATGAATGCGGCGGCTGTGATTTTTTCTCATAACCACCCAAGCGGGGATCCAACCCCGAGCCCCGAGGACCACGCCCTCACGAAACGTCTGGTCAGCGCCGGGGAATTATTAGGTATTCGCGTGCTCGATCATGTCGTGATCGGCGAGGAGCGGCACGTGTCCTTTGCCGATCATGGATGGTTGTGCGGGCAGGAATCGCAGTAACACACAGTCGCTGTGGGAGTCGGAACGGCTAGACCTGTTCTGGCTCCCTGCAAAGGACAGAAAGGACGACACCATGTGCACAGCAACAGAGACGATCTTTGTGAATGAGGACGGCGACGCAGGACCACAGTACGACATCGTGCCAAGCGTCAGTATTGCGAATCTGGTACAACAACGGGACGCCGTCCTGACCTTGTTTCAAGACGCACTCGAGAAGCTGATGCAGGCCAGAACCATTGCAGATGCGGCCCGGCTGGGATTTCCAGATATCTCCTTAGCCCGCGACTGGCGCGGAAACGGCCTGCACTTGACCGGTGAGCACGTCAATGCAACCACGCTACTGGAGACGTTTCAGGCCTGTGTGGATGCTGGAGGATGGACCACCCTCCTGAACGAATCTGGGATCAGGTCCATCATGTGTGCGTCAAAACGCCACGCTGTCGATAAGCAGATCCAGGGTGAGAAAGTTCCGCCCCTCACGCGCGAGGCGATTGTCGCCACGTTCACAGAACTGCATGCGTCACGGCTCGACATGTTCGAGCAAGGGGTGGTTGAGTGTTTCAAACGGTTGTCGTGGCAGTATAAAACCAATCAGCCGCAGAAATTTGGCAGACGCATCGTCATCAGGTATCTGACCTCCTACGCGAGTGCCTACCACCGTCAGACGGACGAGCTCGACGACCTTCTTCGTGTGTTTCATGTGTGTGATGGGAAGCCGGAAGCGGATCACCGAGGGAGTTGTTACCGTCTGGTCAGCACGGCTATGCAGACGACTCCCACCTGGCCGAAAATGGCCGAGAACGACTACTTCTCGATCCGGCTCTTTAAGAATCAGAGTGGGCATGTGACCTTTAAGAGACCGGATCTAGTGACACGGCTAAACCGGATCATTGCCAAGCATTATCCGAATGCCTTGCCGGAACCGAAATAATGTTCAGCGCCTCCCGTCTTTGGGGGGGGGGGGAGGCGCGCTGCAACGGCATGGCGTAAGCCCATGACCAGCCAAGGCGACGGATGATGGAACCTGGAGGTGGTGTTCTAGGCTCTGCGGCCTTCCCTTTCAGGAAGAGGGACTGCGGAGAAAGAGCTTGCAAGACGTACGCTTATACCGTACAATAAATGAAGATGATTGTCCGATCCGTATGCCACCGTGGGCTTAAGCGCCTTATTGAAGACAATCAGACCAAAGGCCTCAGGCCCGATCTGGTGAACCGGGTCCGCAATATCCTGACGGCGCTGATAGTTGCCAAGGATATGAAGATGTTCCGGGATGGAGCGCCACCAGGCTGGCGGGTGCATCAGCTCTCCGGCGACCGCAAGGGCACCTGGAGCATTTCGACCTCGGGGAACTGGCGGATCATGTTTGAAGAAGAGAATGGATATTTGGATGGATTGGATTTGGAGGACTATCACTAATGGCCAAAAAAGGCATGAAAGTCGGCATGACGCCATCCCATCCGGGAAACTTCATTAAAACGGAAATTCTGGACGAGCTGGGCTTAAGCGTCACCAAGGCGGCTGAAATCCTGGGCGTGCGCCGCGCCACGTTTTCTGATCTGGTGCACGAAAAAGCGGCGCTCTCCCCAGAGATGGCGTTGCGGCTGGAAAAAGCGTTTCACCTGAAGATGGAAATGCTGCTTCAGATGCAGGCCTGGTACGACAGCACCCAGATGCGTAAGCAAGCGAAGAAGATCAAGATCGATCCGTATGTGGCAGCTTAAGGGGTGAAACGCATGAACCCGCATATTGGCAGCCGGTTCGAGGACTGGTTGAAAGAAGAAGGCTTCTATGAAGAGGCGACCAACGTCGCGATTAAGAAAGTGGTGGCATGGCACATTCAGCAGGCCATGGCCGCGCAGCATGTGACCCGGAGGGACAGTGAGAATCAACCTGGTCTAAAAGGGGACGCTTCGTGAGACGAGGCGTGCGATTCTATGGAGGACTTGACGCTCATCACCCCGCCTCCGGCCCTCGAGTCGATTCTGGAAGAGACTGTTCGGCTGGGTTTTGGCATGGCGTCAGAACCACTGATCGGTGCCCTGCTTCGTGTGCTCGCGGCGTCGAAGCCTCAAGGCCGATTCCTTGAACTGGGCACCGGAACGGGAGTCGGAACGGCATGGCTGCTCTCAGGAATGAGTGCAGATTCGACGCTCACGAGCGTGGATACCGATAGTACCGCTCAGCACGTTGCGCGGCGATTTCTTGGTCATGACCACCGGCTCCAGCTCGTGAGCGCAGACGGACTCCACTATCTGGCTTCGCAACCTGCTGAGTCGTTTGACCTGGTGTTCGCCGACGCGATGCCAGGCAAGTACGAAGATCTGGATCTGTCGCTCGCGCTGGTGAAGCCTGGTGGCCTATGGATCGGAGACGACCTGTTGCCACAACACAGCTGGCCTCCGGGCCACGCTGCCAAGGTTCCGATACTCTTGACCGCGCTGTCGCACCACACCGCGTTCTCGATTCTTCCCATGGTCTGGGCCACTGGTGTGGTTGTCGCCGTTCGCACCACGCCGAGCTCTTGACGTGACTGCCATGTGTGGACGCTTTACACAGACCTCGACACCAGCGATTATCGCTGAAGCCTTTCACCTTCCCGATTATCCGCTCCTCACACCCAACTACAATGTGGCTCCGTCTCAGTCGGTGGCGGCCGTTAGACTCGTTCCAGACTCATCGACGAGAGAATGTGTGCTCCTCCGGTGGGGGCTCATTCCCGCTTGGGCGAAGGATGCCAAGATTGGAAATCAGTGCATCAATGCGAAAGGCGAAACGGTCGCCGTGAAGCCAGCCTTTCGTGGTGCATTCAAGAAACGGAGGTGCCTGATTATCAGCGACGGATTTTTTGAATGGCAGCGTCAAGGCACGCGGAAACAACCCTTCTGGATCGGAAGGAAAGATCGCCGGCCGTTCGCCTTTGCAGGTCTGTGGGAGCACTGGCACCCACCTGAGGGACAGCCGCTTGAAACCTGTACGATCATCACGACAGAACCCAACGAACTCATGGCTCCCATTCACACCCGCATGCCGGTGATCCTCTCCCCTGCGTCCTATGATCAGTGGCTGGATCCGGCCTCAGCAGGAGACGCACTCCAGCACTTGCTTCGACCCTCTCCCAATGAGGAGCTTCAGGCCACGCCTGTTAGTACCCTGATCAACAACCCGCGTTACAATGCGCCGGTATTACAAATTGATGGCACTCACCCTGAATGCTAATATACCAACGTGTGGTGGCTGGCTCGATTTCTTCCACAAAGACCAGGCTAAGTGAGCGTGAAGAAAGACATTTTTGATGATGGGAGCGTACAAAATGAAGCTTGATCAAGCCCGGCTTGGATGGTATAGTTCATTCATTATTTCCTCCCCGCTCGACTTGCCGAAAGGCCTCGGGCGGGGTTATTTTTTTTGAGGGCATGATCGATGCCCTCAAGTCCTCCCTC
>WBZN01001532.1_pt1 | contig 13948 bp, 17 predicted proteins | sample 5204281 | NCBI WGS metagenome assembly WBZN01 (sample SAMN12344347, study PRJNA552823) | activated sludge metagenome | biome: Activated sludge suspended growth; feature: Nitrification reactor; material: Wastewater; isolation source: activated sludge from nitrification reactor of wastewater...
AATTGAATCTACACCTAATGAAATTACAGTTAAAGGTCCACTGGGTTCGTTAATTCAAAAGAGTACAGGAGATGTTTCCTTTGAATTAAATGAAATGATAGTAAAGGTTAATGCTACTAACAGTACAAAGCATGCAAACTCTATGTCAGGCACACTGAGAGCTATACTTGCGAATATGATTACTGGAGTAACTAGTGGGTTTGAAAAAAAATTGTTGCTTGTTGGTGTTGGATATAGAGCCCAGGCTGGCTCTGATAAATTGAATTTAACTTTGGGATACTCTCATCCTATTGAATATAAAATTCCCGATGGAATAAAAATTGAAACTCCTTCTCAAACTGAAATAGTCATAAAAGGGATTGACAAGCAAAAAGTTGGTCAAGTATCAGCAGAAATACGATCATTTCGATTGCCAGAACCTTATAAGGGAAAAGGAATACGCTATTCTGACGAAGTGATTCAGTTAAAAGAAACCAAGAAAAAATAAGTATCAATTATGTTAAATTTAAAAGAAAAAAGAATCAAACGTTCATTAAAAACACGTAAGAAGATTGCACAGTTAAACACTTTGCGCTTATCCGTTCACAGAACTAATCTTCATATTTATGCCCAATTGATTGATGATAATAAAAATAAAGTAATAACTAGTGCTTCTACTCTTGATGAGCAAGCGAAAAAGATATTAACTTCAGGTTCAAATAAGCTGGCTGCTAGTTATGTTGGAAAAACGATTGCAGAAAGAGCTAAACAAATGGGTGTAGATCATATCGCTTTTGATCGATCTGGTTTCAAGTATCATGGTAGGATTAAAGCGCTAGCCGAAGCTGCTAGAGAGAATGGACTCAAATTTTAATGGGATTTTTTGATTATGGCTCGTTCTAATAAAGCTAGTGACAAATTGATAGCCACAGAAGAAGCAGGTGATGATCTTCGTGAGAAGATGGTAGCAATCAATAGAGTTACTAAAGTAGTAAAAGGTGGGCGCATTCTTGGTTTTGCTGCTTTAACCGTAGTGGGAGATGGTGATGGTGGTGTGGGAATGGGTAAAGGAAAATCTCGTGAAGTGCCAGTTGCTGTCCAAAAAGCCATGAGCGAAGCTAGACGTAAAATGCTTAAAATTAAATTAAAGAAGGGTACAATTTACCACTCTGTTATAGGTACACATGGTGCTGCGAAAGTTTACATGCAACCAGCGCCAACTGGAACCGGGATTATTGCAGGGGGGCCAATGCGAGCTATATTTGAAGTCATGGGAATGACAGACATTTTGGCTAAATGTATCGGTTCTACCAATCCATACAACGTAGTAAGAGCTACTTTGGATGGTTTAAATAAAATTAATACACCGGCAGAAATTGCTGCAAAACGTGGTAAATCTATAGATGAGATTCTAGGACGTTGATATGAGTGAGAAAACTAAAGAAAGCACAATAAAGATAAAATTAATTAGAAGCTTAATTGGAACTAAAAAATCTCACCGTGCTACTGTTAAAGGTTTGGGCTTGAGGAAAATAAACAGTACATCAATATTACAAGATTCTGCTGAAACTCGTGGAATGATTAAGAAAGTAAATTATCTTTTGAAACTTAATTAATATGTATTTAAATGCGATTAGACCTAATGAAAAGTCTTTTAAGAATAGAAGAAGAGTGGGGCGAGGTATAGGATCCGGTTTGGGTAAAACATGTGGTCGTGGACATAAAGGTCAAAAATCAAGAACAGGTGGGTTTCATAAAATAGGATTTGAAGGCGGGCAAATGCCAATTCAACGACGATTACCTAAAAGAGGATTTATTTCAATAAATACTGACAAATGTTATAGTTTGCGATTATCTGATCTCCAAAAATTAAGTGATTCAGAAATAGATATACAAACTCTCAAGAGAGTAAAATTAATTCCTTCGTATACACGAAAGGTTAAGATATATAACTCCGGTGTATTAAGCAGAAAAATTGTTATTAGTAACATTAAGGTTAGCGTCGGAGTTAAAGCTATGGTAGAGCAAGTTGGGGGTTCAGTTTTGTGAGTCAAAGCTGAGATTATTTATGCTAAATAAATCAATTGACAAATTTGCAGAGCTTAAAAAAAGACTGTTTTTTTTGTTGGCAGCATTAATCGTTTATCGCATTGGTGCACATGTACCTGTACCAGGAATTGATCCTGTGGTACTGAAAGATTTATTCGACTCTCAAGACAGTGGTGTTCTTGGAATGTTCAATATGTTTTCAGGAGGAGCGCTATCAAGATTCTCAATATTTGCTTTAGGTATAATGCCCTATATTTCAGCCTCCATCATAATGCAACTTGGCACAGTTGCAATTCCAAGTCTCGAATCTCTTAAAAAAGAAGGGGAATCTGGTCGAAGAAAGATTACTCAATATACTAGATATGGAACTTTTTTCCTTGCTTTAATCCAGAGTTATGGTATTTCAATTGCTCTGCAGTCTCAGATAGGATTAGTTATTACTCCGGGTTCAATGTTTTTGATAACGACTGTGATTACACTAGTAACTGGAACTATTTTTTTGATGTGGCTTGGTGAGCAAATTACTGAAAGAGGTTTAGGTAATGGCATCTCATTAATAATTTTTGCGGGTATTGCGGCTGGTTTGCCAAGTGCTATTGGTGGTACATTAGATTTGGTAGGTACTGGCTCAATGCATTTTTTAGTTGCTTTGGGAATATTTTTAGCAGCTGGGCTTATAACTGCATTTGTTGTGTTTGTTGAAAAAGGACAGCGTAAGATTTTAGTTAATTACGCAAAACGACAAGTAGGTCGAAAAGTATATGGTGGTCAAAGCTCTCATTTACCTTTAAAAATTAATATGGCTGGAGTCATTCCACCTATATTTGCATCAAGTATTATTTTGTTTCCTGCGACATTAGCTGGGTGGTTTGCAACTAATGAATCTCTTATCTGGTTAAAAGACATAAGTAGTGCATTAGGGCCGGGCCAGCCATTATATGTTGTTTTATATGCTATAATGATAGTCTTTTTTTGTTTTTTCTATACTGCATTGGTATTTAATCCTAAAGAAACTGCAGAAAATCTTAAAAAGAGCGGCGCTTTTATTCCAGGAATAAGACCCGGCGATCATACAACAGCTTACATCGAAAATATCATGTTGAGGTTAACTTTGATAGGGTCTATATATGTAACTCTCGTTTGTTTGTTGCCTGAATTTCTAATTTTAAAATGGAATGTCCCTTTTTATTTTGGAGGCACTTCGCTTCTGATTATAGTTATTGTTACTATGGATTTTATGTCTCAAGTTCAGTCTCATATTATGTCTTCTCAATATGAAAATCTCTTGCGTAAAGCAAATTTAAAAACTAACTCACTAAAGATGAAATAATTTTCATTTTTATGCTAATTTTGTAATTAGATGACAAAAGAAGATACAATTCAAATGCAAGGGGAGATTTTGGAAACCCTTCCTAACGCGACCTTTCGTGTTAAATTAGAAAATGGACACATAGTTTTAGGGCATATCTCTGGAAAAATGCGTATGCATTATATAAGAATACTTCCAGGTGATAAAGTAACTGTTGATCTTACACCTTATGATCTCACTCGTGCCAGAATTACATTTCGAGCTAAATAGAATTATATTAAGGGATTTTTATGAAAGTAAATGCTTCTGTTAAGAAATTATGTAGAAATTGCAAGATTATAAGAAGAAACCGAGTTCTTCGTGTCATATGTTCAGATAGTCGACATAAACAGAGACAGGGATAGTATAAGTGAATAATTTGAGTTTTTTAACTAGGATATTCAATTAAATGGCGCGCATAGCAGGTGTTAATATACCGAATAATCAACATGTAGGTGTTGGTCTTACAGCAATTTATGGAATTGGGCGATCGAGTTCTTTAAATATTTGCAAATCATTGGGATTAACTTCAAGTTTAAAAATTAAAGAACTTAGTGATGATCAAATTGATTTGATACGTGAAGCTGTTAGTAAACTCACTATTGAAGGCGATCTTAGACGAGAGATATCTATGAATATTAAGCGTCTAATTGATTTAGGGTGTTATAGAGGCATGAGGCATAGGCGGGGCTTGCCTGTTAGAGGGCAGCGAACACGCACTAACGCTCGAACTAGAAAAGGTCCACGAAAAGCCATGCGTGTAAAATAAATTTCAAGGAAATCTAAATAAATGGTTAAAGCTTTAACGCGAATAAAGAAAAAAACTAAAAAAAATATTTCTGAAGGCATAGCATATATTCACGCTTCTTTTAATAATACAATTGTAACTATTACGGATAGACAAGGTAATGCATTATCATGGGCAACAGCGGGAGGAGCAGGATTTAAAGGATCGAGAAAAAGCACACCGTTTGCGGCTCAAGTAGCAGCTGAAACTGCAAGTAAGGCCGCTATTGATTGTGGTGTTAAAAATTTGGAAGTTAGAATCAAGGGTCCTGGACCAGGAAGAGATTCTGCTATCAGAGCGCTAAATGCTGCTGGTTTTAAAATTACAAGTATCGCGGATGTTACTCCCGTGCCACATAATGGATGTCGTCCACCAAAGAAGAGACGAATTTAAGGAGATTCTCTTGGCAAGAAATATCGATCCTAAATGTAAGCAATGTCGCCGTGAAGGTGAAAAACTATTCCTCAAAGGTGAGAAGTGCTTTACAGATAAATGTTCTATAGAAAGAAGAAATTATCCCCCAGGTCAGCATGGACAAAAAAAGGGACGTTTATCTGATTATGGTGTTCAACTACGTGAAAAGCAAAAGGTTAGAAGAGTATATGGGTTATTAGAACGACAGTTCAGAAATATATACAAAAGTGCCGATAACAATAAAGGTATAACAGGTGATGTACTCTTACAATTTCTAGAAAGTAGATTAGATAATGTAGTTTATCATATGGGTTTCGGTTCATCACGTTCGGAAGCTAGGCAAATTGTGAGACATAATTGTGTCGTAGTGAATGGAAGACGCGTTAATATACCTTCTTTTTTTGTAAAACCTGGTGATGAAATAGCGATTGTTGATAAAGCTAAAAAACAACTGAGAATAACTTCTTCAGTTTTAGCTGCTGAATCACGAAACTTCCCTGCTTGGATTGAAATGAACGTTAAGGAGCTTAAGGGTATTTATAAATCAAAACCTGAACGAATAGATTTACCTGCAACAATTAATGAATCATTGATTGTTGAATTATATTCAAAATAGTTTTTCTTATTTATAGGTTATCTATTTTTTAAAGGACCTCGCGATGCTAGGATTTGATTTATTAACTCCTCGTATAATAGATGTTCAGAATTTGACGCCATTGCACGCTAAAGTTATTATGGAGCCTTTCGAACGAGGTTACGGACATACACTTGGCAATGCATTAAGACGCATTCTGTTATCTTCTATGGAAGGATTTGCACCAACTGAGGTTAAGATATCTGGTGTTGTGCATGAATATTCTTCTTTAGATGGAGTGCAAGAGGACGTTGTTGACATTCTGTTAAACTTAAAAGGGATTGTACTCAAATTGTACAATATCAATGACTCTGTACTTTCATTGTCTAAATCAGGCGGTGGGATAGTTTCTGCTGCTGATTTTGAAGTTGGACATGGTGTTGAAATCATCAATCCTGATCATGTGATTGCTCATTTAACACCTGGAGGAAGTATTGATCTTCAACTTAAAATTGAAAGAGGACGGGGATATAAACCTGCTGTTAGTAGAAAGAATAAAGATTCAGATAAATCTGTCGGTACACTTTTATTAGATGCTTCCTTTAGCCCTATAAAGCGTGTTAGTTATATCGTCGAAAGTGCTCGTGTTGAACAACGAACTGATTTAGATAAATTAGTTATGGATTTAGAAACAAATGGAGTAGTTGACCCTGAAGAGGCTATTCGATACGCTGCTCGCATATTAGTTCAACAGTTATCTGTATTCGCCGATCTTGAAAGCACCCCTGTTGCAAAAGAGTTACCTCAAACACCTCAAATAGATCCAATTTTGTTACGACCTGTTGATGATTTGGAGTTAACTGTAAGATCAGCTAACTGTCTAAAAGTTGAAAATATTTATTATATTGGAGACTTAATTCAGAGAACTGAGGCTGAGTTATTACGAACTCCTAATCTTGGTAGAAAATCATTAAATGAAATAAAAGAAGTATTAGCTGCCCGTGAGTTGACACTGGGTATGAAATTAGATAATTGGCCACCTACTAATCTGGATAATCTAACAAAGGATTTGAATCATGCGTCATAACAATGGTCTAAGAAAGCTTAATCGCTCTTCTAGTCATAGATTGGCAATGTTTAGAAATATGAGCAATTCATTGCTCAAGCATGAGATAATAACTACAACCTTACCAAAAGCTAAAGAACTAAGAAGATATGTAGAGCCAGTAATAACGCTAGGCAAGACACCATCTCTTTCTAATAAAAGATTAGCATTCAGTAAGCTACGCGATAGAGATAATGTTGTTAAAATATTTAATGAATTAGGTCCTAGATATATTGCGAGACCTGGTGGATATTTGCGAATTCTAAAATGTGGTTTTCGTAAAGGTGACAATGCACCCATGGCAATTATAGAATTGATTGACCGCCCAGTTGGTGATGTTATTGAGACTACATCAGGCATGGACAAAGCTGATTAACTAATTTTTTTCGAATAATCCTGCTGTTTTGAATAAAACTAGCAGGTTTTTTTCAAAATTTTCTTTAATGCTTAAATGATAGCGATAAAGAATATTCATTCTAAATTTCATATTATCAGTTGCATACCTCCTCAGATTGATTTTCAACTAGTTAAATCTACAATAAAATATATTGATGATTTGTCTCATTTAAATGTTGAGATATTTAAATATCTCGATTCTACAAATAACTACCTTCTTCGAAGAAAGAATTACGATTTCAACCAGCAATGCATAGATATCGTTATTGCTGAAGTCCAAACCCAAGGCCGTGGACGTTATGGTCGCAGTTGGACTTGCGGATTAGGTGAAGGTTTAACTTTTTCTTTATCGAAATTCTTTAAACTTAACTCGGTTGCAATGAGTGGTTTGAGCCTTGTTATTGGTATTGCAGTTATAAGAGTGCTAAATCAGTTTGGAATTTTAGTAGTAGGTTTAAAATGGCCGAATGATGTTATTGTTGCAGATAATTTACAAAAAATTGCCGGGATTCTAATCGATTTACAGCACGTTTCTCCTTGTATTTCACGTGCGATTATTGGCATAGGAATTAATTTTGACCTTTCTCAAACTACTATAAATCTTGTAAATAAGAATATTACTGATTTATCAATGCTTGTTGATTTCAAACTGAATAAGAATATTTTTCTCGGAAATCTCCTGATCGAATTAAAGCGAATTCTTGATTCTTATGAGACCCTTGGATTTCATGCTTTCAAAGATGAGTGGATTAAATATCATTTGTATGAGGGAAAACGAGTAAATCTGGTACATAGTAACCGTGATAAGTTTTGTGGTTTCGTCTGCGGTGTTGGTGATGACGGCGCACTCTGTCTAAATATTGACGGGAAACAACATTTCTTTCACGTTGGTGAATATTCTCTTTCGCTCGGTGAGCGTATTTAACAAATGTTCAATTTGCTCGCAATTGATTGTGGAAATTCTTTTGTTAAATGGGGGTTGCATGATGGTGATTCTTGGATAACTAAACATAAAGTTTCATGGAATGAAATTGATTCTTTGCATTCCAAATTTTTGAATATTTCCAAACCATCTCATATATATATATCTTTTGTTGCTCGAGATGATCTAAAAATATACATCGATAAGCTCATATTCTCATGGCAAGTTGATGTACATTGGATTGTGAGTCGTTCATCTCAATGTCATGTTACTAATTCTTATGTTAATCCAGTTCAGCTTGGATGTGATCGATGGGCGGCATTAATTGCTTCTTGGATTCGACTGCGCGAAGCTTGTCTAGTTATAAATGTTGGTACTGCGATGACTGTTGATGTTCTTACAAATGATGGAATATTTTATGGTGGAATTATTCTGCCTGGTGTTTTTTCTATGCAGAACTGTTTGCTATCTAATACTAAGCTCATTTATTCCCATGATGGTCAATTCCATGATTTTCCGCGATCTACAGAAGATGGACTCATTAGTGGCACTATTCATGCTTTAATCGGTGCAATAGAGCGTATGCATAATCTGATGGCTGTTCAATTGAAGATTCCCATCAATCAGTGTGTCATTAGTGGTGGAGGGGCTTGTCAGATAATTCCCTTTTTGAAATTATCATATATCTGGATTGAAGATTCGGTCCTCGAAGGACTTGTTGTTATTGCTAAAGATGATATTTTGAATACTCAATTATAAATAAGAACATTTCTTCGATAGATGACTCGATTTCAAAATGTTGCATTTTATACTTCTGTAAATGATGTGCGTCATTTACCAATTCATGCAGGTGTTGAAGTTGCATTTGCCGGTCGTTCTAATGCAGGTAAATCTAGTGCTATCAATGCGTTATCTCAACGTAACAGACTTGCATTTGTCAGTAAAACACCAGGAAGAACACAATTAATTAATTTTTTTAAACTGGATGATGAACGATATCTCGTTGATCTTCCGGGATACGGCTACGCCAAGACACCGCTAGCAATACGCTTGCATTGGGAACAATTGCTAGGGCAGTATCTTCAAAAGCGTTCAGCATTACATGGCTTAGTATTGATTATGGATATCCGTCATCCTCTAAAGCCACTAGATCTTCAGATGTTGAATTGGTTTAGGCCGACTGGAAAAGCAATTCATATTCTTTTGACTAAGTCTGACAAATTGAGTAAACAACGAGCAAACATCACTTTGAAAGAAGTAGCATGCTTTCTGAAAAACAATTATCCAAATTGCAGTGTACAGTTGTTTTCCAGTTTAAATGCAACAGGAATAGTTGAGGCATGTGAAGTCATTGAAAATTGGTTGGACATGAAAAAACCCCCGGTTAAAGGGGAGTAAAACCGGGGGGGCCTTAATATCACTTAAGGTCCTGTCTTAGGGAGGAAAGACAGGGGACACTATCAATACTGTCCTGCGTTTAAGATTCAAATGTAATCAATTTAGTTCCTTAAGAAAGTTAAATATATTTATTTCTCTGATAATTCTACTTTTTAAATTATTAAAAGATTTATGTTTTCATATAGTCAATTTCCACAAAAAAGAATGCGTCGCATGCGTCGCGATTTATTTTCTCGACGACTGATGCGTGAAAATCACCTGAGTGTCGATGATTTGATTTATCCTGTTTTTGTACTGGATGGCAAGAATCGAATAGAAAAAGTTGAGTCTATGCCAGGTGTTTTGAGACAAAGCATCGATGTTTTACTCGCCCAAGCTGAAAGATGTGTGCAACTAGGAATTCCTGCGCTGGCCATTTTCCCTGTCATTGACACTGATCTCAAGAATCTAACTGCTAGTGAAGCTTACAACCCAGATGGACTTGTTCCACGAGTTGTGCAACAGTTGAAAAGAAATTTTCCGGAACTGGGTGTTATCACCGATGTGGCTTTAGATCCATACACCAGTCATGGACAAGATGGTTTGATCGATGATACTGGTTACGTCATCAATGATACGACTGTTGAAGTACTATGTCGGCAGGCACTCATACATGCGCAAGCTGGCGCTGATGTTGTTGCTCCGTCTGACATGATGGATGGACGAATTGGAGCGGTACGTAGTGCTTTGGATAGTCAGCAGTTTATTCACACACGTATTCTGGCCTATTCTGCCAAGTATGCGTCCAGTTTCTATGGTCCATTTCGTGATGCTGTAGGGTCTGCAGCAAATCTTGGTGCGGGCAATAAGTACACATACCAGATGGACCCAGCCAATACCGATGAAGCACTGTGGGAAATCAATCTGGACTTGAATGAAGGAGCTGACATGGTGATGATAAAGCCAGGTATGCCTTACCTAGATATCGTTCGTCGTGCAAAAGACGAATTTGGTGCGCCAACATTCGTTTATCAAGTCAGTGGTGAATATGCCATGTTGAAAGCAGCGAGTCAAAATGGCTGGTTGAATGAGGAAGCTTGCGTACTGGAAGCGCTGCTTGCCTTCAAGCGAGCTGGCGCAGACGGAATCTTGACATACTACGCTGTTGAGGCGGCGCAATGGATTAATAAGAGTATTTAATCCGTTCGATCTCACTATGTATTTAAAAAAGCTGATCCTTTAAATCACCTGAAGTTTTAGGATTAACCGTAGAGGAATCAATGGGGGGATTTTCAAGTAGCGGGGGGAGCTGCTCCTTGAAAAAGTACTCATTGATATCTCCGTTTTGCTCTCTGAATCCAGTAGTAGAACTGATTCGAGTCGCTATGATTCCATTGGGTGGAGTGTAGGTTGCCATCGAAATTCCTTTCAAGATGGGGCCCATGTAATCCATCCAAATCGGTAATGCAACTTTGCCACCAGTTTCATTATTACCAAGTGATTTAGGTTCATCAAAACCGATCCATGCTATGGTGACCAAATCCTTTTGAAATCCACAAAACCACGCATCGATAAAGTTGCTGGTGGTTCCGGTTTTACCCGCGAGGTCGGTCCTTCCTAATTGTTTTGCTTTGGCAGCTGTTCCATGATTGACGACATCCTGCATCATGCTGGTCATGATGAATGCATTGCGTGGATCAATGACACGTTTTGCGCCATTGGTGATGGATACAGGCTGGAATTCATCCAGAACATTACCTTTCTCATCTTCAATACGCTTGATGAAATAGGGAGCAATACGATAACCACCGTTGGCGAAAATGGCATATCCAGCAGCCATCTGCATTGGGGTAACTGAGCCGGCACCCAATGCCATGGGTAAATAGGGAGGGTGTCGATTGGCTTCGAATCCAAAACGGGTAATATAATCTTGAGCATATTGAATGCCAATGGCCTGCAAAATGCGAATCGATACAAGATTTTTGGACTTGGTTAGTGCAGTGCGCATGCGCATTGGACCTTCAAATTTTCCATCGAAGTTTTTCGGTTCCCAAGCCTGGCTACCGGTTTGTGTGGCGCTGAAGGAGAGTGGTGCATCATTGATGATGGTGGCCGGTGTAAAGCCTTTCTCCAGTGCAGCGGAATAAATGAAAGGTTTGAAGCTCGAGCCGGGTTGCCGCCAGGCTTGTGTTACATGATTAAATTGGTTTTTGTAAAAATCGAATCCGCCAACCAGCGCATGAATTGCACCGTCATTGGGATCCAATGACACCAGCGCCGCTTCGATCTCAGGTAGCTGGGCAATGTGCCATAAGTTATTTTTGTCCTTCTGTACGCGAATGAGAGCACCTGGTGTGATTCGTTTTTTTCCGGCATTTTTGTTATCGGGTAAAAATTTCTGCGCGAACTTGAGCCTGTCCCCATTGATCTCAATGAGCTCTCCGCCTTTGCGATAGGCCTGAATCAAATTGGATTTGACGGTCAACACAATTGCTGCATGCATATCTTCACTATCGCCAATTTCATCTAGGGCATCATCGAGTGCTCTTTCGGGGCTATTGCCGTATTTCCTCAAATCTATCTGCTTTTCGGGACCGCGATAACCGTGACGTCTGTCATACTCGATGACATTCTTACGAAGTGCTTGGTAGGCAATCTGCTGATCTTGTTGGCGGATTGTCGTATATACCTTGATTCCTTTACTGTAGGCATCCTCTTGATAGCGTTCAAAAATAACCTGCCGAACCATTTCAGCAACATATTCCGCCGGCATGGTCACATTGGTGGTTTGTCTCTTTACCGGAACAGGCTGATTTTCCAAAGCGGCAAATTCCTCATCGCTTATCTGGTTGAGCTTGTGCAGGCGGCCTAATACATATACTTGTCTGCTTTTGGCGCGCTTTGGATTGCTGATGGGATTATAGGTCGAGGGAGCCTTAGGTAGTCCAGCCAGCATGGCAGCTTCGGCGATATTGATTTCTTGCAGGGACTTGCCGAAGTAGGTTTGGGCGGCTGCAGCAAAGCCATAGCTGCGTTGGCCCAGGTAAATTTGATTGATGTACAGTTCCAGAATGTTATCTTTACTCAAATTGCTTTCAATTTTGTAGGCGAGAAGTGCTTCGCTCAATTTACGGGTAATCGTTTTTTCTCGTGTTAGAAAAAAATTTCGCGCAACCTGCATGGTAATGGTGCTGGCACCCTGGCGCACCGATCCAGCAGAGAAATTGGAGTAGGCCGCACGCAACACACCCATGAAATCAACGCCTCCATGCTCATAAAAGCGATCATCCTCGGCAGCGAGAATGGCTTGCTTGAGATGTAGGGGTACTTCGGAAATTTTGACGACATTTCGACGTTCAGCGCCGAATTCTCCAATAAGTAAACCTTCGTTGCTGTACACCCGCAATGGGATTTTAGGACGGTAGTCCGTTAGAGCATCCAGCGATGGCAGACTGGAATAAATGACCAGTGCAGCAAAACCAGCAAGTAGGATACCAATTAGACCAAGTGCAGAAACTGCAAAGAAACAGTAATACAACCAGCGAGCTAACATGAACTAAGAATGATTAAGTGATGCAAATGTTATTAATTTAGAGGGTAATAAGTATCGTTTTTCCAAGCTTCGGAACATCGGGAATTCTGTCAGAATTTACCCAAGTTGCAAAATCGATAAAGTACGTTTTGCCTTAAAGATTGAGAAACCAGGTTAAAACTTTTTTGGTGCACATGATTTTACATTACGAGTATCGCTTCTAATAAGCCAATGTACAAGGAAAATTTTGCCATTGATTTGGATTTCCTCAAGATGAAATCGCCGCCTCTGATCGGCATTGATATCAGCTCATCTTCGGTAAAGATGGTTGAGCTATCTAAAGTTGGCAGAGGAAACCAGAGCTACCGCATCGAACGGTATGTCATTGAGTCCATACCTTATGACGCCATGCAAGATGGTGCGATTGTCAATTTGCAAGCTGTAGGAGAGTCGATTCACCGTGGCTGGAAACGGATGGGAACCCGACGCAAGAACGTTGCCTTGGCATTACCTGTAACTGATGTCATTACTAAGCGCATCATCGTTCCCGCAGGTCAGCAAGAAGACGATATGGCATTTCAAGTTGAAAATGAAGCCAGTCAATATATTCCGTTTCCACTGGATGAAGTCGATCTGGATTTTCAGGTGGTTAAAACACTTCCAGATAATCCGGAAGAGGTGGAGGTATTGATTGCCGTTTCACGCAAAGAGAAGGTGGAAGATCGCGTGGCCGTTGCATTGACAGCAGGTCTTAAAGCCATTGTTGTGGATGTCGAACCTTATGCAGCACAAGCCGCATTTGAAATGACATTGAATCAGTTGCCGGATAACGGCAAAGATCAGGTCATTGCACTGGTGGATATCGGCGCAACGGTGATGAAAGTGAATGTTTTGCACAACGGCGAATCCGTTTATACGCGTGATCAACCCTTCGGGGGCAATCAACTGACCCAGGAGATCAGCAACCAATTCAACCTGACAGTCGAAGATTCCGAGATTGCCAAAAAGAACGGAGGCCTGCCATCGAATTATAAAAACGATGTGCTGCAACCATTCTGTGAAACGCTGGCGATAGAAGTCATGCGTGCCATTCAGTTTTTTTACACTTCTACGCAATATACGGAAGTGAATTATATTTTTATTGCCGGTGGGAGTGCTGTGATTCCGGGTTTGGGTGAAATCATCGCATCGCGCACGCACATCAGTACCATGATCGTTAATCCGTTTCAAAGCATGGAATTATCAAGCCGTATTATTCCACGACAACTCAATCTTGACGCTCCTTCTTTGCTAATTGCGTGTGGCCTTGCGCTACGCAGCTTCGACCCATCATGATTCGAATTAATTTATTACCACATCGAGAAGCAAAACGGAAACTGAGGCAGCAGCAGATGGCTGCATTTGCCGGCATAGTTTCAGTCCTTGCAGGCTTCTTTGTCTGGGGAATTCATTCACAGATTGCTGG
>WBZN01000533.1_pt2 | contig 13935 bp, 8 predicted proteins | sample 5204281 | NCBI WGS metagenome assembly WBZN01 (sample SAMN12344347, study PRJNA552823) | activated sludge metagenome | biome: Activated sludge suspended growth; feature: Nitrification reactor; material: Wastewater; isolation source: activated sludge from nitrification reactor of wastewater treatment...
CAAGGTTTGATTCCCAACGCCTGCATTGACACCTACGACGATCACCGCATGGCGATGTGTTTCTCGTTGGTCGCTTTCGGTACACCCGTTCGCATCCATGATCCGGATTGTGTAGCCAAGACATTTCCTGAATATTTCTCGGTATTTTCACAAATAATTTACCCGGCAGTGAAATAATTTTCTCTTTTCTAATGATTTCATCATTTTCTTGTCATTCCTTTTAATGGATAAATTAACCCTCCCTCCCGTTATTGCCATCGATGGTCCTTCCGCTTCAGGAAAGGGCACGGTTGCGCAACGTGTTGCCCAGGCACTGGGTTTTCACTATTTGGACAGCGGCGCCCTGTATCGCTTGGTCGCATTGAAAGTACTGCAGGACGGTCATAATCTGGATGATGAAACCCAGCTTGCTGATGTAGCCAGAAATTTGAACGTTGTTTTTCAGGATAGCGCCATTTTGCTGGGAGGATGCGATGTCACGGATGACATCCGTACCGAGCAATGTGGCATTCTGGCGTCGCAACTGGCGGCTTATCCTGGCGTTCGCGCTGCACTCACCGATCGCCAGCGTGCTTTCCGGCAGCAACCCGGACTGGTCGCAGATGGCAGAGACATGGGTTCAGTGATCTTCCCGGATGCCAGCCTTAAAGTGTTTCTTACCGCCAGCGCAGAAATTCGCGCGCAAAGACGATATAAGCAGTTGATGGAGAAAGGAATAAATGCTAATATCGCCGACTTATTGCAGGATATCAAGAATCGCGATGACCGTGACCGCAATCGCAGCATCGCTCCGTTGCAGCAACTCCACGACGCTCAACTCCTTGATACATCATCGTTAACCATATCCCAGGCAGAAAATACGGTACTGTCTTGGTATGATGAAATCCATGCAAAAAACTGAGTTTGAACGGACAAACACCCATGCCTTGCCACTGCAAGATGAGGTATCCGGCATCAAACATTTTATTAACTAACCGAGCCCGTTGGTGATCCGTCCCGATGGTGCTATCAATCAGGTATCCTTTATAATGACTAAAGCTTCCACAGTAGCCCAAGAATCCCCAGAAAGTTTTGCTGCCCTTTTCGAAGAAAGCCTCTCGCGCCAGGAAATGCGCGTCGGTGAAGTCATCACGGCTGAAGTCGTGCGTGTTGATTACAACATCGTTGTTGTCAATGCCGGACTGAAATCCGAGAGCTTTATCCCCGTTGAGGAATTCAAGAACGATCGTGGCGAAATTGAAGCCAAACCCGGTGATTTTGTCAGTGTAGCCATTGAATCCCTAGAGGATGGTTATGGCGAAACACGCCTTTCCCGCGACAAAGCCAAGCGCCTGACGGCCTGGCATGATCTGGAAGAAGCCATGGAAAGTGGCAAGATCGTCACCGGTATGGTTAACGGCAAGGTCAAGGGTGGCCTGACTGCCATGATTAACGGCATTCGCGCATTCTTACCTGGTTCACTTGTTGACATACGCCCTGTCAAAGACACGACACCGTATGAAAACAAGGAAATGGATTTTAAAGTCATTAAACTGGATCGCAAACGCAACAACGTTGTCGTATCCCGACGCGCTGTACTGGAAGCCACGCAAGGTGCTGATCGCGAAACCCTGCTGTCGAATCTGCAGGAAGGCGCAGTGGTTAATGGTATCGTCAAAAATATCACCGATTACGGTGCATTCGTCGATCTGGGCGGCATCGACGGCTTGTTGCACATCACCGATCTGGCATGGCGTCGCGTCAAGCATCCTTCCGAGGTTGTCAATATTGGTGACGAAGTTACAGCCAAGGTACTCAAGTTCGATCAGGAAAAAAATCGCGTTTCATTGGGCATGAAACAACTCACCGAAGATCCATGGGTTGGCCTGTCAAGACGCTATCCAGCTCGCACCCGTCTGTTTGGCAAGGTCACCAACCTGACCGACTACGGTGCGTTTATCGAAATCGAACAAGGTATCGAAGGATTGGTGCACATCTCCGAAATGGACTGGACCAACAAGAATGTCTATCCTTCGAAGATCGTTCAATTGGGCGACGAAGTCGAAGTGATGATACTGGAAATCGACGAGGAACGTCGTCGTATCTCCCTCGGCATGAAGCAATGCCACCCCAATCCATGGGAAGAATTTGCCGCCAGCCACGAGAAAGGTGACAAGGTCAGTGGACAAATCAAGTCTATTACCGACTTCGGCGTATTCATCGGATTGCCTGGCAATATCGATGGACTGGTTCATTTATCCGATTTGTCCTGGAATCAGGCAGGGGAAGAAGCCGTTCAGAATTACAAGAAAGGCGATGAAGTGGAAGCCATCATTTTATCGATCGACGTCGAACGCGAACGGATATCACTGGGTATCAAGCAAATGGAAGGCGATCCTTTCACCAGCTTTGTTGCCGAACATGACAAGAACAGCATTATCGAGGGCACGGTCAAATCGATCGATGCCAAGGGTGCAGTAATCGCACTGACTGATGAAGTGGAAGGTTATTTGCGTGCTTCGGAAGTTTCGCGCGATCGCGTTGAAGATATCCGCACACATCTGAAAGAAGGCGACAAAGTCGAGACCATGATCATCAACATCGACCGTAAGAATCGCTCGATCAATCTGTCCATTAAGGCTAAAGATAAATCGGATGAAACCACTGCCATGCAAAAAATCAAGGCACCGGCCAACGCTGGCACAACCAGTCTGGGTGCACTGCTCAAAGCAAAAATGGATAGTAAAAATACAGAGCAATAAGGATGTTTCATGACAAAATCAGAATTAATCGCTCGGCTTGCGGCGCGTTTTCCGCAACTCGTCCTCAAGGACGCCGAGCTTTCAGTAAAAACCATCATCGATGCCATGGCCAAAAGCTTATCGCAAGGCCAGCGCATTGAGATTCGTGGATTCGGAAGTTTTGACCTGAATTACAGACCGCCACGTTTAGGACGCAATCCAAAATCAGGGGAGAAGGTAAAAGTACCTGAGAAATATGTCCCGCATTTCAAGGCAGGCAAGGAAATGCGCGAGCGTGTCGACTTCAAGGAAAAAGAATAATTCAAGTATCACTTGCTCAGGGTAACCTGCCTATTCGTTTCAGGTTACCCGGGGCATTGCGGCATGAGTATTCCAATCAATATAAATTGATATAACTTATCAACTTAACTAGGCCAAACTCATCATGATGAACCTCATATTGTGGATTTTACGCATTGGCGTATTTCTCGTTCTCGCTGTTTTCGCTTCCAAAAATGCGCAATCCGTCATCCTGCATTATTATCTGGACAAATCGATCGAATTGCCCTTGAGCGTTGTCGTACTGTCTTCCTTCGCGCTGGGTGTGATCATGACTTTATTATTGGCATGGCGTCCACGCTCCAAAAAATAGCGACTCAATGCTTATCTGTTGTTTGATTTCTTTCCGTGAACGATCCACGCATCATTGTCGCACTGGATTACAGTAATCCGCAGGATGCGCTGGATCTCAGCGCGAGACTGGATCCCAGCCTATGTCGACTCAAAGTCGGCAAAGAGCTGTTTACTGCAGCAGGCCCTGTCATTGTCGAAAAACTGCAGAATCAGGGCTTTCAAATCTTTCTTGATTTGAAATATCACGATATTCCCAATACCGTGGCTAGTGCCTGCAAGATAGCCGCACAGAGTTTAAGCGTATGGATGCTCAATGTGCACGCCATGGGCGGCCGCAAGATGCTCCTGGCTGCCAGAGAAGCTGTTTTACAGAGCCAAACCAAACTGATTGCGGTTACCCTGCTCACCAGCATGGATCAGCAAGATGTCAGCGAGCTGGGATGGCAACACACACCGCAGCAAATCGTATCCAGGCTGGCACAACTTACCCATGAATGCGGGCTGGACGGTGTCGTGTGCTCCGCCCAGGAAGCCCGGCTGCTGAGAACACAGCTCGGCACGGATTTCTGCCTGGTTACACCCGGCATCCGCCTTCAATCCGATGACACAAACGATCAGAAACGAATCACCACACCGCAGCAGGCCATTCATGATGGTGCATCCTACCTCGTAATCGGCAGACCGATCACGCAAGCGCGTGACCCTCTGGCAACCCTACAGCTTATTCTGCAAAACATTTAGAATGTCACTGACGGATTCAGTGAAGATATTTTCACGAGCCCTTATCCTTATTCTTATCTTTTTTTACACCCTTTGCCTTCACTTTCTTGTTGGAATAACAAAATAAAAAAAGCCACCCAATTATGGGTGGCTTTTTTACTGAAACTAAAACTTCTTAACTTTGGCTTAAATCTTAGAAACCAAAGTTAGCCAAAGTTACATCGGTTACACCTGTCAACTGAACAACTGCATCGTCGGTTGCGTTAAAATCACCATCCTTGTTAGCATCAATGAATACAAAGGTATTACCACCATTCGTACCGATTGCCACACCACGATCCTGACCACCTGATGAGAAGAAGTTGGTTGCAGTCAGTGTTGAACCATCCACAGCTGAGTTAGCCAATGCACCTTTGTTGGCCAGTGCCGAACCTTGTTGTCCGGTGAATCCAAATGCACCAACATCAATGACGTCAAGTGCACCCGCCCCGGCAGCAGTACCAAAATCGGTCACAATATCATGTCCATCTACATCGGCATTCAATTGCGAATCGGTTGCTGCATTCAGAATCAATGTATCGACAGATGCAAACGTACCATCCAGAGCTATGGTATCGGCTCCACCATTGCCTGCAACCGTATCACCATTGGCAGTACCTGTGTATTCATCATCACCCGCACCACCGATAAACTCGACACCACTTGTCGTTGTGCTTGCACCAGCATCAACAGTCAATGCACCAGTCATATCGGTTGCATCGATTTTACTGAGTACAGGGGTAACAAGAGCCAAGATATCCAAATTTGCACTGCCGCTAACATTCAATGTTTCAACACTATCGCCTTCAAGCGAAGTGATCTCATGAGTGTAATCGGTATTGGCCAAATCAGGATCGATATCAGCAATATTTGAAACGATATCAAAGGATTCAATATCATCCGCAGTGAGTGTCTGTACAGTAATTTGACCTTCAGCCGTTGCGTCATCATCGCCATCTGCACCATTCAGTGTCAGTGACAGCGCATCTGACGTACCAGCAGCATCTGCCAGAACATAAGTCAAATCGTTGGTCAAATCCAGATCCGTTGAAGCATCTGCATTGACTGTAACCGTTGTGTCTGCAACAGCGTTATCAATGGTTGCTGCAGCAGCAAGTGCTGCACCAGCGGTAACGGCTGTCAAACCTGGCAGGTTATCCATATCATATGTGCCGGTTCCACCACCGATTTCCAGGGTTTCAAAATTGGAATAGATATCGGCCGCATCAGCATCGAGGAATGCACCATCGGTAACACCCAATGTATCGGTGCCATCGCCCGCATCGACGGTTGCACCAGCCAAAGAGGCTGCTGCAATGGTAAAGGTATCATCACCTTCACCCAGTGTCACGGCAGCATCTGCAGCCAATGCAGCGGTGTAAGTAATGTCATCCGCACCCGAACCACCATCAACTGTCACTGCGCTATCATCTACCGTTGCTGTTACACCACCTGAATTGTCTGTTGCAGTCAAGGTTGTCAATTCAGTAAATGCAGTCAGCAACTCAACAGTACCTGTTCCAGTTATGGTTGCAGTTGTTGTAACACCACCAGAACCTTGAGTAATGACATTGGCGCCCGATGCATCAACCGTCAATGTTTCAACAGAAGCCAAGGTAACAATATCAGCAAAAGCATTATCAACCGTCAGATTGAGTGTTGTTGCACCGTCATCCAAAGTAACCGTATTTCTTGTCGTTTCATCTGTACCAACGGTATCCAAATCGAGGTTTAAGCTGGTTGCAGTATTATCGGTGAAGGTAACGTTCTGTTTTTGACTTCTGACAGACAAATCGGCTGCATCACCCACTCCCGCAACGGTACCTGCACCTGAGCTTGAATTTACTGTGATAGCTTGAACACCCGTAGCGTTACTCAGATCAAGCGTTTGCGCTGAAGCAAACCGTACCATAACATTCTCGATATTATTCAGCAGAGGCGCTGCACCAGCACCATCCAATGTTGCAGTCAGCGTATCTTTCGATCCGGCACCGCCATCAAGTTTGTCGATATTTTCCAACGTGTTGGCTGTACCACCGCCATTTTGTTCGGCAACCAAAGCCTTGAAAACATCGTCACCAGCTGTTCCTGTGAGATTATCTTCGCCAATGATCAGATTGAATTCGCTGCCCGAACCCGTTGGCACGCCGCTATCGTCCAGAGCTTTCTGAACATCAGCATCAGTATATTCACGATCGCCTGTAACTTTGCTCAATACAGTTTGCAGCAAGGCAAGATCGGTAGATCCAGCTTGAGATGAGTAGGCTGCTGCAACTTTAACCTTGTTTGCCAGCAAGGTTGCTGTTGAAGCAAATCCCTCGGCAGGTGTGCCTTCTAGATAAGTGATGGCATCTGATACAATTTTTCCGAATCCTTCACCGTCGGTCAATTTACTTACAAAGTAAGCTTTGGCTTCGGAACCAGCACTACCTTCGACACCGTCATCTACCAGACCAAAATGACTCAACATAATGTCAGCTTGCTCTTCGACCGTTACATTACCGCCAATGATGCCAGTTTTGAATATGGTGGTATTAGCCAGCAAATCAGCCAGCCCTTCGCGTGAAACACCACTTTCAACTATCGATGCCAGTTCTGGCAAATAAACGTTACCCGGTGCGCCACCAAACAAACCAACCACCACCTTCAAAATATCATCACGTTGTTCTGATGTTATAGCCATGGGAGCTCCCTCACTTAAAAATTAAAAAAATACTGAAGAAAAATAACTTGCAAGCTTTTTTCACTTTGATTCCATGTAACTTCTGCGCCACCCGCAAACCCACTAGCAGAAAGTATCACAAAAGCCAAGTAAAATTCATTCTGCCCAAAACCCCTTTGCTTTGCAAGTATACAGTGGAAGTATATGTTTCACATGTTGCAATATTACAACGCACCCTTACTCTGAATGCGATACTTTTTGTGGCTTATTTTTATGGTTTTACACGATTTTTTCATCTCCTTAGTCGATTACCAATCAAAGCGCAAATGATTCCCATTGTTCCAAGAAATTTTACAATGTGCTTTAATCTAAACTACACATTGACTCCTAAAAAGAGAATTTGTCCTGAAAAGCAAAATTTCCGGGAGCATTCTAAAAGTTGACTCCGTAAAGCAAACCAAAGAAAACTGGTAATTTCCCACTGTTTTTGAATTGATCACCTTTTCTTATGTTGTATTATCCTAGAAGATTTACAAATCGAAATAGGCGCATACTATTTCGCTTGCACGAGGAACGGAGGTAATGTTTGTTTCCTGATTGCAACAGCGCCACTTCGGCAGCCATCCAAGCTACCGATCTATCCAAGTGTTATCCGCTGTATCATCACCCCCGTGATCGTCTCAAGCAGTTCTTGTGGCCCTCCCGTTGGTGGGGAGAACACAAGTTTTATCGGGAATTATGGGCGCTCAGACACGTCAACTTTTCGATAAGCCGCGGTGAGGTTGTCGGCATCGTGGGTCAAAATGGCTCCGGCAAATCGACACTGTTACAACTCATTTGCGGAACCCTGACACCGACGCACGGCCATGTAAATTGCGAAGGGCGGATTGCAGCCTTGCTTGAACTCGGCGCCGGATTTAATCCAGAATTTACCGGACGGGAAAATGTGCTGATGAATGCTGCGATTCTCGGATTGAGTCAACAGGAAATCGACCATCGCCTGGAAAGCATCATCGATTTCTCCGGAGTTCGCGATTTCATCGATCAACCGGTTAAGACCTATTCCAGCGGCATGTACGTACGACTGGCCTTTTCAGTGGCCATCAACATCGATCCCGACATTCTGGTCATCGATGAGGCATTATCGGTCGGTGACGGTGCTTTCGCCCGCAAATCGTTCAACCGCATCATGCAAATGCGCGATAACGGCAAAACCATCTTGTTTTGTTCCCACTCCCTGTTTCAGGTTGAGTCCTTGTGTGCACGCGCGATCTGGATCCACCAAGGCCAGATCGTCATGGATGCCGATTCACCCAAGGTGGTCAGTGCTTATCAAGCTTTTCTGGATCAGAACAACAGCGAGTCACCACCATTGGATACGCTTGCCACGGGTATTACCGAAAAACCGCCGGAATTGAGCAGCACGAACACTTCCGGATACGCACGTTTTGACAAGATTGTGGTATTTGCAGACGACATTCCCATGCGAAATGCCATCGTTGTCAGCGAACAATCCGATATACGCTTTGAACTGGATTTCACCTCGGATCCCATGCTACCTTGTCCCACTATCGGCGTCACGATCCAATCCAAAGACGGGCGCACAATCACCAGTGCAGCCACATGGGAAGATGCATTTACGATGCAACGCTCTGCTTCCGGCAGCGGAAGGGTTTGTATCGAGTTTCGCCATGTCCCCCTGCTCAAGGGCGAATATCAGATCAATACCTACCTGTTGTGCGAAAGGGGTCTGCATATCTACGATACAGCCGAAAATATCGCATCGATGGAAGTCAAACAAACAGGACGACTGCAAGGCTATTTCTCGATTCCTCACGAATGGAAAAATACTTAACGCACGGATGAAACCCATTTCATTCACACAACACAGTACTGGCATTGGCCATACTGCCGAAGTATTGCAGCCAATGGGAACAGACAACGCCCTTGATGCTGCACCACTTCCACATGCTATTCGTGCCTATTTGCTGGCACTGGAGCATGATGACGCAGAACCTCAGCATTATGGACTGTTTCGGGATGAGCACGGCACACTGGCACAAGCTCAACAGCATCAGATCGACTGGCTGATTGCCAAAATTCCCGCCTCTCCTGATTACCCAAGGATCGGCGTCAATGTGAGAAAAACAACAGCCCGCCTGTTGCAACGAGGTTATGCTGCGCATCACGTCAACTTTGACATTGACTCAAATTCCCCGACTTCGAACCCGATGTATCCGCCAATCTCACCGGACTTGCCGACATCCGATAATCGGGAATGTTTTGGTACGCTAGTTCTGTGCGAATCGATACAAAACACCGAACCATTGATTGCCATTAACCAGGCATTTGATCGCTTACCGATCCATGGCGATTTACTGATCATGGATGAATTTGCGCTCAGACATGACGCAACGGAAACCACCCCGCTATTTTTTCTGGAAAACATGATTACCCTGGCTGAGAGACTGGGATTCAAGCTCATCGAGCAAATCAACTTGTCGGATTTAGCTGCACCCACACTGGTCTACTGGCGACAGGCAATCCAGACTCATCGACAAGAACTGCGGACTAAATACGCTGTCACCGATAAGCAATGGACTCAGTTCGATCAATTCTATCAGCATCGGCAATTGCAGTTCAGCAAGGCTCTGTGCGGTTATGTTTACCTGCATTTCAAAAAACTATCCGCACCTAAATGGCGAGTGCAGCTGCTGCACTTCAACCAAATGCCCGACATGCTTGCTCTGTTCAAAAAAACATTTCATCACGACATGACGCCCGCGGTCTGGCAATGGAAATACGGTGCCAATGCCGGCCGTGCCATCGGAGTGTGGCGTGACCACAATTTGATCGCCCACTACGGCGGTATCGGTCGTAGAATCCTGTTTTTCGGTGAATCCCAGACTGCTGTACAGATCGGTGACGTCATGGTGGATGTTGCTGAACGCGGCACACTAAGCAAAAAGGGGCCGTTTTTTCTAGCCACAGCAACCTTCCTGGAAAACTACATTGGCTATGGTAAACCCTACCTAGTGGGTTTCGGTTTTCCAAGCGAGCGGCATATGAAAATCGCCGAACACCTGGGCCAGTATGCCAGAGTAGGCAACCTGATCGAATTTTCATGGTCTCCACGTTTCCGCTATCCGCACTGGCGCACAAAACTACAGCTCATCGATGATGCGACTTCGGACGCCAACAAAGCTATTGTAAATTCGTGCTGGCAATATATGCTTGCTGATATGCAGAGCGCGATCATCGGTGTGCGCGACTGGGAATATGTACAACGCCGGTATTTGCAACACCCGAGCCAACCCTATCAGATTCTCATGATCAAGAGTCGCTTCAGTCAGCAGATTGAAGGCATTCTGGTACTGCGATACGATGCCGCGGACTGCGAAATCATGGATTTCATTGCCCCATTGCGAAGTATTCCATTGATGATTCATCATGCCAGACGGCTAGCGGGTCTGCACGGCTGCACACGGGTGTTTTGCCATATCACCGAAAATTTCGCGGACCACTTTGCAAAAACTGGTGGAACCAGACAACCGGCACACATTCCGATTCCAGCCAATATCTGGAGTCCGGGACCAACGCCCGAAACCCTAAAAAATCACTGGTGGCTCATGAGTGGTGACAAGGATTTCCGTTAGTCAATGCTGAATGACAATACTCGTCTTGCTCGTTCATCGTTCGCCATATTTTTGAATATCGCCAGACCAGCCTCACCTACAAGGATGGCCAGACATATAAAACACCTGTTTTCGGGTTAAAATAGATGCAAAAGCAATCTGCGCGCCATAAGTGCCTTACATCTTCAATTCTTGACTGAGAGACTCTTTGGAAAACCTGCTTATCCCTTACGAAGCCACTCTATCCATTCCCTGCGCTCGCGCACTTGTTTTCGCCCCCCATCCCGATGACGAAGTATTCGGTTGCGGTGGCGCCATCATGCGTCACGTTCAGCACAACACACCGGTGCATGTCATCATCGTTTCGGATGGTACTTATGGTGTCAGTGCGGAAGCCGAAAATGAACATGCAATACAACGCCAGAATGAAAGCATCGCGGCCGCACAGGAACTGGGATACGGTATTCCGGCATTCTGGCATTATCCGGACAGACAAATCAGTTACAGTGAAAAGTTGATCCAGCACATTCTCGCCAGTATCCGTGAGATCAATGCCGATCTGGTTTACGCGCCATCGGTACTGGAAATGCACCCGGATCACCGCGCTCTGGGTATGGCTGTCACGGAGGCCGTACGCCGCATCGGCATGATGATTCGTGTAGCATTCTATGAAGTGGGTGTACCACTACATCCCAATCTGCTACTCGACATCAGTGACCTGGCTGCACGCAAGTCTGCTGCGATGGCGTGCTTTTCATCGCAAAATGCCAAACAACGCTACGACCAGCACATAGTCGCACTCAACTGCTACCGCACCTACACCCTGCCCGAACAAGTCAACGCTGCCGAAGCCTACATGCTGGTCAACGCCGAAGAATTAGCAGACGATCCACTCAAACTTTACGAATCCGAGCACACCCGCCAGAAAGCACTCGGTCTACCGCTTGATCGCAGCGATCTACCATTAGTGAGCGTCATCATTCGCAGCATGGATCGCCCTAGCCTAACCGAGGCACTGGATTCAATCGCGCTGCAAACCTACCCTCACATTGAAGTCGTTGTCGTCAATGCCAAGGGGTCGAACCATGGCAAAACCACCGAATGGTGTGGCAATTTCCCCATCCGCAGAATCGACATGACCGAACCGTCGCATCGCAGTCATGCCGCCAATGCAGGGTTGTTGGCCGCTCAGGGCCACTATCTTGTTTTTCTGGATGACGACGACCTGTTCCTGCCGGACCATGTCGCGACCCTGGTTCAGGCACTGCACAATCACCCTGGAAAACGCTGCGCTTACACGGGAGCACGAGTCGATTACTTCGTCGATGGCCAATTCCAGAAGACCACGCAATTTAATGATCCATTTGATGCCGGTCGGTTGTGGGGCAGAAATTTTATTCCAATCCACGCCATGTTATTTGAGCAATCTCTGGTCACAGAAGATCACTGTCAATTTGATGAGTGCCTGGAAATTTTCGAAGATTGGGATTTCTGGATTCAACTTTCTCAGCACACCGACATACTCCATATTGACAAGATTACAACCGTTTACCGGAACCATGGGTATTCGGGAATGGGATTTCAATACAATGCGGATTTTGTCAGAAAAGCCAGAATCAAGGTTTATGATAAATGGAGGATGCTACTGACTGGAGAGCAGCTGGAAGAATTGATTCAATACCGTGAAGACTTGACGTCTCGTTTGCATAAACTATTAGCCGAGAATGCTGATCAGTTCCACAATCTAAACCTGGAAAATCAGCAACGTGAGCAAACACTACAACAAAAAATCAACAACCTGACCAGCACCGTCGATTATTTGAATAGGGTCAATGCAGACTCTAAACGAATTATCAATGACCTCAACACTACTATTCATTCCGTTTTCCATTCTACTTCATGGAAGATAACATCCCCACTGCGATTCCTGGTTAGGATAGCTCGTGGACAGTATCACGAGGCATGGGATGGCCTACGTCGTAAAATTCTGTTTGTGCTGAAAGCCATTTACTGGAGATTGCCGCACCGCTGGCGCGACAGAATGGTAAACAACGCTTATCGCGTTGCTGGTCCTCTGTTCAGTGGAATGGGGCATTATGAAGCGTGGCGAGCACGAAAATCAAACTCCTCTTTAGTCTTCCGACGACAAGCCGGTAGTCAGCCAGTGGTCATGATTGATTTTGCTGAAACGCCTCTCCTGATGAAACCACCTCTTGGACGCATCGCCATTCATGCGCATATCTTCTATGCCGATCGAATCCCGGAGTTTTATGAACATCTGAAGGTGATACCCTTCGCTTACGATTTGTTCGTTTCAGTACCCGATGAATCGGTCGATCAGGCTTGCAAGCAAGTCTTTTCCAAGTTGCCGCATAGGCAACAACTTACCGTCACCGTGGTGCCAAATCGCGGACGTGACATCGCACCGTTCTTCTGCACCTTTGGGGAAGCATTACAGCAATATGACTATGTCGCACACATACATAGCAAAAAATCCCTTCACAATAATGGCGGCACCGATGGTTGGCGAGAATATCTGTTGACTGGCCTGCTGGGCAGTACTGAAAATATTCGCAAAATCTTTACGCTGCTTACCGGTGACCAGAAAATTGGATTGGTTTATCCGCAGAATTTCGCCAAATTACCTTACTCTTCTTACACTTGGCTTTCCAATCGGCAGATGGGCCAGATCTGGTGTAACAAGCTGGGTATTCCCTTACCCAAAGGGTATTTTGATTTTCCCGCCGGCTCCATGTTCTGGGCACGAGCAAAAGCACTGCAGCCTTTGTTCGATGCACACTTCAAGCTGGAGGATTTCCCCGAAGAAGCTGGGCAAAAAGATGCCACGCTGGCGCATTGTCTCGAGCGCCTATTCGTACCCGTTTGCACTCTCGCTGGATACAATACGTCCATTCTGCAAGATACTGCAACGGCGAGTTGGTCACGCTGGCGTTTCGATCAATACCTGTCACATAACCGGGAAAATATCCAGACCACACTGATCGATCCGGCGGTTCGGATCATCGTTTTCGATATTTTCGACACGCTTTTGACGCGCCCCCTGCTGGATCCGGAAATGACCAAGCATATCGTTGCGAAACGGGCTGGCGAAAAGATCGGGCAAACTTATCTGCAATATCGCGCCTTGGCTGAAACGCAGGCAAGGCAGAAGGCAGGCAGAGACGTAGATCTGAATCTCGTTTATGCCGAATTTTCGATACTGTCCGGTCTTCCTCGCGATGCTGTCGAAAGACTCCAGCAGCTCGAACAAACCCTCGAACAGGATATCGTGGTGCCGCGACCGGAAACCATTGCACTAATGCAACACCTGATTGCCACTGGCAAGCGCGTCATCCTGGCCAGCGACATGTATTTACCCCGACCCATCGTCGAATCCATGTTGCTGAAGCATAATATTATCGACTGGCATGCTCTCTACCTGTCATCGGACATTGGCGTAAGAAAGGATACCGGAGAGTTGTACCGACAATTGCTAGCGCAGGAAAATACTTCTCCGAGCGCAGTC
>WBZN01001534.1_pt1 | contig 13934 bp, 11 predicted proteins | sample 5204281 | NCBI WGS metagenome assembly WBZN01 (sample SAMN12344347, study PRJNA552823) | activated sludge metagenome | biome: Activated sludge suspended growth; feature: Nitrification reactor; material: Wastewater; isolation source: activated sludge from nitrification reactor of wastewater...
GACGTCGCCGCCGGGACGCGGCGGCCATCGTCCCCGCGGTTCCTGGTTCCTGTCTGCGATTTGACGCCTTTGCTAGAGTGGTCGATCCCTATGGACGCCCTCCTCGTACGCGGCGCACGGCAGCACAATCTCAAGAACCTCCATCTCTCGATTCCCCGCAATCGCCTGGTCGTCATCACCGGCGTCTCGGGTTCAGGCAAGTCTTCCCTCGCCTTCGACACGCTGTTCGCCGAAGGACAGCGGCGCTACGTCGAATCCCTGTCGGCGTATGCGCGACAGTTTCTACAGCAGATGGAGAAGCCCGACGTCGACTCGATCGAAGGCCTCTCGCCGGCGATCTCGATCGAGCAGAAGTCGGTATCCAAGAACCCGCGCTCGACGGTCGGAACCGTGACCGAGATCCACGACTATCTGCGCCTGCTGTACGCCTCGATCGGCGTGCCGCACTGCCCGAACTGCGGCAACACCATCCGCCCGCAGACCGTGCAGCAGATGGTCGATCGCCTGCTGAAGCTCCCCGAAGGCAGCAAGCTCGTGCTCTACGCGCCTTATGTGCGCGGCAAGAAGGGCGAGTACAAGAAACAGCTGCAGCAGATGGCGCGCGAGGGCTTTCTGCGCGCGCGCGTCGACGGTCAGACCATCGAGCTCGGCGGCAAGATTCCCGAGCTCGACAAGCAGAAGAAGCACAACATCGACATCGTCATCGACCGCTTGGTGTTGAAGCCCGGCCTCGAGAAACGCCTCTCGGATTCGCTCGAGACCGCGCTCAAGGTCGGCGGCGGCCTCGTACTGGTGGCGCCCGAGGGCGGACTCGAGGAGACGCTGTCGCAGAACTACGCTTGCGCCAACTGCGGCGGCGGCCTCGCGGAGATCACGCCGCGCCTGTTCTCGTTCAACAGTCCGTACGGTGCCTGCAAGACCTGTTCGGGCCTCGGAACGCTGATGGGTGTCGATCCGGACAAGATCATCGCGGACCCCGAGCGCTCGATCAACGCCGGCGCGGTGGCACCATGGCCGGAAGGGTCGAAGTCGTGGCGCATGCGCATGGTGGAGACGCTGGCCAAGGAGATGGGCTTCTCGCTGTCGACGCCGTGGAAGAAGCTGCCGGCCAAGGCGCGCGAGATCCTGCTGCAGGGCAGCGGCGAGCAGGAGATGACCTTCAAGTTCGAGGGCAAGAAGTCGAGCTACAAGTGGCGGGGCAAGTTCGAGGGCGTGATCCCCATGCTCGAACGGCGCTACAAGGAGACCGACTCGGCCGTGGTGCGCGGTGAGATCGAGAAGTACATGTCGGTCCATTCGTGCCCGGACTGCAAGGGGCGCCGCCTGCGCCCGGAGGCCCTGGCGGTGACCGTCGCCAACAAGGCGATCGACGAGCTCTCGGCGCTCACGGTGTCCAAGCTGCACGCGGTGATGACCGGGCTCGAGCTCTCGGAGCGCGAGCTGGTGATCACCGGCAAAGTAGTGCAGGAGATTACCGACCGGCTGGGCTTTCTCGACGATGTCGGCGTCGGCTATCTGTCGCTCGAGCGCGCCTCGGCCACGCTGTCGGGCGGCGAGAGTCAGCGCATCCGCCTGGCGACGCAGATCGGCTCCAAGCTGATGGGCGTGCTGTACGTGCTCGACGAGCCGTCGATCGGCCTGCATCAGCGTGACAACGCACGCCTCATCGCCACGCTGCAGGGCATGCGGGATCTCGGCAACTCGGTGCTGGTGGTCGAGCACGACGAGGACACGATCCGCGCCGCCGACTGGGTGGTGGACCTCGGGCCCGGCGCCGGCGAGCACGGCGGCGAGGTGGTGGCGCAGGGCACGCCGGCGGAAGTGGCGGCGACGCAGCGGTCGCTCACCGGGCAGTACCTGCGCGGCGAGATGCAGGTGCCGGTGCCCGCGCGGCGGCGCCGCGCCAACGGCAAGGCGCTGGTGATCGAGGGCGCCCGACACAACAACCTGCGCAATCTCGACGTGCGATTCCCGATCGGGCTGTTCACCGTCGTCACCGGCGTCTCGGGATCGGGCAAGAGCAGCCTGGTGAACGACATCCTGCACAAGGCGCTCGATCGTCACTTCTACCGCGCCACGGACAAGCCGGGCGAGCACGATCGGCTGACCGGTCTGCAGGACCTCGACAAGGTCATCGCCATCGACCAGAGTCCGATCGGCCGCACGCCGCGCTCGAATCCGGCTACGTACACCAACGTGTTCAATCAGATCCGGACGCTGATGGCGCGCACGCCGGAGGCGCGCGTGCGCGGCTACGAGCCCGGGCGCTTCAGCTTCAACGTGAAAGGTGGACGCTGCGAGGCGTGCGGCGGCGAAGGGCAGATCAAGATCGAGATGCACTTCCTGCCCGACATCTGGGTGACGTGTGAAGTGTGCGGCGGCAAGCGCTACGACCGTGAGACGCTGATGGTGCGCTACAAGGGGCTGAACATCGCCGAGATCCTGGACCTGTCGGTGGAGAAGGCGCGTGCGGTGTTCGAGAACATTCCCGCGATCGAGCGCGTGCTCGCGACGCTCGACGAGGTGGGTCTCGGCTACATCAAGCTCGGGCAGCCGGCGACCACGCTCTCGGGCGGCGAGGCGCAGCGCGTCAAGCTCGCGACCGAGCTCTGCAAGCGCTCGACGGGGCGCACGCTGTATCTGCTGGACGAGCCCACCACCGGCCTGCACTTCGACGACGTGCGCAAGCTGCTCGTGCTGTTGCACCGGTTGGTCGAGAAAGGCAATACCGTGGTGGTCGTCGAGCACAACCTGGACGTGATCAAGACCGCGGATTGGGTGATCGACCTCGGCCCGGAGGGTGGCGCAGGCGGCGGCGCCCTGGTGGCGGTGGGAACGCCCGAGGACGTGGCGCGCGTCGCCGCCAGTCACACGGGCGAGTATCTGGCGCGGATGCTGCCGCAAGCGGTCCCCGAGGAAGAAGCGGTCCCGAGCTGAGTCCCGGTCCTGCAGTATCCTGAGGTCCTCAACGCAAGGGAGGTGACCTGCGATGGCTACCTCGGTCCGTAAGAAGGCCGCCCCTCGGGCTCCCGCCGGTGCCGATGCGGAGCGGCGCCTCGCGGAGTTCATCGACAAGTTCGAGCCCGACGTGCGCGCCGTGATCCGCGCCGCCCGCAAGGCGATGCGGCGCCGCTTTCCCACCGCCTACGAGATGGTCTACGACAACTACAATTTCTTCGTCATCGGCTACTCGCCGACCGACAAGCCGTCGGAGGCGCTGGTTTCGATCGCCGCGGCGGCAAACGGTGTCGGCATCTGTTTCATCCGCGGTGCCACGCTGCCCGATCCGCAGGGCCTGCTCCTCGGCGGCGGCAAGCAGACGCGCTTCCTCCGCCTCGACGCGCCGGGCGTGCTCGCCCGCCCCGAGGTCGAAGCGTTGCTCCAGGCGGCGGTTGCGCAATCACCCCGACCGTTCCGCGAGCGCGGCAAGCTCGAGCTGGTGATTCGTTCGGTTTCGGCCAAACAGCGCCCGCGGCGGCGGGCCGAGACCGAGTCTGGGAGCGCAAGTCGCGCTAGGGAGCGGACTCGGAAGCGTACAGTCGTCTCGCCACGATAGAGACGAAGCGCCGGTAGTTTCGATGGGAGACTAGCGCGCATCGGCCGGCGCACCCGATGCGCGCCCCGCAGGAGGTGCCAGTGCGTGTGATCGTTGCCGGAGCCCTGCTCGCGTTCGCTACGGTCCTGTCGGCCTGTGGGACGCCGGACCCTACCCCCGCCCTGGAAGCTCGGCTCAAGGCGCTCGAGGACAAGGTGGCTCGCCAACCGGCGGCTCCCGTGCCGGGCCTGGGCGAGATCATGACACTCACCCAGATGCGCCACGCCAAGCTCTGGTTCGCCGGCGAGGCCGGCAACTGGGAGCTGGCCCAGTATGAGGTGGACGAGCTGCGCGAGGGCTTTGCGGACGTCGTGCAGTACCACCCCACGCATCCCGACGTGCCGCGCCCGCTGGCCGATCTGATCGCCGGCACCGTGGCGGGACCGTTGTCGCAGCTCGATCGTGTGGTGAAGGCGCGGGACGCCAAGGGGTTCGCGGTCGCCTTCGATGCGCTGTCGACGGCGTGCAACAGCTGCCACATGGGTGCCAATCACGGCTTCAACGTCATCCGACGCCCGACCGCGCCACCGTTCGGAAATCAGGACTTCACGCCCGCGGCGGCCTCTGCCCATCGCGGCGGCTGACTGGACGCAGCGACGCCGCCGGCTGGGGCATTCGGGTACACTCGGCGTACTCGATCGCGATGCGGCACGCGCCGGCGAGACCCGGCGCGAGAGAGGCGGGTGTCATGCCTGCGAAGATGCCGACGGCCAGGCGCAGGGCGGGGCGCGACGCGTCGCCCGCGAAGCGATCCCGGCGGCCGCGGAGCAGCGCGGTGGCCGATCTTCCGCTGCGGCTCGGGCTGATCTCCCGCGTCACCGACCGCCTGGTCCAGGCGCTCGATTTCGACGAGGCTCTGCAGGCGCTGATCGACGGCGCCACCGATCTGCTGGGCGTCGAGCGCGCTTCGATTCTCATTCTCGATCACGTCAGCCGTACCCTGACCATTCGCGTTGCCAAGGGCCTGTCGCCGACGGTCATCGAGCGCACTCGCATACCCCTCGGCTACGGCATCGCCGGCGGCGTCGCGGAGACGCAGGAGCCGGTGGCGGTGCGGGACGTGCGTTCCCTGCCGGGATGGCGCAAGTCCGCGTCGGCCGAGCGCGGCGGCGAGTACGCGGACTTCTCGGCCCTCTGCGTCCCCTTGGTCATCCACGGTGAAACGCAGGGGGTGATGAACTTCAATCACAAGCGCGACGCGCGGCCGTTCGACGACGGCGATCTCGAGTTCGCCCTGCTGATCGCCAACCAGGCGTCGGTGGTGCTGTACTGCGCGATGTTGCACCAGCAGTACCTCTCCAAGCAGTCGATCGAGCAGGAGCTGCGGCTGGCGCGCACCATTCAGGAGCGCCTGGCGCCGCAGTCCCTGCCGGAGCTGCCGGGTTTTCGCTTCGCCGCCACTTCGGCCATGTGTCAGCACGTCGGCGGCGACTACTTCGATTTCGTGCCCCTGCCGCAGGGGCGGCTCGCGGTGGTGATCGGCGATGCCGCCGGTCATGGCGTGGGGTCCGCGCTGCTCGCCACCGAGACGCGCGCCGCGCTGCACCAATGCCTGAGCCGCGGCGATTCGCTCGAGGACTGCCTGGCGCACGTCAACGACCTGCTGCAGCGCGACACCGCCGACGAGATGTACATGACCCTCCTGCTCGGGCAGATCGACGCCGCGAGCAGCTCGTTCTCGTTCGCCACCGCCGGGCATCACATGCCGCTGCTGGTGCGCGCCGGCCGCGTCGAGCGGCTGCCGTTCGCGGGCTCGAACATCCCGCTCGGTATCCGCCACGGCCTGCGGTTCGCGCTCGAGGACTCGCTGCAGCTCGAAAGTGGGGATCTGCTGCTGCTGTACACCGACGGCATCTGGGAGGCCACGGACGCCGCGGGGCGGCGTTTCGGAACCGCCGGACTGGAGCAGGTCCTGCAGGCCTGTCAGGAGCGTCCCGAGGCGGAGATCCTCGACGCCCTGCTCGCTGCCGCGGCGCTCCATCGCGACGCCGCGGAGGCGGAGGACGACTGCACGCTGCTGCTGATCCGGCGGATCTGAGTCGCCGCCGCGAACGAAACCCCCGGAGCCGTGGGGGCGTATCATGCAAGCGATGGCGCGAACCATGGCCGGCTCGCAGAACTTCACCGAAAAGCTGCGCATCCTGCAGCTCGAGACCCTGTACGACCTGGCGCTCGCTCTGCACGCACATCAGGGCGAGCAGGAGTTGGTCGACGAGTTGCTGGAACGGGTCTGCGCCGTGCTCGACCCCGGCGCCGCAGTGGCGGTGACGCGCGACGGTTTCGGTGGTTCGCGCGCCGTGGCGACGGTCGGTTGGCTCGGCGCGGCGCCCGAAGGCGCCGACCTCCTCGAGGAGCCCGTCTGGCGCGAGCTGCTCACCGGCGGCCGGACGCTGCAGCGCGAGGAAGGCACCTTCGCGGGGCGGGCCTTCCGGCACCTGGTGGCGGCGCCGCTCGCCTACCGCGGCGTCTTCCTCGGCTACATGGCGCTGCTCGACAAGGAAGTGCGTGGCGAAGAGGCGCCGGAGTTCTCGGCCGCCGATCTGCGCTTTCTCGATTCGGTGACCGCTCTCGCCGGTGTGTCGCTCGACAGCGCGCGCCAGGTGGAACGCCTCGAGACGCAGCGCGACCGCTTGGCCGAGGAGAACAAGGCCCTCAAGGGCCGATTGGCCGACGAGGTCGCGGGGCGGCGCATCGTGGCGCACGCGCCGCCGATGCAGCGCGTGCTCGAGCTGGTCGAGCGCGTGGCGCCGCGCGGCGTGTCGGTGCTGCTGCGGGGCGAGAGCGGCACCGGCAAGGAATTGGTGGCCAAGCTGCTGCACCTGCTGTCGGGGCGGACCGGTCCCCTGGTGGCGCTCAACTGCGCCGCGCTGCCCGAGTCCCTGCTCGAAAGCGAGCTCTTCGGTATCGAGGGCGGCGTGGCCACCGGCGTGCAGGCGCGGCGCGGCAAGTTCGAGCTCGCCGACGGCGGGACCCTCTTCCTGGACGAGATCGGCGATACGCAGCCTTCGCTCCAGGTGAAGCTGCTGCGCGCCCTGCAGGAGCGCGAGATCACGCGCGTCGGCGGGCAGGGCGCCATTCCGGTGGACGTGCGACTGGTGGCCGCCACGCACCGCAACCTCGAGGCGTTGTCGGCCGAGGGTAAGTTCCGCGAAGACCTTTACTATCGACTGAAGGGGCTCGAGATCGAGCTGCCGCCGCTGCGCGAGCGCCGCGAGGACATACCCTACCTGGTGCGCTACTTCGCCGAGGAGTTCTGCCGGCGCGAGCGCATTCCAGTGCCGCAGTTCGGCCGCGATGCCCTGGCACTCCTGCTCGCGCACGACTATCCGGGCAACGTGCGCGAGCTGCAGAACGTGGTCGAAGGCGCGGTGTCGCTGAGCGGCGGGCTGGTCGATCCGGAGCTGTTGCGCTCCTTGCTGGGCGTGGTGGGGGCGCAGGGGCCGGAAGCCCTCGATCTCGAGACCGTGGAGCGGCGGCATATCCAGCGCGTCCTGCGCATGGTCGCCGGGAACAAGAGCGCCGCAGCGAAGGCGCTCGGCTTGGACCGCCGAACCCTTCTGCGCAAGGGGTTCTAGTCTGGGACATTTTGGTCGCTCTGCGGCAATGTGTCTCGTTTGCCGCGGTGCACTGTAACGACGGGCTTCCTGAATCGATGCGCCGTCAGACCGGAGCGCGGTGCGCGACAAAAAGTCTCGCGCGGGGTGGGGCAGGGTGCCCGGAGGGTTGCCGATCGCCTCGTGGAAGATATTTATTTTCAAAGGGATAGCGCTGGTATTCTCGCTGAGCGTTGGAGTTGGCAGCAGGGTTGCCTTCTGTCTAAGCCAGTCACAGGAGGGCGCCATGCTAGACTCAGTCAAGAAACTCGTTGCCGTCCCCGAGATCCCCGTGCAGTGGCTGGCCATGGCTGGAACCGCGGTGGGATTCGGCTGGCTCTTGTTCCAGGATCGAATCCATCCGCTCGTGGTCTATTGCCTGCAGATGTACCTCAGTTTCTGACCGGCGAGAGGTCCGCTCGAGGCCCGTATGTCCTCTGACGCCGTTCTCCGCGAGGTGACCTTGACACTGCCCATGTCGGCGGACATGGAAGTGCAGGCAAGCCAGAGCGCCTCCGCGCTCGCGCGCTCGATCGCCATGAGCCCGGAGAAGGTCGACGAGGTAAGGCTGGCGGTGGTCGAGGCCTGCATCAACGCCTTCGAGCACAGCCACGCGGACGACGGGCGAGTGGACATCACGTTTTGCGTGCTGGGCCGGGACGACGAGCCGGAGGCGCTGGAGATCCGGGTGCACGATTCTGGCGTCGGATTCGCGCCGGAGACTCTCGTCGAGCCGTCGATCACGGATAAGCTCAAGGCGACGCGCAAGCGCGGCTGGGGTCTGAAGATCATCCGCGGCCTGATGGACGAGGTCGAGATCGATTCCAGCAGGCAGGGCACGACCGTGGTCATGCGTAAGCTGAGATAGAAGCGAGGAGTACGATGACCGAAACACTGCGACTGACGGTGGACAAGCGCGACGGGCTGGCCGTGCTGTACACCGAGGGCTACATCAACAACCAGGGCGGCGAAGAGATCGCCCGCGTGGCATACGACCTCATCGGCGAGGGCTATCGCGCCCTGCTTCTGAACCTCGCCGGCACCAAGATCGTGAATTCGATCGGCATCTCGATTCTCATCGAGGTGATCGAGAAGATGCTCGAGGTCAACGGCAAGCTCGGATTCTGCAATCTCACGCCGACCATCGAGAAGACCTTCCACATCATGGGACTGGCGCAGTACGCCGGTATCTATCGCGACGAAACCGCGGCCGAGACGGGCCTCAAGGCCTGACTTGGAGCGGCGCGCACACCGACCTCGACCCTGAGGGGCGGCGATCGTGACCTCCACCGGAATCTGGAACGAGCTGCTCGGCCTGGCGGGCCGTGAAGGCGGGGAGCGCACCTATCTGGAGCGCCTGCTCGACGCTTGGTGCGCCCGTCACGGCGCCGGCGCCGCGGCGCTGTTCGTCGACGGCGAACGCGGGCCCGAACGGGTCGCGGCGGTCGGCGGCGCCAGCTTTCCGGCGACCTTCACCGAAGGCGCCTTGGGCGACCTCGAGGCCGTGCGCCTGCCGGGCGGCTTCGTGGTGTATCGCCGGGGCGGCGCCTCGGCGTCGGCGTCGGCGACCGACGCCTTGCCGGTGCTGCTCGCGTGCGCGCTGCGCAATCTCCGGCTGCGCCGGCAGATCGAGCAGCAGCGCTTCCAGGCCAACTATCGCGGCGTGGAGCTCGAAGCGTTGTACGAAGTCGGCCTCGCGATCGCCTCGACCCTCGACCCCGACGAGCTCGCCGAGATCATCCTCCTGCGCGCCGTGTCCCTGCTCGACGCGAGCCGGGGAGCCTTGTATCTCTTCGATCGCGGCGGCTACAGCCTGAAACATACGATCGGCGGCGACGCGCTGGAGCGGGTGGCGGCCGATCATCCGGGACTCGCGGAGTTGGCGGCCGGCACCGGCGCCGAGTGCGCGAGCGAGCTGCTGCCCGGCGCCGCGCACGTCTTGTGCGTGCCGATCAGCATCGAGGACAGCCCGCGCGGCCTGCTGGTGGTCGCCGACAAGGAACGGCGTGGCGGGGTCGGCCCGTTCGGCCCCACCGATGGGCGCACCCTGGGCCTGTTCGCCAATCAGGCGGCGATCGCGCTCGAGAACGTGCGCTTGCACGTCGAGGCGCTCGCCAAGGAACGGCTGGAGCGCGAGATGCAGCTCGCCGGCGACATTCAGAGCCGCATCCTGCCGAAGAGCGTGCCCGTCACTCCGGGGTTCGACCTCATCGGTTGGAACCGCCCGGCGCAGCAGGTGGGCGGCGACTACTACGACTTCCTGCCCCTCGAGGGCGGCAGCCTCGGCGTGACCGTGGGCGACGTGTCGGGTAAGGGAATCCCGGCGGCGTTGCTGGTGTCGACGCTGCACTCGGCGGTGCGCCTGCTGCTCGATCGCATCGAGGTCGGCTCCGCGATGCTGCAGCGCCTCAATCAGCACATCCTCGATTCGAGCGCGCCCAACAAGTTCATCACCCTGCTCCTCGCCCAGCTCGATCCGGTGAACGGGGAGCTCCGCTACGTGAACGCGGGCCACAATCCCGGCGTCCTGGTGCGCGCCCGCGGTGGGGTGACGATGCTCGAGGCGGGCGGCCTGCCGCTCGGACTGATGGCGGGCGGCGGCTACCGCTGTGAGAGCGCCATGATGGAGCCGGGCGACCTGCTGTGCCTCTACAGCGATGGCATTACCGAGGCGGCGGCGCCCAACGACGAGGAGTTCGGCCTCGAACGTCTGGGAGCGCTGCTCCGCGAGGAGCGTGAGGCGCCGCTCGCGAAGATCGTGCAGCGCATCGATCGCGACGTGCGGGAGTTTTCCGCCGGTCAGCCGCAAGGCGACGATCAGACTCTCGTGCTGCTGCGCCGCCACGCCGAGTAGATCTCGCGCGCTCGGATCGGCGTCCAATTTCGTCTTGCCGCCGGCGAGGGCCCCTGCGTCCCGCGGCGCTATGGGCGGGAGCGCAGGCCCTGCACGGCGTCGATGACCAGCGCCGGACTGCGCACGCCGCCGAGGAAGCCGCCCGCGGGTGCGGTCAGAACGGTATCCGAGCCGAGCGCCAGCACGTGCGACAGGGCGCGCAGCAAGGAGTCCTCCCACACCAGATCGGGCAGCGCGACCATGGTGCCGTCGGCGAGCACGCGGCGGGTGCCGCGGGTGAGCGCGGTGAAACGCGCGCCGTTGGGCGGCAGGGTGCGCAAGCGATCGAGCGCGGCGACGAAGATGCCACCGCCCGCCGTACTCCGCAGGTCGGCCTCGCCCGCGTCGCCGGGGGCGAGGAACAGATTCTCGGCGCGGGCGTCGTCGCCGCCCGACGCGTGGCCGGTGGCCGGCAGCCCGAACAGAGCGGCGTGGCGCTGGTCGAGGGCCGGGGTGCGCGGCGTTCCGGCCGCGATCAGGTCGACGCGCCGTTTGGCGGAGCCTTCGAGGTCGAAGGGAAAGGGCAGGCCCGCGGCCTCGGTGCCGTCGTCGTAGAGGGTCAGGCGGCGATCGAACACCTGCGTGCCGAGCAGCTGACGCAGGAACGAGCTGCCGTCGCGATAGGCATGGGCGGTGAACGCGGTCGAGGCGAGCGCGTGCAGTAGCTGCGCGGTCGCCTCGGGTGCCAGCCAGAGCGCGACCGGGGAGTCCGGCGGCGCGGGAGCGTCGGCGGCCGGCGTTCCGTCGGCGGTCTCGGCCGTGAGCCGGCGGCCGCGGGCTCGCGCCACTACCGCCGGCGCGTCCAGGCCGGCCAGCGATCGCGCCGCCCCGGAGGCTTCCCCCGCCTGCGGGCCGCGGCCACTGCGCACGTCGAGCGCCGCCGCGGTGACTGCCGTGCGATGCACGGGAGCCCGGCTGCTGGCGACCGTCACCTCGCCGCGGTGCCAGGTGAGCCTGGCGGTCTCCGAACGGTCCACCCAGCGCCGCAGTTGCGCCACGGCGCCCTCGCAGGTGAGATCGGCCACCGCCGCGTCGAAGGCGCCGTCGATCTGGCGCAGCGTGGCGTCGCCTGGCAGGTGGGGCAACCCGGGCAGCGGCTCGTGGGCCCGTGCCTGCGCCAGCGCGCAGCGGATCGCCTGCTGCAATTCCTCGTCGCTCGCGCCGCCGCAGCGGTAGGTCCCGACGCGGCCGCGCTCGCGGACGCGGGCGAGCAGCGTGGTCTCGGTGCGATCTTCCTGCTCGCGCGCCTTGCCGGCGGCGTTGGTCTGCCGCCGACGGTCCTCGATCCACACCAGCTCGGTCTCGTCGGCCGGCGAGGCGGCGATGGCTCGCTGCAGGCGATCGGCGACGTCCGCGGGCGAAGTCGTGGATGCGGGGCTCAATGGACTGGCTCGGGAGGGGTGGGGATCGTCTCGGAGCGGGTGGGTTGCGGCGGCTCGGGCCTGCCGGAGCGTCGAGCCGTGGGCTCGAAGGGCGTCAGGGCCGAGGCGAGTATAGCTTGCGGACGCCCCGCGGCGTTGGCACAATCGCTGCTTACTCTTCTTCGAGGCCGAGCCGCCATGCGCATCGCCGTCACAGTGTCGCTCCTAGGGTTGCTAGCGGGCGGAGCCTTGTCAGCCGCGGAGGACGGCGCCGACCTGATCCTGCGTCATGGCGTCTTCCACACGGTTGCCGGTGGCACCGTGGAGGGCAGCCTGGCGGTGCGCGCCGGGCGCATCGCCTTTCTCGGCCCGGACGCCGGGGCCCTGGCGATGCGCGGACCCAAGACCGCGGAGATCGAGCTCGCCGGCCGCGCGGTCACGCCGGGCCTGATCGACGCACACTCCCATCTGGCGGGGTACGCATTCGAGCTCGGCAACGTGGATCTCCGCGGGCTCGAGACCTTCGATCAGGTCGTGGAGCGCGTACGCGCCGCGGCGGCCAAGGCGCCGGCGGGTGCCTGGGTACGCGGTCGCGGCTGGGATCAGAACCTGTGGCCGGGCAAGCAGTTTCCGAATCACGCGGCGCTGAGCCGCGCCGTGCCGGATCATCCCGTCTACCTGACGCGCGTCGACGGCCATGCCGGGCTCCTCAACGCCGCCGGCATGGCCGCGCTCAAGATCGATCGCAGCACGCGCGATCCCGAAGGCGGCCGGTACCTGCGGGACGCCGCCGGCGCGCCCACGGGAGTGGTGGTCGATCGCGCGAAGGAAGCGGTGGAGCTGCTGCTGCCGCAGCCGAGCGCGGCCGAGATGCTGCCGCGCATGCAGGAGGCGGCCGCGAACTGCCTGGCGGTCGGCTTGACCACGGTCACCGACATGGGTGTCGACGCCGCCACCTTGGAGCTCTACGACCACTGGGCGGCGCGCGCGCCGTTGCCGCTGCGTGTCGCGGTGTTTCTGGCCGACATCGACCCGCTGCTCGCCGAGTGGCTGCCGCGCGGCCCACGCCTCGATCCGCAGGCGCGGTTGCAGGTGCGCGGCGTCAAGATGTACGCCGACGGCGCGCTCGGCAGCCGCGGCGCCGCGCTGATCGAGCCGTACCGCGACGATGCCGCCAACCTGGGGCTCTCGGTGACCGGCGAAGACCACATGGCGGCGGTCGCCGCGAAGGCGCTCGCCGCCGGGTTCCAGGTCGGCGTGCACGCGATCGGCGACCGCGGCAATCTCATCGCCCTCGACGCCCTGGAGCGCGCCCTCGGCGGGCCGCGCCCCGAGGTGCGCTGGCGTATCGAGCATGCGCAGGTCATGCGCCTGCAGGACATCGAGCGCATGGCGCGGCTCGGCGTGATCGCGTCCATGCAGCCCACGCATGCGACCTCCGACATGGGCTGGGCCGAGGAGCGCCTCGGCCCGGTGCGTCTCGCGGGCGCGTACGCCTGGCGCAAGGTGCTGCGCGCCGGTGGACGGCTGGCGCTCGGAAGCGACTTCCCGGTCGAATCCATCGACCCCCGCCTCGGCCTCTATGCGGCGGTCACCCGACAGGACCTGCGCGGCAATCCGCCCGGCGGCTGGCTGCCGGAGGAGCGCCTGACGCGCGAGGAGGCCCTGCGCGGCTTCACTCTGGATGCGGCGTACGCGCTGTTCTGGGAGCGCGAGATCGGTTCGATCGAGGTGGGCAAGCGCGCCGATCTGGTGGTCTTCGCGAACGACCCGCTGCGCGTCGCCGACGCCGAGCTGGCGCGCGTGCCGGTCGATTTCACGCTGGTCGAGGGCCGCGTGGTCTACCGGCGGCAGGGGGCGCGATGAGACCCACCGTCCTCGCCATGGGCTGGCTGGCGCTGCAGCTCATCGTCACGCTGGCCGCGGCGGCGGCGCCGCCGCCGGAGGGCTTCGCGGCGGCCCGCCAGTCGATGGTGAACGATCAGATCGAACGCCGCGGGGTCACGGACCAGCGCGTGCTCGGCGCGATGGCGGACGTGCCGCGCCATCTCTTCGTGCCGGACGCCATGCGCGACAAGGCCTACGACGATTCGCCGCTGCCGATCGGCGAGGGCCAGACGATCTCTCAGCCCTACATCGTGGCGCTGATGACCTCGCTGCTCGAGCTCAAGCCGGGTGACCGCGTGCTCGAGATCGGCACCGGTTCCGGATACCAGGCCGCGGTGCTGTCGCATCTGGTGAAGGACGTCTACAGCATGGAGATCCTGGCGCCACTCGCCGCGTCGGCGGAGAAGCACCTCTCCGAGACCGGTTGCCGGAACGTTCACGTGCGGGTGGGGGATGGCTACAAGGGCTGGCCGGAGGAGGCGCCCTTCGATGCCGTCATCGTGACCGCGGCCCCGGAGCAGGTGCCGCAGCCGCTCATCGATCAGCTGCGCGTGGGTGGGCGCATGGTGATCCCGGTCGGCAACTTCTTCCATCTGCCGCCCGCG
>WBZN01001536.1_pt1 | contig 13928 bp, 12 predicted proteins | sample 5204281 | NCBI WGS metagenome assembly WBZN01 (sample SAMN12344347, study PRJNA552823) | activated sludge metagenome | biome: Activated sludge suspended growth; feature: Nitrification reactor; material: Wastewater; isolation source: activated sludge from nitrification reactor of wastewater...
CCGGGCGTGCCCGAAATGATACCGGAGCTGCAGGTCGAGGGGACATTCCCCGATGGGACGAAACTGGTGACCGTCCATGAGCCGATCAGGTAGGTGACGGGATGAAGAAGACATCGAAGAGCGCTGAAAAGAAATCATCGCAAAGTCGAAGTCGACTATTCGCTCATCGAAGATGCTGAAGCCTGCCCCAATTATCCCCGGCGAAATTATCCCCGGAGAAGGTGATATCATCGCTCTGCACGGTCGGCAGACGATTGAACTCACCGTGTCGAATATCGGCGATCGGCCGATTCAAATTGGATCGCATTGCCATTTCTTTGAAGCCAATCGAGCGCTGAAGTTCGATCGAGAGCAGAGCTACGGATTTCGTCTTCAGGTACCGGCGGGAACGGCGGTGCGGTTTGAGCCGGGAGAATCCAAACGCGTGACCTTGGTGGCGCTCGGGGGGAATCGAGTGGCCTATGGCATCAATGGGTTGGTCAACGGCAAGCTCGACGATGCGAATGTGCGCGAGAAGGCCTTGTCGGCCGCTCGCGAACAGGGTTTTATAGGGACAAAGGGCTAGGACCGTGGCCTTTCTAAGAGAAAGGAGCGCGGTTGCTCAAAATGGCTCTCTAGCAAGGCCGCAGGCGCAGCACAACCGGAAGCGTACCCGCAGCGGTACGTTGAGGATTGTGGCGATCCGAGAACGAAGCTGGGAGCCATTTTCAGCAGCCGATTAAGATGAAGATTCCTAGACGCCAATACCACGACCTCTACGGCCCCACGACTGGGGATCGGATCCGCTTGGCCGATACGGACCTGCTGGTCGAGATTACTCGCGATCTGACCGTTCCTGGTGAAGAGGCCAAATTCGGCGGCGGCAAGGTCATTCGAGATGGCATGGGGCAATCGCCGGCGGCTACGCGTGCGAAAGGAGGCTTGGACCTCGTCATCACGAATGCCGTCATCATCGACTGGTGGGGTGTAGTGAAGGCGGACATCGGGATCAGGGACGGCCGCATTGTCGGCATCGGCAAGGCCGGGAATTCCGACCTCATGGACGGCGTCACGAAAGGCATGGAGATCGGGCCTTGCACGGAGGTGTTGTCGGCTGAGGGAAAGATCATCACCGCCGGCGGGATCGATACGCATATCCATTTTATCTGCCCGCAAATCATCACCGAAGCGCTGGCGAACGGACTGACGACGCTGATCGGCGGCGGGACTGGCCCGGCCACCGGGACGAATGCGACGACCTGCACCCCTGGTCCATGGAACATTCATCGCATGCTGGAGGCGGCGGATGGGTTCCCGATCAATCTGGGGTTCCTGGGCAAAGGGAATTCGTCATTGCCGGACGGCTTGAACGAACAGGTCGAAGCGGGGGCGATTGGACTGAAGCTGCACGAGGACTGGGGGACGACTCCAGCCGCCATCGATACCTGCCTGAGTGTTGCGGAACGGTATGACATTCAGGTGGCGATCCATACGGATACGATCAATGAAGCGGGGTTTGTGGAAGACACGATCAAGGCCTTCAAGGGCCGGACGATCCATTCATTCCATACGGAAGGCGCCGGCGGCGGACATGCGCCGGACATCATCAAGGTGTGCGGTGAGCCGAACGTGTTGCCGTCGTCGACGAATCCCACCATGCCGTTCACGGTCAATACGATGGATGAGCATCTCGACATGCTCATGGTCTGCCACCACCTGAACCCGCGCGTGCCGGAAGACATCGCCTTCGCCGAGTCGCGTATCCGCCGCGAGACGATTGCGGCCGAGGATATCCTGCACGATATGGGCGCGATCAGCATCATGTCGTCCGATTCGCAGGCCATGGGGCGTGTGGGGGAAGTCATCATCCGGACCTGGCAGACCGCCCATAAAATGAAGGTGCAGCGGGGGCATTTGTCGGAGCGTGGCGTCGAGCCGCAGGACGGCCAACATGATAACTGGCGCGCCAGACGGTACGTGGCGAAGTACACGATCAATCCTGCCATTGCGCATGGGGTGGCGCACGAGGTGGGCTCGGTGGAAGTCGGTAAACTGGCCGATCTGGTTCTGTGGAAACCGGCCTTCTTCGGGGTCAAGCCCGAGATCGTGATCAAGGGTGGCTTTCCGATGTCGGCAGCCATGGGCGACCCCAATGCTTCCATCCCGACGCCGCAGCCGGTGTTGACGCGGCCGATGTTCGGCAGTTACGGGCGGGCGCCTTTTCGCACAAGTCTGACCTTTCTTTCGCAAACAGCGCTGGAGCGCGACGTGCCGAAACAGCTGGGATTGCAGAAGCGCGTGGCTGCTGTGAAAGGCTGTCGGAGCATCGGGAAGCGTGATCTCAAGTTGAATGACGCGCTGCCGCAGATCGAAGTGGATTCGGAAACGTACGAAGTGCGCGCGGACGGCATTTTGTTGAGATGCGATCCGGTTGAGGTGTTGCCGATGGCGCAGCGCTACTTCCTTTTCTGACGGCGACTGAAAACGCCGTCCAGCTGCGTTCTCGCCTCGAACGCATCCTCAACGTACCCCGAGGGTACGCCTCCGGTGCATTCGTCGGCTGCGGCCTTGCCGGACAACGTTTTGAATCGCCTGTTGAAATGCGGGAACGTCGGGTGAATCTTGTGGTTAATCGGTTTCCGGCTTTGCCTGCGCCTGCGGCCTAGTTGGAAAACCTTTTTGAGCATCCGTGATGACGTGGGAAAGGTCCACGAATACCGTGCTCTTTTACCTCCGGTGCGTTCGTCGGCTGCGGCCTTGCCGGACAACGTTTTGAGTCGCCTGCTGAAATGCGGGAACCGTCGGGCAGTTTTCTTGTTTAGGAGGCCTCAAGTCGTGCGTTGCTTGCGGCTTTGTCGAAACGCCGTGGTGAACATTTCGCAGTCAAGAAGGGATTGGATGGGAGTCTATGCTGAATACGCTTTCGTTGCTTCACGGGCTCCGGTTCATCGATAGCTTCTTTCCATCCGGGGGCTATGCCTACTCGTCGGGGTTGGAGGCCGCGGTTCAAGGAGGCGCGGTGCGGACCGGCGACCAACTCTCCCAGTATGTGGAACAGATGTTCCGGCATGGCGTGGCGCGGCGAGAGGCTGTCGCCGTGGGGATCGCTCATGAGGCGGTGCTGCGTAACGACGTCCAAATGGCGCTGGCTATCGATCATGAATTGCATGCGATGAAACTCGGGCAAGAGTCGCGAGTGGGAAGTCAGCAGATGGGCCGTCAGGTGATGAAGATTGCGGCGGAACCGCCGGCCGCGCATGCGGTCCTCAAAGATTTTTATGCGGCGATGAAGACCGATCGGACGCCGGGCCATTTCCCTGTGGCGCTGGGGATGACGCTGGCTGATGCAGGATGGGACAGAGGGGAAACCATCGCCGCATTCTGCTATCAGACGGCGATCGGGTTTGTATCTGCCGCGCTGAAACTTCTGCCGATGGGCCAGCGAGAGGGGCAGCATTTGTTGGAGCGCTGGACACCCCTGTTCGACGAATGTGCCAAGGACGCAACAGAGGCGACCTCGATGACCGCATGGTCGCCGGTGCAGGATATTTACGGCATGCGCCACAGTCGTCTGGAGTCGCGGCTCTTTCGATCCTGAATTCAGAGGAGGCGCCCGACGAGATGCTTCATGCGATACGGATGATGAGGGACGAATACCATGCATCGTGATGACGAACATTTTTGCGGATCTGGCCGCACGACCGACGCGCGGGCAAAGGGTATTCCGATTATCGGGATCGGCGGCCCGGTCGGCTCCGGCAAGACGGCGCTGGTGGAGGCGCTCTGTTTGAAATTGCGCGACCGCTATAGTCTGGCGGTGGTGACCAACGATATTTTTACGAAGGAAGACGCGGAGTTTTTGACCAGACGGGGCGCCTTGCCGCAGGACCGTATTCTCGGCGTGGAAACCGGAGGCTGCCCCCACACGGCGATTCGCGAAGACGCATCCCATAATCAGGCGGCGCTCGACGATTTGTTGAAGCGGCATCCGAACGTGGAATTGATGTTCGTGGAAAGCGGGGGCGACAACCTGGCTGCCACCTTCAGCCCTGAACTGGTCGATCGCGTCATCTACGTGATCGACGTCGCCGCCGGCGATAAGATTCCACGCAAGGGCGGGCCGGGGATTACTCGGTCTGATTTGCTGGTGATCAACAAAATCGATCTCGCACCGCACGTCGGCGCGGATCTGGCCGTGATGGATCGCGACAGCAGGAAAATGCGCGGCGCGCTGCCCGTTGTCTTCACCAACTTGCATACGGGCGATGGGTTGGACCGCGTCATCGCGTGGATCGAGCAGACCCTTCCCTTACACGCGCATCCTCACTGAGGGACCGAAGCGCCCATGCCGCCGTTGCTTTCGAACCAATCCGCCATGGCGGACATCGGGCGGGTCGGCTGCCTGGATCTCCGTTATCGGCGCGAGGGGCCGCGCACGATCCTCACCGCATCCCGCTGCTCTACTCCCTGGCATTTCTTTCCCCCTGCCTATTTGGATGACAGCGGCTGCGCCTTCACGTCTTTGGTGAACCCGTCGGGCGGATTCGTGGCCGGTGACGACCTCTCGATTCATGCCGCACTGGAAGAGGGGGCGCACGTGGTCATGACGACACCTTCTGCCAATCGCGTGTATCGTTCTGTGAGTGAAGAGTCCAGGCAGTCCGTCACCCTTTCCGTTGCGCCGGATGCCGTCATCGAGTGGTTTCCGGAGGTCACCATCCCGTTCGCGGGCTCACGTTTTATTCAGACCCTGACGGTCATGTTGGCCAAGGGCGCGACGGCGCTGATCTGGGACAGTCTCGCGTCCGGCCGTGTGGCGCGAGGAGAACGCTGGGCCTTCACCTCGTTGCGCAATGAGATTCACCTCACCACGGCGTCCGGCGCGCGATTGCTGGAGCGATACCATGTCAGGCCGGAACAGGAACCGGCTGCAGTTGGCTTGGTGTCCGCATATGACTATGTCGCATCGTTCTTCGTGGTGAGTGATGCCATCGATCCGACACGGTGGCCGGCAGTACGCGAGACGGTGGCCGGAATACTGGACTCATTGGGTAGCGATCTTCTGGGTGGAGTGACGGAGCCGCCTGTTCCTGGATTGGCCGTCAAATTGGTGGCCCGCTCGTCTGAAGCGCTGGCAAAGGTGGAGGAACTCTTGTGGGACACAACCAGACGCGAAGTCCTCGGTCTGGCAAGACCGGCGCTTCGACATTATTAGACGAATGGTGAAGGTCGTCTTGTGATGATCGTCCGGATGTGTCGTTAAGGTGTGGGCGCCGTTTTGCGAGGGGACGTCTTTGGTTTTGGCTTTGGTGCGGCGGATTCTTTTTCTGCGAGTTGTCGTCGCAACGATTCCAGTTCCGCCTTGAGTTGCTGGAGTTCCTGAGCCTGTTTGACGACCAGGTCCTTCGTCGCCCGCAGTTCCTGTTGCGCGTCGCTCTGTTCGGATGCGGGAGAGACCGGAAGAGGCGCGACTGTAGCGACTGGTGTCTGCGCGGCTCGGGTAGGAACGGTAGCGGGAAGCTGATTGAGGGCGTCGAGCGAAACGGCGAGGTGTGGATGCTCCGGTTCGATAATCATCCAGGACTGCGGCACATCGTGCCGCACGAGCGCCTCTAAAGGCGTAAAGGACAAGGCGAGCGCCGCCGGTCTGGTCTTGCTTTGACCCTGCGAGGCACGATAGTGAGAGAGACTGACCCGGAGGGTCGTCCCATGCAGATAGAGCGTGCCCTGGGTTAGGAGTCCGTCATCTTGCATAGTGAACCGCACTCGTTGGTCCGGCTGGGCCTGCGACAGGGCACGGATGATGAGCGGGGTGAAAAAATCTACTTCTTCCTGAGAAAACAGCGGATATTGCTCTGGTGCCGGTGCGGCGCCTGGCCGGTCGAGGCCTGAGATGGACAGCCCGGAAAGCAGGCGTGAGATGACCGATGCCGACACCGTGGCCGGATGGGACGCCTGAAAGGCGCTTTGAGGGCTGCCGTATCTGGCGGTGGTCCCACGGTTGGCCAGGCGTTCAAGCGTGACGGTCCCTAATGGCCCCTCCCCGACGGACGTCAGCGGGGAGATGGCGCTGCAGGCGACCAGAAGCAGGCATGGAAGGACCATCAGCCAGGCTTTCCAAAGCCGAAGAGGTTGTCCTGCGGACGACATCAGTTGTTGAATCACACCGCGCATGGGGCGGGATTGTATCATAGACCGGCCTCCTGGCTGCGGGGGATTTCACGCCAACCCCGCCCGTATTGGTTGACAGTCGATTCCGGCTGGTGCTATATGATCGCCAGCTTTTCCAGGGACAACGGAGTCTCAGGAGGCTATCCCTTATAGAGATGGCGCAGGACAACGACGTCCTCTGGTCCACCGGTCCGGTGGGTCCGAGGACTTTTTTTTTGAGCAGCATGCTGAAAACCGCCGCCCGCTTCGTTCTCGCTGATTCGGATCTTCGACGTACGACTTCAGTACGCCTCAGATCCTCATTGCGCTGCGGCCTTGCGGGACGACGGTTTTGAGCATGCTGCGTGAAATGTCTCGGATCTCTGAATTGCCAAGGCTTGGTGAATACTGATGCGGTTCTTGCGCATGGCCATGGCCCAGATCAATCCGACCGTCGGCGACCTTGCTGGGAATACGGCGCTGATCAAGGCCTGGATCAAGGACGCTCGCCGTGCGAAGGCTGACCTTGTGGCGTTTCCCGAACTGGCCATCACCGGGTACCCGCCTGAGGATCTACTGTTCAAGCCCCGCTTTATCGAAGACACCCACCGCGCGTTGAAAGCGGTGGCGGCGGAAGCTCACGGGTTGGTGGTGGTGGTGGGGTATGTCGGACGGGAGGCGACGGGAGCAACTTCGTCGGAGTCCTCTGCTTTCTCGCCGGCCGGGCGGCATGATCTCTACAATGCAGCCGCTGTGCTGTATGAGCGCCGCGTGGTCGCCAACTACTGCAAGCGCTTGTTGCCGAACTATGGCGTCTTTGATGAGAGCCGGTATTTCCGTCCCGGCACGCGCCTGCCGTTGCTGGTTCTGAATGGCACGACGATTGGGGTGAACATTTGCGAGGATATCTGGTCTCCCGAGGGGCCGACGCGTGCGCAGGCTGCGGCGGGCGCCGAGGTGATCGTGAATATCAACGCCTCGCCGTTCCACGTCGGCAAGAGCCGCCTGCGCGAGCAGGTATTGGCCACCCGGGCGCGCGAGAATCGCGTGGTGGTGACCTATACCAACACGGTGGGCGGGCAGGACGAGCTGGTGTTCGACGGCTGCAGCCTGATCGTGGATCAGACCGGCGAGGTGGTCGCGCGCGGAAAGTCTTTTGAGCAAGACCTTCTGATTGGGGATCTCGATATCGCGGCCGTGGGACGAGTGCGACAAGGCGAACGGCGCACAAAGCCCTTGCCGCCACGTGTAGCCGCGCTGGTGGAGCGGGTTGCGGTGCGGGTGCCGGCGAGGAAGTCATCGTCGATCGTGGTCCCGGCCTTGGAATCGCCGTTGGATCGGCTCGAGGAAGCCTATCGCGCGTTGGTCCTGGGTGTGCGGGATTATGTGCGAAAAAACGGGTTCAAGCGGGTCGTCATCGGTTTGAGCGGCGGCATCGACTCGGCTCTCACGGCCGTCATCGCGGTGGATGCGGTCGGCGCGGAACATGTCCTCGGGGTGTTCATGCCGTCGCCCTACACGTCGCGGGCTAGTCGCGAGGATGTGGCCGACCTCGCCCGGCGTCTGTGCATCCAGGTGGAAACCCTCTCAATCACGGCGACCTTCAACAGTTATCTCCGGACGCTGTCTAAGCCATTCTCCGGGCACCGTCCCGACACCACCGAAGAGAATTTGCAGGCTCGGATCAGGGGCAATCTGCTCATGGCCTATTCCAACAAATTCGGCCACCTGGTCCTGACCACCGGGAACAAGAGCGAAATGAGCGTCGGCTACGCCACCCTCTATGGCGACATGGCGGGGGGATTTGCGGTGATCAAGGATGTACCCAAGACCATGGTCTATGAACTCTCGCATCTGCGAAATCTGAGCGGACCGGAGCCGGTGATTCCAAAACGCGTGCTGGAGCGGCCTCCGACCGCAGAGTTGCGACCGGATCAAAAAGATGAAGACAGTTTGCCGCCCTATCCGGTGCTGGATCCCATCTTGAAGGCCTATGTGGAGGAGGATCGCGCCCTCGAGGACATCGTGGCCATGGGATTTGATCGGGAAACAGTGGCACGTGTGATGGTGATGGTGGATCGCAGTGAGTATAAGCGCAGGCAAGCGCCGCTCGGCATCAAGATCACGCATCGGGCATTCGGCAAGGATCGGCGAATGCCGATCACCAACGGGTATCGGTAGGCAGCAGCATCCCGACCGACAACGACGTCGGTCAGCAACACTGGCAATGGCGCCAGAGAGACGGAACTTCCAGATCGTTGGGCACGATGGTCTGGGAGCGGGTTACTTTCACTTATTCTCTCCTTGGAGGCGTCATGAATATGCTGGTTGGGCGACAAGCGCGGGCGTGGGTGTTGGGGTTGGCATTGATGACAGGTGGCGGGGGAGGCGCTCTTGGCGAGGCGCAAGCCGCAACAACGGACGACTTGATGGACACCACCAAACACCCGGTGTCGGTGACGATGGCGATGCAGGCCGACAGTTTCTTCGGGTTCAATCCATCTATTTATGGCACCTACGGTCTGACCGACAACATCGCGCTCGCCTTTAACTTCACCTATTGGACCATGATCAGCGGTGTGGGGGTACATGACAATGCCCCCTGGCTCGAAACGGACGTGGGTCTCAATTTTACGTTCCTGGAAAAACGTCTGTCCGTCACGCCCATGATCGGCTTTGTGCATGGCAGTTTGTTGTCGTCCCGCGGCGGGTTCTTCCCGAACGGCGGCGGCAGCATCAACGAGAGAACCACGGCCTTTGAGGGCGCGGTTCCGAACATTATCGCCAACTATATCGACAACCGTTTCGAAGGCGAGTTCTACATGGGCTACTACAAGGCCATCCGGAGTGAAGGGGGAAGCGGAGGCGGCGGTGCGACCGGGTGCAGTGGACTCGTCGACACGAATTGCTTGGGCGCCAGTCAGACCGGCGGCCGGGGAACCTGGGACTTCCTGCACTATTGGGTGAGTGCCGGCGTACGCATGAACAGCATGTGGTCTGTTGGAGCACACTATGAGCATTTGCTGACAACGCGTGACAGCAGTGCGCCCGGGGCGGCGCAGGACTATTATCGCTGGATTGGTCCGTATGTCGAAATGAAGCTGCCGGGGAACATGGCGTTCCGGTTCACGGCCGGGAAAGATCTGACAGACAATCAGGATTTTTATAAGCTGAAGTTCACGAAGACGTTTTAAGCTTCTGCCTGGGCCTCTTCCTGAGCACGGTGACGGAGGAGGCCTCTTGGCAGGCAGCGTAGCCGAAGGAGGACAGCGTGAAGGCATCGGCACAGTGGAAAACGTGCATCGTGAGTTTGGCAGGGGCACTCACCTTGATGTCGGGATTGGGGGCCGAGCTGGCCTGGGCGGAGGATGCGCCGCTCAAAGTCGACAGCGGCGATACGGCATGGGTTCTGGTCTCATCCGCCTTCGTGCTGGCCATGTTGATGCCTGGTCTTGCCCTGTTTTATGGCGGACTCGTACGCACCAAAAACGTGCTCGGGACGATCATGCAGAGCGTCATGATTTTAGGCGTGGTCAGCCTGTTATGGATTGTATTCGGTTATAGCCTGGCCTTCGGGCCGGACAAAGGCGGGGTTATCGGCGGGCTGGACTGGATCGGTCTCAGCGGGGTGGGGAGCGTGCCGCACGCGGTGTATGGCCCGACAATTCCGCACCAGGCCTTTATGCTCTTTCAGTTGATGTTTGCCGCCATCGCGCCGGCGCTGATCACCGGCGCCTTTGCCGAACGCAAACGGTTTACCTCGGTCGTATTGTTTGCCGCCATGTGGTCGGTCCTCGTATACGTGCCGCTGGCCCATTGGATCTGGGGTGGCGGATGGCTCGCTCAGCTGGGGGCCTTGGACTTTGCCGGCGGCGCAGTGATCCACATCAGCTCCGGGGCGGCGGCGCTGATCTGCGCCATCGTATTGGGGAAACGCCGAGGATATGGAACGGATTACATGGCGCCCCACAATTTGCCGATGACCTTGCTTGGAACCGGATTTCTATGGTTCGGCTGGTTTGGATTTAACGGGGGAAGCGCGCTGGGGGCGAACGGCGTGGCGGTCTCGGCCGTTCTTGCGACACATGCGGCGGCGTGCATGGGAGCCATTTCCTGGTGCGGCGCGGAATGGATGCATCGCGGAAAACCCACGGTGCTGGGAGTGGCCAGCGGCGCGGTGGCCGGCCTGGCGACGGTCACGCCTGCAGCGGGGTATATCGGCCCCATGTCCGCCATCCTCATCGGTCTGGTCGCCGGGATGTCCTGCTACGCGGCGATTGTCTGGAAGGGGCGATTCGGCTATGATGACTCGCTTGATGTCGTGGGGATCCACGGAGTCGGGGGGGTGATTGGAGTGCTGGCGACAGGTCTCTTCGCCAGCAAAGTCGTCAATCCCGGAGGCGCCGACGGGCTCTTTTTCGGCAATCCCGGTTTGTTCGGCATCCAACTCTTGGTTGTGGTGGTCACGACGGTCTTCTCGCTGGTCGGCACCTTTGCCATCCTCAAATTGGTCGATGCGATGACAGGGCTGCGGGTTTCACCCGAAGAGGAAGCGACCGGTCTGGATTTGAGTCAACATAACGAACGCGCCTATTCGTGATTTGACGCCATCGACTGGGGGCGGTCGGCGATCTCAGGAGGCAAGGATGAAACTAATCGAAGCCATCGTCAAACCGTTCAAGCTCGATGAAGTGAAGGACGCTCTGCTCGAAATCGGGATTCAGGGCATGACCGTCACGGAGGTCAAGGGCTTCGGCCGGCAGAAGGGGCACAAGGAAACCTATCGCGGCCAGGAGTACACCATTGAATTCGTGCCCAAGGTCAAAATTGAAGTGGCGGTGAATGACGGGCAGGTTCAGCGCGTGCTCGAAACCATTACGCGCGCGGCGAAAACGGGCAGCATTGGGGACGGCAAAATATTCGTGCGGGATCTGACGTCCGCCGTCAGGATCCGGACCGGTGAAACGGGAGAAAGCGCGCTCTAAGTATGTCGCAGGCGTTGGACGCGGATTCCCATATGGTGCACGACGCGGCTTCCATGGCGGTGGCCCAACTGCTGGCTGACCAACGCCAGGCGATTCAGCAGCGGTTGTTGGCCGGGGCGTCCGGCGATGAAGTGGTCGCAGCCACGACGGATCTGGTCGATGGCGTGATCGTTGGCCGGTACCGGACCGCGGCACGGACCGGCGGCGAGGCGCTGACGACCGCAGGGTTTCAGCATTGCTGCCTTGTGGCCATCGGGGGCTACGGGCGGCGGGAATTGGCGCCGCACTCCGATATCGATCTGATGTTCCTCTTTCACCAGGATGCAGCCAAGGTGATTCCTGAACTGGTGAAGCAGGTGCTGCATCCGCTCTGGGATATCGGATTTCAGGTCGGTCATAGCGTGCGAACCATTCAGGACTGCCTTGATTTAGGCTTGGCCGATCTGACGGTCCGTACGTCCATGATGGAGGCCCGGTTTCTTGCGGGAAGCCCCGAGCTGTTTCAGCAGTTTCATGCGCGGTATGTCCGCAAAGTCGTGTCGAGCGGCTTCGATGGGTATCTCGAGCAGAAGGTGGCCGAACGGCAGCGTGAGTACCAGAAGTTCGGCGAGACGGTGTACCTGCTGGAGCCGAACGTCAAGAAAAGCAAAGGCGGCTTGCGCGACCTGCACCTCCTGCAATGGATTGGATCTGCGCGATTTCAGGCGCCCACCATCCGGGAATTGTCCGACCGGGGCATTCTGTCTCAAGCGGATTATCGCGCGATCAAAGAAGCGCGTGAGTTTTTGCTGCGGGTCCGTTCATTTCTGCATATTCGCGCCGGCATGGCCCAGGAAATTCTGACGTTTGATGAGCAGGTCTGGTTGGCCAAACACTGGGGCTTTGCCGATCAGCCGCATTTGCTCGCGGTTGAGCAGTTCATGCAGCAATATTACCGGCATACCATGGGGCTGCATGCGGCCTTGATGCGATTTGTCGAGCGCTGTCGCCGCCGCTCGCTGTGGCAGCAACTCGTACGATGGCTGCCGTCTCCTCGAATCGAGCAGTATTTCGCCGTCGATGGCGAAGCGTTGACCGTACCGGTGGAACTGCGTTCCCAGGTGCTGGCGCAGCCGTCCTTGCTCCTGACCCTGTTTAATCTGGCCCGATCGCGCAAGTTGAGCATCGATCCGGCTCTCCTGGAAGATATTCACCGGCATGCCGAGACGTTGTCCGTCGAGCAATTCCACACGCCGGAAACGGGCCGTACCTTTTTATCGATTCTGGCGGGCCCCGGGACGGCGCGGGCGTTGGAGGCTATGCACCGCGCGCATTTGTTGGAGAAACTCGTGCCGGCCTTCTCGCGTGTGCGCGGACTGATGCAATTCAATCAATATCACAAGTACACGGTTGATGAGCATAGCCTGTTGGCCGTGGCGAAGGCCGAAGCTCTTGCCGATCATGCCGGTGTGCTCGGAGAGGTGTATCGGGAGATTAAGCGGAAAGATCTGCTCCATCTGGCCCTGCTCCTTCACGATCTGGGCAAGGGCCACGAAGAAGACCATAGTGAAGTCGGGAAGCGGTTGGCAGAAGAAACCGCGGTGCGCCTGGGGTTCGATGAGCGGGAGTCGCGCACGTTGGTCATGCTGGTCCATCGGCATTTGTTGATGGCGCACACGGCTTTTCGACGCGACCCCTATGATGAAAAAGTGTTGTTGCCCTTCGCGCGTGAAGTCGGCACGCCGGAAGTCTTGCGCAAATTGCTAGCTCTGACCGCCGCGGACATCGCCGCCGTCGGCCCGGATGTGCTGACGAAATGGAAAGAGTCTCTCTTGGTCGAACTGTATCTGCGAGCCATGCAGGAAGTCTCCGGCGAGCGCGAGACGGCCGATGAGCCGCAGCGGCTGGCACGGATCGCTGACGACGTGGTGGCACAGTCCCATGGGGTTCAGGATCTGTCACGTGACAAGGCCTGGATCAGCTCGGAACTCGAACAGTTCCCACTGCGGTATGCCTACGGCACGAGTCCGCGTCGCATTGCCGTTCACCTGGGCGCCATCCGCCGTTTGCAGGATGGCGGGGTAGTGGTGGAGACGGAATTTAACGCACCCTTAGGCACATGTGAATATGCCGTGATTGCGCATAATGATGTGATCCCCGGATTGTTTTCCAAGATTGCCGGGGTGATGGCGGGAGGCGGGTTGCAGATTCTGGACGCGCAGATCGTGACCAGAAAAGATGGCGTGGTTGTCGATACCTTCCAGGTCGCCGACCCGGACTATCAGGGCGAGCCTCCCATGGAGCGGCGCGAGTCGATCGCGGCGACGATCACGGAGGTGTTGACCGGCCGGCAGGCCATCGAGGCGGTGATGCAGCGCGGGGCCAGGCTGAGCCTGGGGCGCTCGTTACCCGTGCACCGGCAGCCGGCGGAAGTGCGGATCGACAACGAGACCTCCGACCGGTTTACGATTCTTGATGTTTTTGCGGATGATCGGCAGGGATTGTTGTACATTATCACGAACGCCATTTTTCAATTGGGCTTGTCGGTGCATGCGTCCCGGATTTCCACCCGGCTCGATCAGGTGGCCGACGTGTTTTACGTGACGGGTATGGAGGGGAAAAAGGTGGAAGAGGCCGGCCGTCTGGAAACCATCCGGGCGTCGATCCTTAATGAGATTGAGCTGTTTCTCGGAGCTCATGCGGCGTAAACAACAAGGTGCGGGGAGTTCTTTTATCGGCGGTTGAAAGGAGGAGGGGATGAACGTTCGTGAGGTGTTAGATTTTGCAAAGAAGAATAAGGTCCAGGTCGTGGACATGAAGTTCGTGGACCTGATC
>WBZN01001537.1_pt1 | contig 13922 bp, 18 predicted proteins | sample 5204281 | NCBI WGS metagenome assembly WBZN01 (sample SAMN12344347, study PRJNA552823) | activated sludge metagenome | biome: Activated sludge suspended growth; feature: Nitrification reactor; material: Wastewater; isolation source: activated sludge from nitrification reactor of wastewater...
TTCATCATGCCTTATCAACCGGTGATTGAGAGCCAGCGCGCACTGGAGCCGCTGCTCACGGTGGTGAAAATTCTCGAGGAATATGGGGACTGTCCGTCGATCGTGACGGCCGGTATCGAACGCGACGAAGAATGTACGGACCTCTATTCCATTCGCGATACGCTCGCGAAAATCACGCTGCGAGACCATACGTATCGGGTCACGGAGTTAGCGTTGGCGTTGCTCAAGCAGACCTACCGGGATGGGGATCTTATGATCCCGAAGGTACTGGTGGCCACACTAGGACATGATCTGGGTAAGATTCCGCGCTTTCGTGCGACGGCCGCCCATGCGATGGGGGATCATCCGGTTGTCAGCGCGATTAAGCTCCAAGAGTGCTTTGCCGGCACGTCCATCCCATGGTTCAGTGAGGTGTTGGATGCCATCAAGGGCCATCATCGGATCGGGAAGGATCGGCTGGGCGTGATTCTTCGGCAAGCCGATGGGCAGGCACGCGTGAAGGAAATGATCCTCAGCACGCAGGAGATGCAGGAGAAGCCGTTAGACAGTTGGTGTGCGGGACCAGAAGTCTTGGCGATCGTGGCGCCTCGGATCAATCGTCCACTCAAAGGAAGCAAGTGGGCGGCGTTTTCGCTGAAAGGGGTGGTGTATGTGACACCGGATGCCATTCTGGAGGCCGCCAAAGAGTTGGCACGGCAGAAGAAGGTCGTCGAAATGGGACTCATTCGATCGACCGATCGCGAGGATACGCTGCGGCGACTGGTGAAAATTCTAGGTGCGGCGGATCTCTTGGCTATGGAGATTGGCGAGCATTTTTACGGCCGGCCGTTCGACATCTTCACAAAGAAAGCGGGCATCAAACAGCGTGGCTATTTTGTGCCGGTCAAACTTGAAGCGTTTCAGATCGCCGAATCGGAACTCGAGTCTCGCAAGGTGGCGTTTATGCAGTTGGTGACCGAATTCCAGCTCGGTCGAGGATAGGAGTACAGGTATGGATCCGGAAACATTTATTGCCGTGTCATCGTGGGTGAATACGACGTTGCTGGCCGGTGTTCCGCTCCGCATCCTGGCCTCTGCCACTCTGGCGGCGACGTTCTGGTTCGGGGCCTACAAACAGCGCATTGCACTGGGCTTCTTGTTTTTCATGCTGACGATTCTGCTGTCGTATTTTCGACCCCTGATCAATCTGATCGGCTCGGGGAGCATGTAACAATGGAACAATCAGCTGCGCGGCGAGGGCCGATCTTTGCGGAGGGGGCTTCAGGCCGAAGCCGTCCCCGAAGTCTAATTGCGGCGATCAGCGAGATTCAGGAGTTGGCGGTGGTGGAGAAGCTTGGTACGCCGCTTCCGGAACATCTCATTCTGCTCGATCGCAGCTTTGCCTATACTGAGGTGGGGGTGCATAGCGTCGTGGTTGATGGGCTGATCAATATGCTAGGGGTGCCGATGGGGCTCGGTGTCATGGGGAGCTTGATGCCGATCTTCGGGGATCCAGATCCGAGCCTCTTCGATCAGGTGTTCGCCCAGCTGATCGGGATCACCTACGGCGTGGGGTATGCGGTGATGATTGGGCACAATCTCGGGTCGTGCTACATCGGAAAAGTCTGCAAACGGGCGATTCAGGACATTTATCAATCGATGATCGTGGCCAACATCATCAAGGTGATCCTCCTGTCGGTCTTTTTTAATTTCATGTATCAGCTCTTGACCCCGGAACGTGTACAGGAGGGCTTTAAGGTTCTCTGGCCGCTGCTACGAGGTGTGATGTCCGATCAGATGGCGGTCGGGGTGCAAGATTGGGTTATCAGCATGCGCGAGGTCATGATCCCATCGGCCACGGTGGTCATTCTAGTGACTATTGCCACGCTCTGTGTCCCCTATGTCTATTTTGTGATTGGCGGCCGGGAGGCGGCGGAAGAAAAGCGACGGAATCGCCTATATGACGTCTGCTGAGTACGTTCATGCCTCCAAAGCCGGAGGAGGCTGCAATGTCAACCAGCAAGACTGAGGTGTATCTATGTTGCGAAATCGCAATGGGTTAAAGCAAAGGCCTGTTTGAACTCAGCCTGGGAAAACATGATTCGTACTGCCAAGAGCGGTACGTGTGAAATCCTTAGTGTGTAGGGTCAAAAGCCAAAAATGTTTCTCACCGACGTTTCAACGCTGCTAAGCCCATCCGACATAGCTTGCCCAAATCGTACGATGTCATTGTTGGGGCCAGGGCCATGTTGTACATCGTTCAGTGCATTATTGAAATGCCTGACGAATTCATGGTTTGGCCCTGGGGCGAAGACATTATTCTTCATAAAGGCGAAGGCTTTGTACCCTTCGCTGTTTGCTCCCATCGCTACCCTGGCCTGAGAGTCAAGCCCATCCCAGAACCTCCTGATCTCGTTATTTGGTCCGTAGCATCCCTGCTCTGTAGCTATTCCATGTTCCCAGCATTTGGTGAGTTCCCTCTTGAGTAGCTGTCCACCTGTGCAGGCGACGAAGGGTGCTGGTTGTCCTCCAGTCGAGACTGCGCATGCCAAGGCCACTTGCTGTTCGGCAGTGAGATCTTTCGCAATAGCACATACCGAGGCCTTTGCTAGATCACCCTCGTTCTTTGTGACGCATCCTAAATAGTATCGCTCGTTCGTTCCTAGGAACTGACTCCCAAGGCAGTCAGCGACTTCATATTGAGACCTCCGACCTGAGTCGATACAGCGTTTGATGTTCTTGACCTGTTGATAGCTTCGTTGGAGATCTTCTCGACCGGAGCTGCAAAGCAGCGCAGCTCCGGCATCGGATGGGTTGGCCCGTCGACATTCACGAAGAATTCTGTACTCTTCAGGAAAACCGTCCTCGACTAGGCATCCAAAAAACGCTTCGGACGAATTAGAGCGATTGCGACAGGAGTTCACCTCCTGCGGTATGGGGATGGGTAGAGCAGCGAACTCTACGCCCCTAAGCCCTAATGCCTCAAGATCTTGGAGGTTCTGTGGGGTTCTATCCGGGCCTGGGAGCCCCACGCGCCAAGATGGTCTTAATGCCCCCAAGGCAAAAGGATCCCCAGTCGTGACTGGTCCTATGGGCTGACACTGTAGAGTGTGTATTTGTCCGCAAGCCTGAGGTGCGTTGCAGGATGGGTGTCCAGGCGCTCCACAAAATTGGCTAGGTGAATAGGGAGGACAGGGGATGGTATTGCCAAATCCACAAGGAGCGGGACTAGGACACGCAGGCAATCCTGGCGCTCCGCAGAAAGGGTAGCCAGGAGGGTAAGCAGGGCTACCGTCCACTGGCGGTTCATTAAAGCACGTCCCCCCGCGCATACAACTGTCGAAGACGACGGGCGGAACATTGAGTCCTGTACACTGCTGCATGAGATCAACGTTTGTGGCGCCGGCGCGGTGGCACAATCTGATTTTCATTCGAATGGGAATCTCTTGGCTTTCGGAGATTTGGAAAGAGAAAAGAGTGGTTGCAACTATCAACACCAAAAGGACTACAGCTCGTTTCATCGTGTCCAATCGTCCTCGTCCAGCCGCCATCATCTCTTCCTCCAGTGTCTTCAATAGGATGAATCCGATCACTGCCCGTGGCATCAGAAGTGGGTCGCGATATAAACAAGAGCGCTGCCAACGCTTCAGTCGGATGCCGATCCGCGACGTATGCGCACCGCTCCAATATGCTCACCTTTTTGCCAGTCCTCCGGACTTGGTAAGGATCGATAAAAAGTGGCCCAGTCCTGTGGGCGAATGGTTAAACACCCTTCGGAATCCTTGTAGTCATCTGACCCGCGGCCATCGTGTACGTTGATGCCGCTCGCAACAAATGCTTGGTGCTGTGCGTTGTTCTTGTTCAGCGTCTTGATGGGGCCGCCCACGGTTGTCGCCTTTGAAGCTGAATCCACGGGGTCATAGGGCCTCTCCTTCGTTCCGCCGAGGAGTCGTGGGACATAGGGCCGGCCGTGAACGGATCGGCCTCCTTGGTGAAGCCCCATGGCAAACGGGTACGTGCCTTCCCTAAGCACAGGTATGCGATTGAGAACGTCCAGAATCGCTGCAAGGTCCGCCAGCATCGTAGTGCCCAGCTGTGTTTTAGCTTTCCGCAATGAGCTCGTTTGTTGCTCGAAGTCCTTGAACACAGACACGACATCCCTATCCGTGGGGGGAAGTGTCTTTTTGAGCTCGACATTCCATCGACGATAGAACGCCCACGCATCGGGTAACGTAGAGCCTCGGAGCTCTTTTGCCAAGATCTGCCCATCCTTCATGATCGTCACACGCGCGAGGTACTTATTGTCTGGATTCTCGGCGGATGAGTGTGCGTCATACTGAAATGCGCCCTCTTCAAAGACGATCTCATAGGTCGCAGCCTGCGCTGTGGTGGAGAAGACCCATAGCCAGCCGGCGAGGAAGGAGACGCCCCAAAGGAACCAGATAAGCCCTGGTCGACATCTTATGCTGGGTGGACGGGGTGTAGTTGGGCTAGGTGTGGGGAATGGATGCAAGCTGTGTCCGATGCTCGGGACGTAGACGTCACATGAGGGAGAAGGCAGCATAGTGTGGAGCGCGAATCATAGACAAAAGGCAATACATTGTCAAAATGTCATAAGCCAATATACGTGTATTTCGGCAACCTTCGATGGGGAGCAATTGGAGCTAGAACCCCTCAACTGGCCAGCGACGTTGAGCATGCACCGGGTGGCGCAGACTAAGGTCTTCAGTTTTCGGATGAATTGAAGCCGTTCTACGTATGGCCGTCATCGTGCAATTTGGATAGCCTCGCGGCAGCATGTACCGCGGTGCGGCGATGTCCAGAATCCTCAGGTGCCCTCCGAGGCCGCGCGGACCGGCTCCAGCTTGCGGCCGAGATGGCCGTCGCCGCGGTGTTCCAGAATGCGGTCGCAAGGATCACAGAGGGGCAGCGTGGTGAACCAAGGCAATCAGCTGACAGCCGATGCCAACTTATACCTATCGCCCTGACGTATTGGGCCGTCGGATCGAGAAGGTCGCCAACGGGCAGACCAAGCGGTACATTTACGACGGCGAAAACATCTTGCTGGAATACGACGGCAGCAACGTGCTCCAAGCGAGATACACGCATGGCCTCGGCATTGACGAACCGATTGCCGTCACCAAAGCCGGGAGTACGTTCTTCTACCACCAAGACGGCTTGTGTACAGTCACAGAGCCGAGTGACACTCGTCTCGACCATGGTGTCGTTAATACCACGACGCCCGATTCAAGCCAGGAGCTCACAGGCCCCCGCACGTCGATCGCGAATCTAACGGTGACGGTCCACATCAGCGCACGTTTGCGTGTGAGCTTCAGGGCTTTTTTGCGAGCACCTCTTGCAGGATGACCTTATCCAAGGTTAGATTGGCCACGAGTTGCTTGAGTCGGCTGTTCTCTTCTTCCAGTTGCCGCCACCGCCGAATCTCGGCGATCGCCATCTGGCCGTACCGTTTCTGCCAGACGTAGTCTGTCGCTTCACTGATTCCGAGCTTGCGGGTTACCTCTGGAATCGGGGCCCCTGCGTCAATCTGTCTCAAGGCTGTCGCGATCTGCTCCTCAGAGAACTTGCTCTTCTTCATGACTGCCCTCCTGAGTTGGAGGGCTGCAGGCTACCCGATTTTTCTCGTTTTGGCTGGTCTCGTTTTCCGGGAGGACGTCACTTCTGCGGGGGCAAATCCGGCACGTCCCAGCTCTCTTAAAGAGTCCAGATCCTATTATTAGGGCCTGCTGGGCGCTTAAGAGGTCTGAGGGGTATATAGTGTTGACATGCGAAACGCTACGCTATACAGTTTCATGATATGATTAAGACGTTCCGGCACAAGGGGTTGCAAGGATTTTTTGAAACTGGCAGCAAGGCAGGCATCCAGCCACACCATGCGGCTCGGCTCGGGCGGCAACTAGCCCGGCTTGACTTGGCCAAAACGGCGGCGGATATGAACGTGCCGGGATGGGGGCTGCATGCATTGGCCGGCAATCTTGCGGGTCGGTATGCGGTGTCCGTGAGCGGGAATTGGCGGCTGACCTTTGGCTTCGATGGCGGGGATGCCGTCCTCATCGATTACCAAGATTATCACTAGGAGGAAGACGACATGAGCCGGATGCATAATCCACCGCACCCAGGCGAAACCTTGAGAGAGGATATTTTGCCTGCCTTAGGCTTGAACGTGACGCAAGCCGCAGCGCAACTGGGTGTGACCCGTGCCGCATTGTCGCGTGTGTTGAATGGCCGCGCGGCGATCTCTCCGGAAATGGCCCTGCGATTAGAAGGATGGCTTGGCGTGAAACACGGAGGCCGTGCCGATGTGTGGGTGGCGCAGCAGGCCGCGTATGACCTGTGGCACGCCCGCAAGGCTGGCGTGCCAAGAGTACGGCGGGCCGTATTGGTCGAAGCGTGAGACCGTTCTGCGAAAGAACCTGCACATACGGGCGGGGGCTGATGCCGCTGACGATAGCCGTTGCCAGAGGAACAGTAGTTGATTCTCATTGGCTGGCTGGCCTTGGACGTATCCTCATGGCCGAGAACTCGGACCACAATTCCGAGCAGATAGTTGGGGCGGTGCCGGTTGAGAGCAGAGATTGAACGATCGTGCAAGTGATTGAAATGCCGTTGCTGGAATTGACTTCCACAGATTTGGCGAAACCTATATAAGCTGCTGAAATATAGAGTATTTTTGAATGCAAGAAGGGCCCTTTTAAGGCGAGGGTCCTGGGTTCGAATCCCAGCCGACTCACCATTCAAATCAATCACTTCTGAAGTTTGCCCCACTGCCGCCTTAGTCTCATAGGACAATCCATAGGACAACGGATAGGCTTTTTCGAGTCCCTCCACGGCGGATCTCAGCTTTCGATCCCACTCCGGGCCCCCATGTGAATAGTTTGCAGTCATGCCGGGCATGCGATGGCCAAGGAGCGCCTGCCTCACTTCGTAATCCACGCCGATGCGCTGGAGTCTGGTTGCGAACGTATGCCGAAGGTCGTGAAAGTGCAGGTCGTGAATCCCGACCCGGCGACAGGTTTCACTCCAATACTCCTTAAATGCCCGCTGGTGAGTCCAACGGCGGAAGACCCGACCATCGGCAAGAGAAGGGATCTCAGCACTTAGCGCAAGCATGGCCGTGCGGTTCAACGGCACTTCTTGCGGGGTGCCTTTGATACGGCTTGCGGCCGGCGGTAGACACAACCAATACCCATCCTCTCGCTTCTTCATCCAGGAACGCTCGATCTCCAGAATCTTCCCTTCTCGCAGACCGACCGAGACCGCCACCTGAATAATGCGCCAGAGCTCTTGCCGGCATTCAAGCTTGGTGGGATCGTTCTCTCGCATCGTGCTGATGAGAGACAGTTCCTCTGGCTCTGCGATTCTGGTTCGTTTTTCAGCGTCTGGCAGCTCGACATGCTTCAAGGGGTTTCTGTCCAATTTCTCATAGCGCACGGCTACATTGAGAATCCGATTAAGGACCTGCCATTCACGGCGGACGGTGCCCGCCGTCGCTCCTTCGTCCAGCCGGGCCTTCACATATTTGAGCCCATCTTCCGGTCTGATCGTTGCGAGCGGCTGATGCCCGAAGCGATGACTACAGGAGAAGTCGTTTCTGACGCAGGCATGACAGGACAGGATGTGATTCTCCAGAATGCCTTTTGGCCGCGTGCGATCGATCCGCTTTTTCACTTCGAAGGCCTGCCAATACAGCGGGAGGACATCGCGGAGGGTCATCAGTGAACGCGGTTTCTCGACCTCTTGGGTCTGAATCTTGTGGATCAGTTCGATGGCGCACTGTTGTGCTTGAGCGGGCGAGAGGTCATAGCCGAGTAGGGGACGATACCGTTGCCCCTTCCATCGGAAGTAGAGGTCAAAGGCTATTCCTTTGGTCGTGCGTCGCTTGGTGATCGTATAGGCCATAGGTCATCCCCGATATTTTGGATTCCGATGGTAAACAGTGGTATTAGCCGTGTCCAGTGGGAAAACCAGCTCGCTGGACGCTGCCGAAAGAGCTTCGCCATCACCACTTTTTAACCATGCAATCAGCTCGTCTTTGAGAAATCTGACTTCTCGCGATCCGGGCATGCGATGCCTCGGAATATCCTTCCGCTGATACAGCGTGGATTTTGACACGCGCAGATAGACCGCCGCTTCGGCCAGGGTCATGATTTCCAGCGTCGCGCTGGCTTGCCGTTCCTGATTCATTCTTTTCCCGCTCTCACTGAAACGCCTCTGTACCGTCCGGCTTGGGTCGAAGACTGGGCCCCCAGCGGGTACGACTCGGGTCTGGGGAGCAGCGGGACAGGCCTTCCCGGTCCCCTCCGTGCCGGTCTCCGCCCCTCCAGGCCTGCCCGCTGCGAGAGCCCCGTGCCGCCTCCTTCGTTACGCCCCACCCTTGGTTTGTGAAGGGTGGGGCTAGAACATAATTTCAGAAGGAGGCGGACATGTCCGTTGATAGCTCTCTCGGTTCCTCGAACGGTGAACGGCCACTGAGCCCGGTTCGGAAATACGGTGTCCCTCGATATCGCGTCACGCTTGTCCGTAAGGGCCGTGCCATTCCGGCTGCGGAATCGGTGCATACGTCGGAAGGCGCTGCGGCGATCCTCCGGCCTTTGTTCGCCGGGTTGGACCGGGAACAGTTCCTCATCTGTGGTCTCGATGCGAAACATGGTCTGATCGGGATCAATGTCGTCTCCACCGGCTCGCTGAACCTGACGATTGTCCATCCCCGTGAAGTCTTCAAACCGCTCATCCTTATGAATGCCGGCGCCTGGCTTTGTGCCCACAATCATCCCTCTGGCGATATCACCCCAAGTCCAGAAGACCGTGTCCTGACCAAACGGCTGCGCGAAGCTGGTGAACTCTTCGGCATCACCCTCCTCGATCATCTGATTCTGGCCGAAGAACGCTACTACAGCTTTGCCGACCAAGGGTGGCCCGGCGCCTAGCGGAGCAGCCGCAACACCCAGGCCGCCCCGGCGGCCACCAGCGCGAGGCCAATCGCCGCCGTTCCCCAGGCGACCAGGTCGGCAGCCAGTGCATTGCCGATGGTTTGAATTTGTGACGCTGTCATGCTGCCTCCTCGTTGGCATCGCTCTCCGCCTGTTCTCTTCTCCGGATGAAAAAAGGAGGCAGGCTGCTGCCAGCCTGCCTCGATGGGCTATCCCTCAGCCCACAATCGCGCGGACGCGCTTAAAGGCGTAGATCGCCAACGCCACGCCAATCAGGGCCGTGGCCCACAAGAGCAGATCGGCCCGCACCGTGGCCACATCCGCCGAGACCGGAAACAACTGCGCAAACGACAGGTCCGGGACGCCCAAGGCGAACACGAACGCCATGAGCAGCCCCCCAAGCCCTTTCACCCAACCCCATCCCTTCATACGGCACCTCCTTGTGCTGTGTGGTGGTCACGTCCACCCACGCCGCCGGAACCCTCGCCGACGGTCGAGCGCCTCAGTGGTTCTGAGGCAGGATCAGTTTGATAATCAGTCCCACGGCGAAGCCACCCAACCAGAAGATCGCCGTGAAATAGGTCATCGCCTCAATCGCCGGCAGGTCCATAGAACACTCCTTCGCCAATGAGCCGCATCGAGCCATCTTCATACATTTCCGAAACCAACACCCCGTACCGTCCGGTAATCTGCGCCGCCGTGAGGATCTCGCCGCTGTCTAGCAGATACCGCCAGCCTTGCCGGTTCTGACTCATTCCGGCCCCTCCGAGGATGCGCACGGTTCGCTTCGGTGGCGGAGGAGTCGCTGTCATTGAAGGAGCCATTCCCAAGGGGTTGAGCAGGCTGCCCGAGCCGAACGCTGGTACTCCGATGGTCGTCGTTGGGGTCGGAGTTGATCCAGCTGCAGCCCCTGGTTTGCTCGCACTCAACGAGGACCAGGGCCGCCAGAACATGAGGCCAATGGCAAACAGACCGGCCGCAATGCCAATGGCCACCCGCGCGGATTTGAAGACGGTATGGCTGCGCTTCTCCTCCCGGATCGCCGCCGACGCATAACTCGAATAGTAGGCGTAGATGGCTGGCGAATAGGTCCCCACGAAGGCGCGAATCACTTCGTTATCTTCCGGGTTCCCACGCACTTTGCCCTGATACTTTTTTGCGAGACCCACAAAGGCCAGTTTCCGAAATTTGACGGTCGCTTCAATGAGTCGAGTGACGCCCTGGGACATCTGGCGAAAATCCTGGCTCATGAGCAGAATGTCCACGCCGTAATGCCGGTGGGTTTCGAGCCAGCGCAGGAGCCCCGGCTCCACCTTCTGCATGGACCGAAAGACGGTCTGGGCTTCGTCAATGATCACCGCCGAGCCGGGCTCGACATGGGGAAAGGCTTGCAAGACTTCAACCGAGTCTTTCCAAATCGTGATCTGTTGTTCGAGGACCGGGAGCTCGATTCCGGTGAACAATGACAGCCGATCCAGATAAATCCCGTCCACCGCGATATAGAGCCGTCGGCCTTGTTTCACCCAGGGCAGAAACTTCTCGCAGATCGCGTGATAGGACTTGCCCGAGCCTGGTACGCCTTCATACAGTTCGATCATCGAAGACTCCTGAGATAGACCCAGATCCACACGGCCAAGACCACGGTCCACGCATAGGCCCACCCGATCACCACCTGGTTCACGAGCCCCACCGCACAAAGGGAATGGTTTGCAGGATAAACCGCGTCCCCATCGCGCTCGCCAGGATGGCCAGCGCCTGACTCATGCCCGTCGCGCCCAGCACCCACGCGTATTGATCCGGAATCACCGGCAGCGTCAGGCCTGCCGTGCCAATGGTGGCGAGCGTGCTGTCCGCCACGGAAAGCAGGGAATCCCAGATACCCAATCCCCAATCGGTGAGCGAAAAGAAGAACTCCTGCAGCCAGCAATAGATGAGGGTCAGGATCGCCGTCATGTCGTCTGGCCTCCCACGAAGATGATGCGGTAGGCGGCAATAGAGGCGGTCGCAATCACCAGCGTTCGAAGCACGGTGAAGAACCAGGCCCATTGATTGAAGTCCACTTGCTGACTTCCGAAGAAGGCCGACGGCAGCGCAATCACGGGCAAGGTCGAAGGCCAGGTCAGGGACTTCAGGAGATTCAAGGCACTCAGAAGCCCGCTACTGGCCCAGATGGTCTGATGAGCCTGCAGCACAGTGCCAAACGTCCGGCTCTCGTGTGATCCCCCGGCACAAGAGGTGGTCGCTTGCGTTTCTTCCTGCTTCGTCGTGGAGCCGTCGGGATTCTGGGTCGTCGTGGTGGTCGTGGTGGTGGTTTGCTGTTGCGTGTTCTGGTTCGGCGTCGTGCCCGGAGGCGCGACATGATCCGCCACGATGATATCGCCGGCGGGGATGGGCTTCGGCTTCACCGTCGTTGGCATCTCAGTAGGAGTGACGGGTTGTGAAATCGTCGTGTCTGCAGGCTGTGTCGCCCCATTCACGCCAACCGGACTCGTATGGGATTCAATCGATTTCGGATCGCTGGCCGGTAGGCCCCCAACATAATTCGCCGCTTGTTGAGGCGTCGGAGGAATGAGGGCGTCTTGGAGTGGTGGCGCACTTCCTGGAATGCCGACCCGATGACAGACATACATCGTCTGGCCGCCAACAGCAGGACCATTGACGAAGAAATTGCCGGGAAAGAAGACGGCAGTACTCACGCTCTGAAAGGGCCCGACCATCCAATCATGCTGGTATTCGGTATCGATCGCGCACAGCGGCACATTGGTCGTGCTGAATTGAATGCTCGCGTTCGGATAGCTCCCATTCCCCGGTGACGACGACCCCAGACCGGGAAAGGTCTGCGTCCCGGCATTGGTCGTCGTGACTTGCCAGCCACCGGGGGTTGAGGCGGCGGTTTTGATCGCGGCGAGATCAGGCTGCGAGTAATACATTTGCGCCAGGACTAACCCGCCGGCCACACCTAAGGCGGCCCAGCCGACTGGACCGGCGACGAGCCGAACAGCGAACGAGCTTGCGGACGGAGCGAGGGCGGCCGATGCCACTTGGGTCGCTAAGGCTGAGCGTTGGGCGGCCAGATAGGCGATGCGTTCGGCTTGGGCGACCACTCGCGCATATTGGGTGGTCTGCGCCACGGATTCACCGGGCGCGACGCACAAGGACACGAGCAACGTCCAGATGAGCCCGAGATAGCCTGTTAACGAGACCAGTTTCATATCCGTCCGACTCCGAGGCCCAGGAGGAAGGCCAGTAATAGGACCGCGACTAATAAAATCGTGAGATCCATTGGCCTTCCTCCCTCTGCACTTATCTCAAGACTTCCAACCCGTACAGATCGAAGAAGATCCGTCCGGTTTGGTCGAATTTCCGCACTTCGATCGAGACTTTCGCTTGCTTGCCCTCGGCTAGCTTGCAGGCTTCGATCAAGGGCATCTGATCGTCCGGAATCCCCAATCGAAGCACCCCCGGATCTTTGCCCTTCACATAGAGATCCACCGATCGGTAGACTTTCCCCTCTCGACTTCTCCGTTCCACATAGCCCTGTACTGCCCCCTCCGCTTTGACTTGCATCGTCGTCCCTCCTCAAGTGATCAGTGAAATTCGGGTCAGCCAAGCGCCTGACCCACACGCCCCGGCCTTCAGACCGGGCTTTTGGCATGAAGCAGAATTCCGAATCGCATTCCCGACAGCTCAGATACAGGGCGCCCTGTTCCCACTTGCACCGACAGCCTCTCGCGCCACAGCCCGGACACATGCGTTGCCACCCTCCGTTATGAAACTCTAAGGACATAGGGCGTGCCTTTTCGTCGTTCCTTCAATAGGGCGTAGTGCTTCTGTTTCCATTTCTTGGTTCCCGCATAGATCAGCTCCGTCAAGAATTGATCGCCTCGACAGGCCACGACCACGGCGAGCATTGACGCGACGGATTGCGCGAGCCAGGCGGCCACATCATCTAGCCGCTGCTGGATGCGTTCGACCACCAGCCGGCATCGCCTGAATCCTTCGGTGAGGGTTTGCCACCAACCCAACAGAGGAGCCCGATATTTTTCGTAGGATTCGGCTTCTCGCGTGGTCTCTCGGAAATCGACATAGGAACGGAGTACTCCGACCAAAAAGGCCCGCCAGTCCTCTGAATCGAGTGTCAGTAACGCTTTCGCGCAGGCTTGCCCTCGATCCTGTTTCAATTCCATTTCCCAGCGGACTCCGTAGGAGGCCGCGTCCTCCCGTCCTTTGGCCTGCAGTTCAAGCCGCTTGTCGTAGACCCGGAGCATGCTTTGGCTTTCCCGACTCCCAAAGTAGAGCGTCTCTCCCGTCCGGACGCCGTCACGATGATTCGAGGCTTGGATCACTTTGAATTGCTTGGATCGGCTCACGACATGTCCGGCCTCCACGGCTTGGCGGACGGTGTCAACTGCGACCGTGGCCTCCCGGTCATCCAGGGCCACATCAATGCGGGTGACATGGCCCTTCTGCGTGAAGATCCAGGCCAGGACCGTCTTGAGCTTGGCCTCATCCCACTGGGAGACGATCCCGGCTGATAGATCGACATGCACTTCTTTCGGATTGCGAGGAGCACCCGTCCCTAGCTTGCCAACGCCGGTCTTGCCCTGCGTCATGAGTTGAGCGACGGGATAGCCGCGAAACCCGGTCTCACTCTGAAACCAGTCGCCACCAATCAGCTTAGTCACGTCGGCGACCTCAGCTTTCGGCAGGGTGAAGGCGAGCCAATCGATGGTTTGGGTGAATCCTCCGGAACCCGTCATTTCTTCCTCCTTGGCGTCTGTGCGATAGACGCCCCCGTCTTACCAAGTCGGGGGCTGGTCGGCTGCGCGCGCCGCCGGCTATCGCCGCCGGTCGCGCTGCGCCGTCCCCTCTTCCTCTCGGCTTCCACATTGGACGGCCAATGCCCCTTGGCCTGGAGAGCCTCTCTCACGCGTTCGAGGTCGAAGCGGACAAAGCGGCAGAATCGATCCACGGGAATTTCGCCCTTCCAGT
>WBZN01001538.1_pt1 | contig 13921 bp, 7 predicted proteins | sample 5204281 | NCBI WGS metagenome assembly WBZN01 (sample SAMN12344347, study PRJNA552823) | activated sludge metagenome | biome: Activated sludge suspended growth; feature: Nitrification reactor; material: Wastewater; isolation source: activated sludge from nitrification reactor of wastewater treatment...
GAAGCGCTCGCCGTATCACCTGCGCGGCGCGTTCGATCACCTCGTGCTCGCCGCCGCCGGGCTCGCTCCGGATGGCCACGTTCACAAGCTGATCGATCCGCGCGGGCGGGTCAGCGAGGTGGTCCATGATGCGTGGGCCTCGGGCGAGGCCCGCGCGTACTTCGCGTCGCTCATCACCGACCTCCTCGACGGCTCGCACGGCTACCTGCTGCCGTTCGATGCGCTCGCCAAGGTGCTCGCGGGTGGCAAGCCGGCGACGCGGTTCGGCGATCCGACGGCAGGACTCGGGTTCGGGCCGATCGAGCGCCGCGACGGTCTCGATCTGCCCGGCGATGCCGCCGCGATCGCGAGGCGAAGGCTCGCACCGCTGGTGACCCGGATGCGGGGCTCCGACCACGGCTTCGAGGTGGCGCCGTGATCCGGATCGCGCGCCCCGGCTCGTTACCGCCCGCGGACGCCAGGCTCGTCGTGGTCGAGGCCTCGGCGGGCACCGGCAAGACGTACTTCCTCGAGCACCGCGTGGTCGATCTGATCCTGGCGGGCGCCGAGCTCGGGCAGATCTTGCTCGTCACGTTCACCGACAAGGCGGTCGCCGAGCTCCGGATGCGGATCCGCGATCTGCTCGATCGGCTGTCCCGAGCCACGACGTCGAGCGAGCTCCCCGGCGAGCCGTCCTGGGAGCTCGACGACGGCGCGCGCGCGCGTCTGCGCGCCGCGGTGACCACGTTCGATCACGCGCCGATCTTCACGATCCACGGGTTCTGTCATCGCGTGTTGATCGAGGACGCGTTCGCGGCGCGCCGCCTGTTCGCGCAGCAGCAGGTCGCCGACGAGGTCGCGTTCGACGGCGCGTTCGCGGCGCTGCTCCGCGAGCGGTTCGCGCGCGTCCTGCCCGATCGCGATCTGCTGGCCGCCTATCTCGAGACCGACCGCACCGTCGACTCGCTCCGCAAGATGCTCCTCGGCTGTGCCCGCGCGGACGCCCGGGTCCGCCGCCACCTCGATCCCGAGGTCGCGCGCGCGGCCGCGTCGAGGCTCTACGACGTGCTCGGCACCGAGGACCAGCGGGGCGCCCTGCTCGCCGGGCTCAAGCTCAATGGCAACGAGCGCCGCTGGATGACCGGCTGGCTCGGCGCGGTCGGCGCGGCGCTCGATCTCGCCACGGCGGATGCGCCGGCCCCCCAGCTGCTCGCGATGATCGATCAGCTGCGCGAGCCGGTCGAGAAGATGCTCGACCGGGTCGCCGCGTCGCCGGCGCACGCCGAGATCGTGCAGGCGCTCCGCGGCGTGCTCACGACGGTGTCGCTCGAGGAGGCGATCGCCGGCGAGCTGCTGCCGCAGATCCTCGACCGGATCGGCGCCGACAAGGCCGAGCACGGGTTGTTCGACTACGACGACATGCTCGACCTCGTGTGGGAGGCGCTGCGGGGCCCCCGCCGCGCCGAGCTCGCCGCCCGGCTGCGGGGACGCACGCCGTGGGCGATGATCGACGAGTTCCAGGACACCGATCCGGTGCAGTGGAACATCTTCCGGACGGTGTGGATGCACGACGAGGCACGCGGGCTGACGATCGTCGGTGACCCGAAGCAGGCGATCTACGGCTTCCGCGGCGCCGACATCGCGACCTACGTCCTCGCCCGCGAGGAGATGCTGCGCGCGGGTGCGATCCGCGTGGCGCTCGATGTCAACCGGCGTTCGACGCCGCAGCTCGTCGACGCGGTCAACCACATCCTCGTCGGGAACCTCGCCCAGCCGCTGCTCGACAAGGGCATCACCTACGACGAGCCGGTGCGCGCGAGCGGCGATGTCGTCTGCGAGGACGTTCGTCCGCCCGTCACGGTGTTCGCGCTGCAGGGAACCGGCAAGGTCTCGACCGACGCCAACCGGACCGCGCTCGGCGGCGCGATCGGGGACGCGATCGAGGCGCTGCGCGCGGCGCCGCCGGTGTGGCGCCAGCGCGGCGTGGCGCCGCCGTTCGCGCTCGGCCAGGTGATGGTGCTGACCCGCGCGAACCGCGACTCGACCGAGATCGCGACCGCGCTGCGCGCGCGGGGCATCGCGTGCGCGCTGGTCGAGCCCGAGAAGCTGTTCAAGACCCGCGAGGCCTCGGAGCTCGCGTGCGTGCTCGCCGCGGTCGCGATGCCGCGGGACCGATCTGCGCGGCTGCGCGCGCTGCGCACCCGGTTCTTCGACGTGCCATGGGCCGAGCTCATGCACGCCGTCGATGCGCCCGATCATCATCCGCTGATCGCGCGCGTGTTCGACTGGGCGCAGCTCGCGGCGCGGCGCGCGTACGAGACCCTGTTCCGCCGCGTCGTCGAGGACAGCCGCTACGCCGAGCGCGCGCTCGTGCTCGGCGGCGGCGAGCGTGCCCTCACCAACACCTGGCACCTGATCGAGCTGCTGCTCGCCGAGGTGGCGCGGTCGCGCTGCGATCTGCACGAGCTCGTGGCCCAGCTGCGCCGCTGGATCGCCGATGACACCAGCCAGCCGGACGAGCGCGACGTCCAGCGGGCAGAGACCGACGTCGACGCGGTCCGGATCCTGACGATCCACAAGGCGAAGGGCCTCGAGGCGCCGTACGTGTTCGTGTTCGGCGGCCTCTCGGGGGCCCCGAAATCGATGGTCCACACGCTGCGTGACGCCACCGGGCGCGCGCTCATCGTCGGCACGCCGGATCCCGCCACCAAGCTCCTGCTCGAGGACGAGGCAGAGGCGGAGAACCAGCGCCTCGCGTACGTCGCGATGACCCGCGCCCAGGTCCGGCTGTTCCTCCCGCTCTACACCAACCTCAACAAGGATGCGTCGTACGGGCCGGTGCAGCGCTGCCTGATCGCGTCGCTCGCCCATCGCGGGGCGCAGCAGCGGGCGCTGTTCGAGACGTCGCCGATCCCGATCGGCGCCAGTGAGCCCGCGCCGCCACCCGGCGACGCGCTGCATGGGTTCGTCGCGCCCGCACCGCCCGCGGTCGTCGAGCTCGCGCCGATCGAGAGCGCACGCAGCGGCCTGACGATGCTGTCGTACACGCGGCTCGCGAACGATCTCGACGCGGCCGCGATCGCGGCGCGCCCGGGCGACGTGCTCGCGATCGATCCCGCGGAGTTCGATGTCGATGACACCGTCGGTGAGGTCGGCCCGAACGAGCTCCCGCCCGGCGCGAGCTCGGGGCTCCTGCTTCACGACGTGCTCGAGGTCGCCGATCTCGCCGTCGCGCGCGGCGCCGGTGATCTCGCCACGTGGACCCGCGATCCAGGCGTCGCGCAGCAGCTCGCGCATGCCGCACGCACGCGCGGCGTGGCGCCGAGCGCGCTCCCGCACGCGGCCGCGCTCGTGTACCAGACGCTCACCGCTCCGCTGGTGTTCGCCGATGGGGAGACCCGGCCGGCCCTGGTCGCCGCGACCGCGCTCGCGCGCGAGGTCGAGTTCGCGTTTCCACTTCCGGCGATGCGCGCGCCCGGCCGTGGCCTGGTCAAGGGGTTCATCGACGCGCTCGTCGCCTGGGAGGACGAGCTGTGGGTGCTCGACTACAAGAGCGATCTGCTGGCCGACGACGATCGCCAGGCCGCGGCCGTGCGCCGCGTGCGCGAGCACTATGCCGTCCAGGCGCGCCTGTATGCGCTCGCGGCCGACCGGATGCGCGGCCGCCGCCGGCTCGCCGGCCTGCTGTTCGCGTTCATCCGCCACGGCGTCGTCGTGCCGGTGCGGATCGGCGACGACACCCTCGCGATCTGGACCGCCTGGCTGGCGAACCTGCCCGTCCACGAGGCACGGGGATGACCGCCCCGCTCCATCCACGTGGCACGTTGCGCGCCCGGTTCGAGAAGGTCGCCGGTGGCGACCTGTTCCGGCGGCTCGGCGTCGGTGCGCGCAGCTGCGATCTCGGTGACGAAGGCCTCTACCTCGCCGAGGAGCTGGTCTCCGCCGACAGCGGCTGGCTCGGCCAGTCGGATCACCCCGAGGCGCTCGCGATCCTCGTGCTCGCGCTGATGATCGCGCAACGTCAGGGCTCGACGTGCTTGCCGCTCGAGCAGCACAAGGGCAGCCCGCTGCGGACCTTGGTCACCGACATCACGCGGATCGCGAAGCTCGAGATCGATGTCGGGCGCGTGCTCAAGACGATCGCGAACCTGACCGGCGCCCCGCGGTTCAACTCGGTGATCGGGATCGACAACGCGCGGCTGCCGCTGATCGTCGAGGCTAACTGCCTGTACACCGAGCGCTCGCGCTGGCTCGAGCAACGGGTGGCGACGCGGATCGCCCAGCGGATCGCCGCTCCGTCCACCGACGCGAGCGGGCTCCTCGCGGATCTGGTCGCGCGCCCGGCCGCACGGCCGCTGTCCGACGAGCAGGCCCGGGCGGTCGGCCTCGCCCTGGGCGGCGCGCTCACCGTCGTCACCGGTGGGCCGGGCACCGGCAAGACGGTGGTCGCGGCCGCGATCGTCCGCGGGCTCGCGCGTCTCGGCATTGAGCACGTCGCGCTCGCCGCGCAGACCGGCAAGGCGGCGAACCGGCTGACCCAGGTGATCGCGGCGCAACTCGCGGCGATCGCGGCGCCCGCCGACGCCGATCGCGCGCTGCTCGCCGCCCCGCCCGCCGCGGGGACGCTGCATCGTCTGCTCGGGTTTCGCGGCAACCGGTTCGCCCACCACGCGCAGAGCCCGCTGCCCGTCGGTGCGGTGATCGTCGACGAAGCCTCGATGATCGATCTCGAGCTGATGGACGCGCTGCTCGATGCCTTGCCGCTGACCTCACCGCTGATCCTGATCGGGGACGCCCACCAGCTGCCCGCGATCGACGCCGGTCAGATCCTCGCCGATCTCGCCAAGCCCGACGCCGTCGCCCGCGTCGCGTTCCTCGAGCACAGCTACCGGATGGACACCGAGGACCCTTCGGGCCGGGCGATCTACCAGCTCGCCCGGGCGATCCACGATGGGGAGGTCGGGAGACTCGTCGATCGCAGCACGCTCACCGTCGTGCGCACGCCCGGCACGTTGGCGTTCAAGGGCGCCGAGTGGGTCGATACCCGCACGAGCAAGCGCCCGCAAGACGTCACGCACGCCGTCGCCGAGACGATGTGGCACCATTTCGGCGGCCCGACCGCGCTGCGCTCCGGCGATCGCGTGTTCCAGTTCACCGACGGCCGCGTCGATCCCGCGCAGCGCGCCGAGCTCGAGGAGCTGTGGGCGATGCTCGACCGGGCCCGCATCCTCACGGTGACCCGCGCGCTGCCGACCGGCGCGATCGCGATCAACGCCTACCTGCACGATCTGGCGCTCGATCGCATGTCCGTGACCGGCCGGCCCGAGTTCGTGCCTGGTGAGCCGGTGATGATCACCGCGAACGACTACCAGCGCGGGCTGTTCAACGGGGATCAAGGCATCGTGGTCCGCGCCGACGAAGGGCTCGGCCGGCATCACTTCCGCGCCGTGTTCCGGGTCGCCGGCGAGCTGCGCCCGTTCGCGCTCGAGGCCCTCCGCGATCGGCTCGAGCTGTCGTGGGCGCTCACCGTCCACAAGAGCCAGGGCAGCGAGCTCGACGCGATCGCCTTGTTGCTCCCCCACGATCCGCTGCCGCTCGTCACCCGCGAGCTGCTCTACACCGGCGTCACCCGCGCGCGCACCGGCGTCGTGATCGCCGGCTCCCGCGAGGTGCTGATCGCGGGCGCGAAGCTCGCGGCGATGCGCTACTCCGGGCTCGCGAAGCGGCTGCGCGCGCGGCGGTGACGCCCCCACGCACGACCGCGGCCACGCGCGGTGTCCCCGGCGGTTGGCCCGGCTCGGCGACCCTGCGCAGAGATCCTCGCAGCGAACGAGGGGCCGCGATCGCGGTGGCGGGGTACGATCCGAAACGTGCCGCACCCGCCACCGCCGAAGTCCGGAGACCCGACCTGCCCGCATCCGGGGCGGACGCACGGGCGCTGCGTGCGCTGCGGCCATTGCGACCACGACGTGATCCTCAACGGCGCGTGCTTCTACTGCGGGAGCACGGAGATCGATGGCGTCGCGATCTCGCCGAAGCAGACGCCCGACGTGATCGCGCCCGAACGGCTCGTCCGCAAGAAGTGACGCCGCGCCGCGGCGCCTCGTTCAGACCGGCGCCGCGCGCGAGCTATTTCGGCGGCGCCATCGCGCCTTCCTTGTCGACCGCGATCCCCATCGCCGCGAACCCCTTGTCGACGTAGACCACCGAGCCAGTGATCCCGCTCGCGAGCGGGCTCGACAGGAACGCCGCCGTCGCGCCGACTTCCTCGGCCGTGATCGGATCGGTCAGCGGCGAGTTGCGCGTCGTGTAGCTGATCATCTCGTCGATGAACCCGATCGCGCTCGCGGCGCGCGAGGCGAACGGGCCTGCCGAGATCACGTTGACCCGATGGCCCCACTTGCGACCGGCCTCGAAGGCGAGCACGCGCGCATCGGACTCGAGCGCGGCCTTGGCCGAGGACATCCCGCCGCCGTAGCCAGGCACGACGCGCTCCGCGGCCATGTACGACAGCGACAGGAACGAGCCGCCCTTCCGCATGATCGGCCCCATGTGCTGGGTCAGCGAGATGTTCGAGTACGCGGACGCGGACAGCGCGCTGAGGTAGCCGCGGCGCGAGGTCTCGAGCATCGGCTTCTTGACCTCGGAGCCGTTGGCGAGGCTGTGGACCACGATGTCGACCCCGCCGTCCGCGGCGACGGCGGCAGCGAGGCCGCTGATCGTGAAGTCGCCGAGGTCGCGGTAGCGCTTGTTCGCGCGCAGCTCGTCCGGAACGTCGTCCAGCTTGTCGAACTCTGCGTCGAGCGGATAGATCTTCGCGAACTCCATCTTCGAGCCGTCCGCGAGCACGAGCGACGCGTCGAACTTGCCGCGCTCGAGCATCGTCTTGAAGATCCCGAGGGCGGGGGGCCAGGTGGCGACCGAGACCCTGGCCCCGGCCTCGACGAAGGCCTTCGCGATGGCGAAGCCGAAGCCCCCATCATCTGCAACTCCGGCGACGAGCGCGCGCTTTCCGGTGAGGTCGATGCTCAGCATGGGCGGGTGATCGCGCGAAATTCGTAAGGAATCAACTACACATCCCCGCTGATCCACCGCGTGCGCGATCGGCGCGGGATGCCAGGCTCACCCGGGCCGAGGTGAGGGCGAGCTCATCATCGACAGGCCCGGGCTGCGCGTCGAGGACCCGCCCGCCATCACCGCATGCGACCGCACCACCAGGATGACCGCCCGCCCGGTCGTTCAGCGCACGTCACAGCGCCTTGATGAAGGCAGCGAGGTCGGCCTTCTCGTCCGCGGTCAAGCCAATCGCGAACCGCGCGTTGTAGAAGCCGACGAGCCCCTCGATGGTGTCGATCACCCCGTTGTGAAAGTACGGGGAGCGGGTCTCGATCCCGCGCAGGTTCGGGACCTTGAAGCGGCCGATGTCTGCCCACTTGCCGGTGGACAGCGCGAGGCCGGGGTCCGTGGTCTGGATCGTCTGGTTCGTCGCGGTGTTGTGCAGGGTGTAGAGCGGCATATCCGGAGGGCGGCGGTCGCCGTCGGCGAGCCCCAGGTTGATGAACATCGGACTCGAGTGACCACCGACGTCAGGAGTGTCGTGGCAGGTCGCGCACGTCCCGACCTGGTCGCGGATGCCCGCGACGTTGACGATGTTGAACGTCCGCGTGTTGAACAGCTCCTGGCCGCGCGCGATCGCCTTGCGCGCGAGCGTCTGCGGCGAGGTCCCGGGCAGCTTGGTCCATGCGTCGAAGATCTGGAAGGTATGTCCAGGGCGCGACATCCCGCGCATGAACGGCAGGTGTGACAAGAACGCAGGTCCGCCGCGTGCCCCGCGCGCGTCGAGCTGGCCCGCGTCGTTGCTCTCGATCTGCGCGGTGAACAACCCGCTCTCGAACTCGACGATGTTCGCGGCCTGCCGCCGGGACAGATCGACCAAGCCCTGCGCGTGACCGCGCGTCGCATCGTTGGCCTGGTGCGCGAGGTCGAACGAAATGTCGTAGGGACGGATCGTCTCGCGGCCGTCCCACATCACGTCGGTGATGAACCTCAGGTTCATCGTGGGGAGCGGCCGCCGGAATAGCGAGAGCTCTTGCGCGCTCGCAAAGCCGTAGGGATCGTCGACGGCGGAGAGCGTGAACTCGGCGCCTTCCGGGATCGGACGGCCGACCCGGATCACGCCGTGATCGAGCAGCATGCTGTACGCGACGCGACGCGCCTCGACGGTCGACACGTCGGCGTTCGGCGAGTTGGCGCCGTCATTGGTGCGAAAGATCGGGTCGGTGCCGTCGCTGGTGTCGAACCGCTCGTTCACGCCGTCGCGCGAGATCGCCCAGCCGTTGCCGGGCTCGTGACACGAACCGCAGGTGCGTCCATTCTCACCGAGGCTCTGAAAGAACCGACTGTCGGCGCGGATCGCGCCGTTCGTGCTCACGGTCTGCGCCGCGCCTTCGTCGTTCGGAGCGGGCGGCGTCGCGCGCCGCAGCTCGCTCGTCTGGACGCTGGTGGTTTCGGCCTCGGGGTCATCCGCGGCGGCGACGCAGGAGGCGACGAAGCTGACCGAACACATCAACGTCGCGTATTTGGCCGGGTTCATGTTCCCGGAAACCGAGTGCAGCGGACATGCCGTGTGTGCTGCATGAAGTTTCGTCACCGAACCCCTCGATCCCTGGTCGGCGCGCGATGACGTTCCCCATGGGCGGCGGAGCCTCGGGCCCCACGTCTCGTCCAAGGGTCTGTTGTCACCAGCGCCTCACGGGTTCGCGGGCAGCGGGCCGCCGTGGACTCGATCAGCGCCTGATGCGACGCACTCATCCGCGGCTGTGCGTCGGCCTCCATCCTCTTACTGATGCACCGCGTGCGCGATTGGCGCGTGATTGCCAGCGTCCCCGTGAGGTTTGGGCTCGCCCCCCCGGGCCAACTCCCCTACGGTTCCGCACATGCGCGCAGCCGTTCTTGCCGCCCTTGCCGTCGCTGTACCGACGACCGCCGCCCACGCCGAGGTGATGAAGCCCTCCGTGGTCTGGCACGATCGGGTGATCCCCGCCGATCGCGCGTCGGGAGCGGTGCCGCTCACGACGGTCTCGCACACGCTCTACCTCAACAACTGCCTGCCCGATGGCTGCACCGTCTCTCCCGGCGCCGACAACTCGCTGACCAATCGCTCGAGCATCCCGAACAGCCCGGTGACGCTCGACGCCTGGAGCTGGGGCGATCAACACTGGAACGATCTCGTCGCGTGCGTGAAGGAGACGTTCCTGCCGTTCCAGATCGACGTCGTCACGACCGATCCGGGCACCGCGGACCACTTCGAGGTGATGGTCGGCGGACGGTCGACGCAGCTCGATCCGCAGCTCGACGCGGGGGGCGTGGCGCCGTTCATCGGCTGCGGCGCGACCCGCAAGAACGCGATCAGCTTCGTGTTCGCCGGCCAGACCAGCGGGCTCGACTACCTGTGCGCGGCCGTCGCGCAGGAGGCCTGCCACATCTGGGGCCTCGATCACGAGCTCAACGCCAAGGACCCGATGACGTATCTCGACATCGGCAGCAGCAAGCGGTTCCAGCTCGCCGACGCGCCGTGCGGCGAGGAGCTCGCGAGTCCGCGGCGCTGCCGCTGTGGCGATCAGACCCAGAATAGCTTCCAGTACATGAAGGACACGTTCGGCGCGGCGGACCTCCCCGAGATGACGCTCGCGGTGGCCACGCCCACCGATGGCGCGTGGGTCAAGCCAGGGTTTCCGATCCGCGCGGAGCTCGCGAGCGTGCTCGGCACGCGCGATGGCTCGCTCGCGATCGATGGCGCGGCGGTGTCCACGCTGACCGCCGGCCCGTTCGCGTGGAACGCGCCGATGACGATCGACGGTGGGGATCACACGGTCACGGTGACCGGCTCCGACGCGGGCGGCCGCACCGCGATGGCGCAGGTGGCGATCCATGTCACCCCGGCGTGCAGCGAGGAGGCGTCTTGCGCCCAAGGCCTCCACTGCCTCGGTGGGTTCTGCCTCCCCGGCGCGGACGTCGATGGCGGACTCGGCGCGACCTGCACGGCGAACAACGTCTGCATCACCGGCAGCTGCGGCACCAACGGCAACGAGCAGCGCTGCACGGGAACGTGCGATGACGGCAATCGCTGCCCGGCCGGGTTCGATTGTCTCGGCGGCTCGAACGGCACCGGGGTGTGCTGGCCCGCCACGGACGAAGGTGGCTGCGCCGCCTCGGGGCCTGGATCGCCCGGCCTTGTCCTTGCCGGCCTGAGCGTGCTGGTGCTCATCATGCGCAAGCGCCGGGACTGAGGCGCTGTCGATCACGTCGGAGCTCCGGTCACGGGGACTCCGGGTGATCGATTCGCGCCGGCCACACGCGATGCACCGCCGTCTCTCTCGGCGTGCGGTTGCCAGGATCGGAGGCTCGCGAGCTCACCGCGCGACTCCTACGGTACCGGCATGCGAGCAGCCCTGATCGCCTTGTGCGTCCCCGCCGTCCTCGGTGCCGGCGGCGCCAGCGCCGCCCCGAACGTGATCAAGCCCGGCGTCGTGTGGGGAGGCGTCCACAAGCTGCCGCCGGGGGCGAAGCCATTCACCAGCGTCTCCCACGTCCTCTACCTCAATGACTGCATGCCGAATGGCTGCACGGTGCGGCCCGGCAGCGACGACTCGCGTACCGATCACTCGAGCATCGCGGAGAGCCAGGTCACGCTCGACGCGTGGAGCTACGGCCAGGACTACTGGAACAAGCTCGTCACGTGCGTCAAGGAGACCTACGCACCGTTCAACGTCGAGGTCGTCACCACCGATCCCGGGACCGCGGACCACTTCGAGGTGATGATCGGCGGGCGCGCGCTGCAGCTCAACTCGCAGCTCCAGGGTGCCGGCGGTGTGGCGCCCTTCGTCTCGTGCGGGGCGACCGAAAACAACACGATCAGCTTCGTGTTCTCCGCGGAGGTCGACGACCTCGAGTTCCTGTGCGGCGCCGTGGCGCAGGAGTCCTCGCATGTGTGGGGGCTCGACCACGAGCTCGACCCGAAGGACCCGATGACCTACCTCGACCTGGGATCGCTCAAGGTGTTCCAGGACAACGACGCGAACTGCGGGGAGTCGACGCCGCGCGAGTGCTTCTGCGGCGGGCCGACCCAGAACAGCACGCGCTACCTGCTCGATACGCTCGGCCCCGCGAACCTCCTCCCGCCCTCGATGCGGATCTCCTCGCCGGCCGACGGTGGCTGGGTCAAGCCCGGCTTCCGCGTCACGGCGAACCCGATGTCCCAGCTCAGCGTGGCGCATGCATCGCTCGCGATCGACGGCGCCCAGACCCAGACGCTCGACACCGGCCCGTTCTCGTTCACCGCGCCTGCGGCGCTCGCTGGTGGTGACCACACCGTCAAGGTCGCGGCCTCCGACGTGGGCACGCGCAACTTCGACGCCGAGATCACCGTGCACGTCACCCCGGCCTGCGGCACCGATCACAGCTGCCCGGATGACCTTCACTGCCTCGGCGGGTTCTGCTTGCCGGGCGCAGCCGTGGACGGCGGCCTCGGCGCCGCGTGCACGACCAACGACGCATGCATCACCGGCAGTTGCGGCACCAATGGCGCCGAGCAGCGATGCACGGGCACGTGCGACGACGGCAAGTCGTGCCCTTCGGGCTTCTCGTGTCTCGCGGCCTCTGGCGGAGGCGGGGTGTGCTGGCCCGGCGCCGAGGACGGCGGCGGCTGCTCCGCGGCGAGCCCGGGTTCACCGGGGTTCGTGATGCTCGCCGTCACGGCGCTCGGGATCACGCTCCGCCGCCGCCGCCGCCGCTAGCCAGGTCCAGGCGCTCGTGGAGCCGCTGGTACGGCGCAGCCGGTCCATTCCCCTGGATCCGTGGGTTTCTGAGCCTGGGCGGCGGCGTCCGGCCGCCCAGGCGGTGACTGACGAGACGTGTCGGGATCTCGTCGAGCTCTTGGGATCCTGACGACGGCTCGGTATAGGCTTTTGGGAGTGACCGCCGTGCTGCTCGCCTTGGCTGACGTCGGGACCGGCGTGCAGCTCGAGGAGCAGCTCAACCGGGCTGGACTCGTCACGACGTGGGACGCCGCGCAGGCGGATGGTCCGCGCGGCGGCGGTGGCGTGCACGCGGTCGTGGTGATCGACGCCGACCACCTCGGCAAGCGGCTCGGCGAGGTCTGCGAGCGCTGGCGCGATCAACCCTCGGTGCCGGGTGTGATCGCGATCGGTTCGTCCGCGGTGGCGATCGACCAAGCACCCCGCGCGCGGGTGACGCTCGTCGCGATGACGGCGAAGCTCACCACGATCGTCGCGGCGATCCACGAGGCCGCGAAGCTCCGGCTCGCCTCCGGGATGCGCTGGACCGTGCTGCGCGCCGCGGTCGGCTTGCCGCCGGTGAACGACGAACCCGCCGCCTGGCAGCCCACGCTCATCGCCGCGCGCAAGGTCGACATCGAGATCCCGCGCGGCGCGCTGCGCTGGCACGCCAATCACTATGCGACCTCCACCGCGCGCCTCGACGCGCTCCGCCAGGACCGCTTGCTCACCGTGCCCGAGCTCGGCGCCGCGGACAAGCTCGACGGCACGCTCACGGTCCAGCGCCTCGTCCGGTTCGGCCCCCTCGATCCACCGCAGACCGCGCGGTTTCTGTGGACGATGGGCTCGATGGGCGCCCTCGAGTTCACGCCCGAGGTTCGTGACGTCGCCACCGGCGAGCGCCGCATGCTCGCCGAGCTGCGTTCGCACCTGCGCGCTCGTGCCGCACGTCTCGAGCGCAGCACCTACTACGATGTGCTCGAGCTGACGCCGCTCGCCGAGTATCCCGAGATCGAGGAGGCCTACCGCCGCGTGGCCGAGCGGTTCTCGCCCGACGTGCTCTCGCAGTATGACCTCGCGGACCTCGCCGCGCCGGTCAAGCCGATGTGGGAGCTCGTCGAGAAGGCGCGCGCCGTCCTGATCGATCACCCGGCGCGCGGCCGCTACCACGACTGGCTGCGCGCCAAGACGTCCGAGATCCGGACGACCTGGGCGATCGATCCTGCGATCGTGACCACCGCGGCCGAGGCGTTCGCGCGCGGTCAGCGCTCGCTCGGCGAGGGCGACGTCCACAAGGCGATGGGCGAGCTCGCGATGGCGTGCCGCCAGTTCCCCGGCCACCCGGAGTACGAGGCCAACCTCGCGTGGGCCCGCTATCGCGTGCAGGTCGCCTCGGGCCGCGACCGCCTCGAAGCCGCGGCGACCGAGCGCAAGACGGTCGAGGCGCTGCTGCTCGGCGGCCGGCCGTGGCCGCGGGCGCTCGTGGCGCTCGCGTTGCTGTGCGCGGCCGGCGGTGATCCCGATTCGGCGCGCTGGCATCTGCACACCGCCCTGCGCACCGACCCGACGCTCCCCGCCGCCGCGCAGCTCGCCCACCGGCTCGGCATGCGCACGTCGTAGCACCGCAACGCCACCCCCGGCGAGGGCTATCGAACTTGCCGGCCGCCTCGCCTTCGGCGCACGGCTGCTCGGCTCGCCGCGTTCAGTCGTAGCGCAGCCCCTCGACGGGGCGCAGCGCGGAGGCGGAGGACGCCGGGACGACCGTGGCGATCACGCTGATCACCATCGTGATGCTCGCGACGAGGAGCACCTCGAGCGGCTTCACCTCGATCGGCAGCCGATCGATCAGGTAGACCTTCGGATCGAGGTGGTAGCCGTACGAGCTCACCACGTAGCAGGTGGCGAGGCCGATCCCGACGCCGATCAAGGTACCGACACCTCCGATCGCGAGGCCGACCACCTGGAACACCTGCGCGACCGAGCCCGAGGTGCCCCCCATCGACTTGAGGATCGCGATCTCGCGGGTCTTGTCGGTGACCATCATCGTCAGCGCCGACACCATGTTCACCGCGGCGACCACGATGATCAGCGTCAGGATGATCACGAGCGCGAGCTTCTGGAGGTTGAGCGCCGTGAACAGGTTGTGG
>WBZN01001539.1_pt1 | contig 13910 bp, 15 predicted proteins | sample 5204281 | NCBI WGS metagenome assembly WBZN01 (sample SAMN12344347, study PRJNA552823) | activated sludge metagenome | biome: Activated sludge suspended growth; feature: Nitrification reactor; material: Wastewater; isolation source: activated sludge from nitrification reactor of wastewater...
GTGAAGCAACCTCTTCGCGTGGAATCACAACCCCGGCGGGCTCTGCCAGAGACTCCCTTGGCGTCTGAACTTGCTGCGTTCCGCAGCTTCGAACAGCAGGCGTCACCTGCGATGCAGGACCGCCTACCCCACTGCCGAACGAACTTCTGCTCGCACTTCGAAGGCGTTCCGAGAAGCCACCATCCCTGCCCGCCAGTCACACGTCCGTTCGTGAGAAATACGAGGATAGTCGGATACAAAAGTGATTCGTCAGGAGCAGTTGTCACTGCTCTCAACCGGTCTTGCGATATTCTTGCGGCTGGTTGAGCGGTTCCACATCCCAGTCTGGTTCTTCTTCACCCCTCATGGGAATGCTCTCCTGAGTGACTGAGGCCCAGATGGCGATGGCACAAAACAGGATCGTCAACGCGATGAGGAAGTAAACAGGCATAACGACCTCCTCTTCTGTTCCTGGTTGTCCTACTTTCACGTTAATCCGCTTGTGAGCCATAGGCTACCGGGTGAAAACCTAGGTAATGAGGGGAATTTCCCTGTAGTGGAAAAATGATACGCGGTGCCTCTGGCGGCCACGATCCTCCGTGAACTTTACCTACCCTCCGTCACCTCTCAAGATTTACTTCGTTATTCCTTTCTTCGTTCTAGTTGCCAAAATCTCATACCTGTCTATCATAGAAATGGACGCTACTTGATGTGACAGGATTTACTCAACTAGGCCCGAAACCCTACGCCGGAGGAATTTGCCTGTGCAACTGACACTCAATGTATCAGCTCTCGGTTTGGCTCTGATCCTCACATGCTCCCTGCCCGGATGTACTGCGACCCCTGTGAAGCCCGGTGGCTTCCAAGGCGAGTACAACAAGCCCCTCAAGGTTGTAAAACAAGCCGGAATAGATGCCATGACCGTCAATGGCTTTGAGGTCACGCAGAACGATCCCGCCTATATCGAAGGCCACCGGCCAAGGACTTGGGGATTTTTCTGCACTCCTGGGGGAGAAGGAGTGGGCATCTGGTTAGAAGAAACCAGCCCATCTCACACTCAAGCGAGAATCAGCAGTGAGAAGTCTTCATTCGGGAGGGCCTGCCAGGAAGAATGGGCCGCACCGATCCTGAGGGAAATGGAAAAAAGCCTCTCTCGCGGCAATTAATTTTTTAGTATGCACCGCCACATCTAAAAGTAAATGGTCAAAACCATAAACTTTGCAGTTGTCTGCTTCGCAATCGGCTTGATGGGCTGTTCGATTCAAAGCCGACACACGATGCTGGTTGATCACTACGTCTCCAAACCATCAGATTGCCATATCGAATTCTTTACAGAAGGGCATCCATCCCGTGAGTATGAACCGATATCTCGCCTTGACACCCATATCGAGCGAACGTATTACGTCAGATCGCACCTTGAGGATGCATTGCCAATGCTAAGGAAGGAAGCTTGTGCATCGGGGGCAGACGCCGTGATCGACATTGACGAGCGTGGTTCGAGCATTAACCTAAGAGAGACCAGTATATATCACGTGACCGCTATAGCTGTGCGATACCTTCACTAATGTCGCCTACTGTCGTTTACCTATGGTCTTTTATGGTTCGACCAGGCTGCATGGTGTAACAGGCCTAGGCATAGGTCAACAGCCCGAAAAAGCTGTTACAGAAATACGGTCTAGCTTGTCCGACACTGTCCTAACTTTTCCCGAAGCAACCGGTCTGGGAATGAGAAACATTTGACGGTAGCGACTTGCTCCGGGCCTGTGCGCTCACCAACTCCCCAATCTTGCCGAACTTCGCTTACCCCACAACTTCAAGAGCATATTTTCCAGCGCTGCGCATAGCTATCTATCGTTGAACCTCTGCTGATTGCATCGGTCCTCAATCGCCGCTCAGATTTCGTCGAGTTTGTGGTAGGCTGGCGATCGACTGACAGGTCACCGCCTCTGATGTCACCTATGACAGCCGGCACACCATCCTCGACCATTCTCAGCTCACGCGAGATTAAGCTACATCTGCTTGGCCTGATCCTGGTGCTTGGATTGCTTGGGCTGTGGTACTGGCTCTCGACCGGAACGCGGGTCGTGCCGACGCTCATTGAGATGTTGAAGGACGATGATCCCTCAACCCGCATCGTCGCCGCAGAACAGTTAGGACAGATCGGCCCAGCAGCCAGGGCGGCCATTCCACAATTGCTTAGCCAGGCGACCCAAGACGGCAGCCAGCATGCGAATACCACCGCCGCCACGGCCTTGAAGTGGATTGATCTCTCGGCCTCTCGCCGCGTCATGACCCACTTCATCCCGCGGCTGCAGGATACGGATGTGCAACAACGTCGTACGGCCTGCGCCATCCTGGGCAGCCTGGGACCGGTCGCCAAACCGTCGGTGCCGGCCTTGGTTGCCGCGACACATGATGCCGACGCCCTCGTGCGCCGCAACGCACTCACCGCGCTGGCCACTATCGGCATTCCCTCCGGCGCGGTCGGCACGGCGGTCCTTGCAGGTCTGCGTGATTCCTCATCACTCGTGCGCCAGACGGCCGTCGCACAGTTTGCGTTTACGGTTCCGGTGTCCGAGGAAGCGGCGGCGGCGTTGACACCGATGGTGAACGATCAAGACAAAGGCATCGCGACACTTGCACGGACGGCACTGGAGAAGCCACGAGCCGGCGACGCAGCGCATATCGAATCTCTCGGCATGATGCTGGGACACAGCACGGCTCGTGATTATGCGCTGCACCAACTAGCTCAGGTAGGCCCGGCGGCAACCGAGGCCCTGACGCCGGTGCTGCCATTGCTCGATGATGACCATCCCTTCATTCGGTATCTGGCCGTGGAAACCCTGTCCGGGATGGGCCAGGGAGCGAAACAGGCGCTCCTCCCGCTCAAGCAACGACGGGATTCCGACCCGATCATCCAGGCCGCCATCACCGACGCAGTGGCCGCAATCGAGTCCGGACAGACACCGACTCCCGGCGTTGCCCCAGGAGGTAGGCACGAATGACCCCCATCGCGCCGGAGAAAACGTCTCGCCTCCGAGTCCTGACCAGATTAGGATTCTGGTTCACTCTTCTGATTGGCTTTCTGCTCCCCTGGGCCATCATGCTGGGAGTGGACACCTGGGTGCACGATGTGCCACTTGCCAGGGCCTGGCGCTCGTTTACCCTGCATCTGTTCGCCCCCGGCTACAATCTCTTCCTCGTGGGCGTGCTGACGGCCATCCCCTTCGTAGTCCTCGCCCTGGTAATGCTCCTTCACCTGGGGACCATCCCTAGCCAGCAGGCGTTGATCGCCCACCGCCGCGCGCTAGGGCTTCTCTCGGCGGAATTCGTCATGCTGACCATCGCGGGGTGGACGCACGTCAGCGTGCTCGTTTACCCGGATGCGCAGGGGGCTCTCGCCTACTTTTATCTTCCGGCCCTGTTATTGATCAGTTTGCCACTCGGCTATGGAGTGGGGCGTGCCCTGGCGAAGGCGCTATTGCCGCGATTGACGCCGTAAACGGCACAGGCTGGACAGCATCGACGACGTGAGTATAATGTGGGCCATGCGTCACGTGAGCGTACACGGGTGCCGATGATTCGTCTGTTGCCCTGCCTCATTTTGCTTCTCTTCTGGCACTCCACTTCCTTGGCTGCCTCGAAATATGAGGACAGCGTGAAGGAACTCGCCGAAGGTGTGGCCGCCGAGGCGATCAAGATGAAGAAGTCGCGGCTTGCACTGTTAGACTTCGTCGACAACAAAGGCGAGGTGACTCCCATCGGACAATTCCTGGCCGAAGAGCTGGCGACGCACCTGCTCGTCGCCGGAGAACTCAAAGTAGTCGATCGCAAGTTGCTGATCGCCACCATGGAGAAGCACCAACTGACTCACCTCGACACGTCGCAGGCCAAGGCGGCCAAGAAAGTGGCGAAGGCCCTCCGCGCCGATCTGTATGTCACCGGCTCGTACCTCGAACTTCCTGAGGGGGTGCAGGTCACAGCGAAGCTGATTGGTCCGTACACGGTGTACCCCGTCGGTGCCTCACGGACGATCGTGCCGAAATCCGGCCCCCTGGCAGCACTCTTGAAACAAGCCGCTGCCCCTGCCCCGGCAACGACCGTAGCACCGGTGACGGAATCTGCCCCGGTATTGAGCGTCCATGAAAACGAGCTCTACAAAGTCACGATTCTCAACATTTCGCGACAAGACGATCTGATCGGCCTCGAGCTGCTCTTCACCAACCGCACGGCCCATCCGGTCAAGATCGGCTGCCAGCTGCTCGACACCTATCTGGTGGGTGAGCATGGAGAGCAGTGGAAACAGAACGTCGCGCAGAATCGCGAAGGCCTCTGCACCCGCGGAATGGAACTGAACCCCAAGCGGCAACAGCATGCGAGTTTATCCTTTCTGGCTAAGGACAAACCGCCGACAGGTCCGATGACATTGCATTACCATGAAACGTCGCCCCGGGCGGATCGGATCATCACCCTGGACGGACTGACAATCGACGCCGCGCCGGCCGTTGAGCCAGACACCCCTGCCACGCAGGGATCAACACCCCCCACACCGTAGGCCATGACCTCCGGTCACACGCACAGGAACCATCCATGATCAAACAAGTCTTGTCGATAGCGGGTTCGGATTCAGGCGGCGGCGCAGGCATTCAGGCAGATCTGAAGGCCATGTCCGCCAATGGCGTCTATGCCATGTCGGTCATCACAGCCATCACCGCCCAGAACACGGAAGAAGTCACCGACGTGTTCGAACTGCCCACATCGATCATCGCCGCTCAGCTCGACGCCATCTTCGACGATTTCGACGTGGCGGCCGTCAAAACCGGCATGCTGTCCTCGGCAGAGATCATCAGAACGGTCGTGAAGCTCCTGAAACCCCAACAGATCCGACATCTGGTCGTAGACCCTGTCATGATCGCCAAGGGCGGGCAGGCGCTGCTGAAACCAGACGCCATCGATACCATCAAAAAGGAGCTCTTCCCGCTGGCCTTGCTCGTGACACCGAACGTGCATGAAGCGCAGCAGCTGTCCGGTATCGAGATTACCTCGCTGGCCGATGCCCGGCGTGCCGCGAAGGTCATTCATCAATTCGGCTGCGCCAATGTGCTCATCAAGGGGGGCCATCTGCCAAAAGATCGCGGGACTGATCTCCTCTATGACGGACGGTTCTTCAACATCTTCAAAGGGGAATTTATCGACACCCCGCATACGCACGGCACCGGCTGCACCTTTGCATCCGCCATCGCCGCACACATCGCCCGGGGGAAAACTGTCCCCGACGCCATTCAAACCGCCAAAACCTATCTCACCGAAGCCATCAGGCATAGCTTGGCGATCGGACATGGCAAAGGACCGACCAATCATTTCTATTTTTTGAACCAGGGATAACAGGGCTATGAGTCGTGGGCTCGGATCACCACTATCGTTCTTACTGGCCGGTTGGGGCTGGCTACTGCTGACCTCGCTCCTGGGACTCGCCACGTTTTGGAGCATTGTCCGCGGATCCCCTCTTCCGCCAGGCCTTCGCCTGTTACACGTTCATGGAGTGTTGATCGGTGGGCTTCTCCAACTGATGACGGGCTTTGCACTCACGGCGAGTGATCTCACCGCACAAGAGGGCACCCGCTCGAAGCACCGCCTGTTGTTTGTCGGTATCAATCTGGTGGCCCTCGGGTTCACTGCCGGCGCGGCACTACGAGACCCCACCCTGACCCTCCTTGCAGGCTTACTCCTCGCCGCCGTCTGCGCTCCGATCGTGCGCCATCTGGTTCATGCATTCCGCGTCTGTTCGGCCGGGACGTCCCTCTCATCCTTCTTTTTCGGGTTCTCACTCCTTGGACTCTTCGGCAGCCTGATCCTCGGAGCACTTCTCTCAGGAGCCTGGTATCCAACCTGGCACGGCATTATTCGGCTTGGTCATGTGCATGCCGGGATTCTGCTCTTCCTGACCATGGCCATCGTTGGAACCGTTCAACTCACGCTGCCAATCCTCTTGCATCGCACACTCCACAGCGCAGCATTGGGTCAAGCGGTCCTGCTCCTACTTCCAGCTTGCGCCGCAGGACTCCTCACGGGCTTTCTCCTCTCTTCGATTCATATCCAGCTCGTCGCGGGGGGCGGCCTGATCCTGACGCTGGCCCTGTGCTGCTTCAATCTCCTTCGCACGTGGAGTCAGGCCGGTCAACCAGGCTCAACCGCCACCGATCATCTGCTCACGGCGCTTTGTTTCCTATTCATCATGACCTGCATCGGCCTGGCACTCGGCATTAATGACCTCTGGACACCACCGGCCTTGCCCTACGGCACCCTGCACATGGTGGCCTACACCCACACCGCATTCCTCGGATTCGTCCTTCAGGCGGTCGTCGGCGGGCTCTCAATGGCATTCCCCCCGTTGCTCGCCGCACAACGAATTCCGAATCAGAAAAAGCGCGGCCCGTACCGTGACGTACTCGAACGCATCATGAATCGTTGGCGGGCGGCTCAGGTGTCGACCGTCAGTTTCGGGGCATTGGGGCTGGTGTTGGTCGCCTCGTTGACCTGGAACCTGCCGCTCTCCTCCCCTTGGATTCAGGCAGCCACCTGGGGAAGCCTGGGACTCCTCCTGATCCACCTCACCATGGTAACGGTCAAGGTCACGCAGGCTCTCAACGCACATCCTGGTCACGAACGGACAAACACGAACGAATCGAAACATCCCGACGGACGGTAAGAGGTCCTCTTTCATGGAAGAAACCGTCGTCCTCCACGACAAGGCCGGTGCTCGAATCGCCGCAGTGTTGGCCGCTCCGAAGTTGGCAACTGACTCCATTGCCGTCCTCTGCCACGGATTCCTGTCGCACAAGAACAGCACCAGCAATCAGGCATTAGCGACGCGCCTGCTGGACCAGGGAATCGCCACGTTCCGATTTGATTGCTTCGGCCACGGGGAGAGCGACGGCCCCTTTGCCAACTTAACCACCACGATTGGAGTCTCCCAGACGATCAGCGTGCTGCAACATCTGGTGGCGCGAGGGTACCACCGACTCGCCCTGGTCGGGTCCAGTTTCGGCGGACTCCTCTCGATCCTCGCTGCCGCCGAATGGACGGAGGCGCACCACGCACAGGCAGCTTCCGGTCCGCCGCTCGCCTGCCTCGCGCTCAAATGTCCCGTGGTCGACTTTGGTGAAGAGCTTCGTCTTGAACTTGGCCAGGAGGGATTACAAGAATGGCAACAAACGAATAGTATTCCAGATCTGCACGGCGGCCCAACCCGTATTCCGCTGGACTATGGGTTCTACGAAGATTGCCTCCGGCAGATCGCCTACGACCCGGCGCACACGATCACCGCCCCAACCCTGATCGTCCAGGGTAACCAGGACGAATATGTCCCCTTGCATCAGAGCCAGAGACTCTTGCACGCCTTGTCCGGCCCCAAACACTTGGAAATTCTTGACGGCGCCGATCACCGCTTCACCAAACCCGCCGACTTCCAGCAGATGCTGACCTTGCTCACGGACTGGATTTCGCGCCACACCGCGGCGTAGCGCGATCCCGACAGGAAATATTCTTCACACCCTGTCGCGGGTACACCGTCCTCACAAAATTCTACGGCTCGACTGTTCACCCCTCGAAGGCCGACGAAGGCTTTCTCCTTCAGCGACTGCTCGAACTTGCACACCCCGCAAAAATTGAACAGCGCACGCATGGCAAATCAGTGCAAATCGGCTCGTGACGCCACGTTCTGCCGATTCACCGATGCTCTTGGCTGGCACGCCGGTTGCTCCATAGGCGCAGTGATTTTCCCGGAGGTACCACCATGAAGACGCCCAGGAGTGTGTTTGTATTCAGTGTTGCCGGTTGTTTATCGTCCACGCTGTGCGCAACAGCATTGGTCTCAACCGCCGCTGCCGCAGACACCTCAACCACGTTGAGCTTACTGCAGCAACCGTCCCTTGACGCAGCCGTCACAAAAGCTCAAAGCAGCGGAACGGCGCCCGTCCTGCCCAGCCCAGCCGCGCTGGTCTTGACGGCCCCGAAAGGCCAAACCGCCGTCGGCACGCTCACGCTCAAGAAATCGAGTACGGACCAGCACACCTATTATCTCAGCACGAACCAGTCGTGGGTGTGGATGAATCCGCCCTATGGCAGCACCCAAACCATTACCTCCGAAACCGATCAGCTGGTCATCACGGCGCAAACCGCCAATCTGGCCGTTGGCACCCACTCAGCAACGGTTTATGTCGTCGATTCCGGACCGAACAACTTTACCAACATGCTTCGGATCCCGGTGTCGCTCACCGTCACCAGCGAAACTGCGGCTCCGCCGCCCCCGCCGCCGCCAGCGGCCGTCACGCCGACCCCTGTGGTGGCTCCACCTCCACCTCCACCGGCACCGCCCGCCCCGGCCGTGGTGCCGACATCAGGCATTGCAACCAACCCGCTGGCATTGTCACTGACCGCCGCCAAGGGGCAAACAGCCGTCGGCACGCTGGCGTTGCGCAAAGGTGGCACCGACCAACACAGCTATTACCTCAGCGCGAACCAATCATGGGTATGGATGAACCCGCCCTACGGCAGCACCCAAACCATCACCACGGAAACAGACCAGTTGGTGGTCACCGCACAGACCAGTGGGCTGGCGGCAGGAACCTATTCGGCCGTAGTCTATATTGTGGAATCGGGACCGAATAACTTCAGCAACATGCTCCGCATCCCGGTCACCCTCACCGTTACCGCCACACCGGTCACGACACCGCCGTCTCCGCCCCCGGCGCCCCCGGCGCCCGTCACGCCGACACCCAAGCCGGTGGTGCTGACGCCGCCCCCGCCGCCGCCCCCGGTGGTGGTTCCGCCTCCGCCGGCCCCGGCGCCACCAGCACCAACCCCGGTCACCCCTCCGGCTCCCGTTCCGGCCCCCGTCACCACTGGACCGATCCAGGTGACCCCGGCAGCCCTGAGCTTGAGCAGCAGCAATGCCGTCGGAACGTTAACCTTGCGGAAAACGGGTACCGACCAGCACCTCTACTACATCAGCACGAATCAGTCGTGGGTCTGGATGAATCCGCCCTATGGCAGCACCCAAACCATTACCTCCGAAACCGATCAGATCGTTATTACGGCGCAACCGTCCGGCCTTGCGGCCGGCACCTATTCGGCGGTCGTGTACATCGTGGAGTCAGGGCCCAACAACTTCTCGAATACGCTGCGTATTCCCGTCACCCTCACGGTGACCGGCGGCCAAACCGCATCGGCCACGCCGCCCACACCCACTCAACCGGCCGTCTCAACGCCCCAGCCGCCGCCACCGTCCCCCCCCCCCGCGCAATCAACCGCGTCGGCAACGACAGCGACCCCGACGGCGACTCCGAAGACCGCGAGTGCCACGGTCAGTTGGAATGCCAACACTGAATCAGATTTAGCTGGTTACCGGATCTATGTCGGGACACGATCAGGCAGTTACGGTGTCGTGGGACCGTTCGAAGTCACCAACAGCACCAGCTTTACGATTCCGAACCTGCCAACCGGCACAACCTACTACTTTGCCGTATCGGCCTTCGACAAGTCAGGGAATGAGAGCGCGAAATCCGTGGAAGTGAGCAAGAGTCTGTTCTAGTCCAGGCGAGACCCCGTGAGCCGGAGGGCAGGAGTGCCCGGCTCACGGTCATGGAGCGGGATCAACGGTCTTGGCACATCGAAATCCCGTGTAACTGTTGCGGGTCTCCGGCAGAAGTCGAACACGTCCGTAGGCCAGCAGATACTTCGGAAGATCCGACCACGACCCTCCCCGTACCACTCGAAATGAACCGGAAGCCGGCCCTGGCGGATTCTTGAAGGGACTGAGCTCGTAGTAATTCGCGCCATACCAATCGGCTACCCATTCCCCCGCATTCCCTGCCATCTGATACAACCCGTACGGACTTCGCCCCTGCTCGTAGTGCTGAACCGGCGTCAACGCCTGGCTATAACTGAATCTGGCACCCAGGCCGAAGTTCGCCCACCCATTCTGAGGAGCCTGATGCCCCCAGGGGAAGGCCCGCCCATCAAGGCCCCGCGCGGATTTTTCCCATTCGGCTTCCGTCGGGAGGCGCTGCCCCCGCCACCGGCAATAGGCCTCCGCATCAAACCAACTCACGCCGATGACCGGACGATCGTGATGCTGGGCGAGATCCACCGCCTCCCATTGCCACGGCACAGTTCGCTGAGCGTGGGCCAGGAATTCGGCATAGTGGGCGGTCGTCACCTCATGGAGGTCGATCTCAAACCGATCGAGCCACACCGCATGCTGCGGCTTCTCATCCTCGAGCGCATCGGGGCCCGTAGCGCCCATGAGAAATTCGCCCTCCGGAATCACGATCGAAGGAGGAGCCGCGAGGGGCTCTGGATGAGGCGCCTTGTGCTTGCGCAGGCGATCCAATTGGGCATGAGCGGCATCGCTGCCGGCGAGACAGGCGAAGACCATGACCACACCGACCAAGGCCCTGAAGAATCGCATATCGATCCTACCTGCACACACGGGCTGCGGAGGGGATGTGGGTATCACACAAGCCCGAGGCGATGAGCTGGAGCTGACACCATCGTTAGATGACCGTGCCCCCGACGACCCAGTGTCGATCGTCCGGAACGTCGATGAGCAGTCGAGAGAGATTCATTTCCGCAAGTTGCGCCGCCACTTCATCTTCGGTGAACGCCGCCAGCAGCGAATGATAGAAATCCCGTTTGAGCATGGGATCTTCATTGGCCGCATATTGCTCGACCAATGCCTGGGCATCCTCCGGTGAGTCGGGCCGCAGCAAATCCATCACCAGGATACAGGCGCCGGGCTTGGCCAACTGTTTCAGACGAAACCAGAACTGCAAGGGATTCGGCACATGGTGCAGCAGACTGTTCGACACGAGCGCATCGGCCTGCTCCGACAACACGAGCGATTGAAAGCGTTCGCAGCGAAGCGAGATGCGCTCAGCCAGCCCGGCTCCGGCCACCGCTTCAGCCGCCAAATCGAGCATGGCGCGACTGGCATCCACCGCCGTGACCCTCGCGTCGGGATACGAGCGAAGGAAGCGGATCGGAATATCACCCGGGCCACAACCCAGATCCAGCACATGGCCCGCACTCCAATCAGGGAAATAGTCGCGAAACCGATCCACGAATCCCTGGTTCTCCTCGGCAAAATCGGCCTGTGCGTAGGCCCGGGCCTGCGCGACATCCTCCATCAACTCCGGCTCCAACGTACGCTTCATGTCATGCCCTTTGCCAACTAAGTCCCTATATCCATTTATTCTTTCTCGCGTGGCATCTCCACAAGGACGAGATCCCCCTGACTGACCGTTCCCTCACACAAGACCCGCGCGTACAGTCGACTCCAGCCTGGATACGCCTCCTGAGAGATCCGTCCGTAGTCCCCATCCTTGAACCACTGTCCGTTCAGCCGGCAGGGAGTCGTATAACTCATAATTTCCAGCTGCACAGTTTCGCCGATCGTCAATCGGTCGCCCGGTTGTATGCGTGGCCAATCCAGCCCGGCAACGGTCAAATTCTCTCCGGACGAACCAGGCCCAATCGAATGACCTTCTGCCCGTAGCGCCTCGATCATCTCCAACGAATAGAGACAGACCGCCCGATCGGCCCCACCGTGATACGTTCTGTTGCGTTGGCGATCACCGGTCAATCCACGAGGCGTGACGAGCGCTGAGGTGACAGCCCTCTTCGGCACACCGCCGTCGGACACACTGACCTGATGGATATGCGGGAGCGAGGCGCGCGTCACCATGGCTTCAGGTACAGAGTTCCCCTTCACACGATTCCATCGCCGTCGCCTCCAACGCGAGCCACCCATCCCGCTCCCGTGCGACCGTCACATAGACGCCGCGCGCGGCGTAGGCGGCCTCAATCTCCGCCCGTTGATCGACCAGCAAGCCCGACAGCAGCAGTCGCGCACCGCCAGTCGCATAGCGGCACACACTGTCCGCAGCCAGCAACAGGGTCTGTCGATCCAAATTCGCCAGGACCAGGGTGGGAGTGAACGAGTCCTCTGCCCGTTCCACCTGGGCCTCACGCACAGCGAGCGTCAATCGCCCATCAAACCCGTTCAGTTGCGCATACTCGCGCGCACAGTCGATCGCCACCGGGTCGAAATCCTCCCCCACGGCCGCCTCGGCCCCGAGCCGCAACGCCACCATCGCCAACACGCCGCTGCCGGTTCCCACATCCAGCACCCGGTCGGTCGGCTCCACACAGTGCTGGAGCCACTCAATCAAGAGATACGTCGTCGCATGATGGCCTGTTCCGAACGCCTGCTTGGGATCGATGACCAGTTCGATCTCGCCTGTGGCTAACGGAACGATCTTCCAACTCGGCCGAATGATGACACGCCCAATCCTAATCGGCTCCACCAAACGCGACCACTGGGCATTCCAATCCTCATTGGGAAGGCGATTGATGGTGATCGCCCGTTCCGGATCCACTTGCCCAAGCAGTGCCAGCGCCGCCCTGAGGCCCTGCCACGTATCCGGCCCACAGCGGTCCCCCGGCCAATAGAGATGCACCTGATCGTCCTCCTGCCAGGCTCCTGTCACGGCCGGATCGTGTAACATCCCCAGCAGCTCACCGGCATCAATCGACGTTCGCACGTCGACTTGAATCCAGTCCCCCGGGTGGCTGGAACTCAGAGGATCGGCCGAAGCCACATCGGTCTTGGAGGTTGACGTCATCTCAGACTCCCAGTATCGTCAGCACCATCATGCAACGAGTCTCACACAGACACTCGTCATCCACCCGCGAACGCATCCTCCTACGAGGCCTCCGACGCGTGGCGCGGCTGGAGGACATGGGCCGACGCAGCAGCGCGCGCTTCACCACCGCACGATTGGCCATCTTCGCGCTCGGACTCGTCGGCTCCATCATCCCGCATAAAATGGGATGGACCACCTCGGGCAACCTGACCCTCGCGTTCAGCGTCGTCCTGTTCCTAACGGTGGCCTGGTATCATAACAGGCTGGAAGACCGCTTGCATCGACTCCGCCGCTGGCGCAACATCAAACAGACCCATCTGGCACGCATTCACCTGAATTGGCCTGACATCCCGCTTCATCCTGTCACGGTGCCGGAGGGGCACGGCTATGCCAAAGACCTGGACCTCGCCGGCCCACATTCGTTGCTCCATCTGATCGACACCACCATTTCGTCGCAGGGCCGACAACGCCTGACCTCGTGGCTGCTGGAGCAGCCGTCGCCCACCGTTGCGTGGAGAACCCGCCAGGCCCTCATCCGCGAACTGACCCCCTTCGCGCTGCTTCGGGACCGCTTGATCCTGGAGGCGCAAGCCGTGGAAGACGCTGATATCGACGGCCGTCGGCTCCTCGCCGTCTTGCAGAAGCGGGTCGACGACTCCGGCCTCATCCCCATGTTGATTACCGAAACCGCCTTGACCGTCACCACCGCAGCACTCCTGCTCGCAGATCTTCTATACGGGCTTGGGAACTATTGGATGTTGTCGTTCGGACTCTACGCGTTCCTGTTCCTGTCCGTGCGCAGCCGGTCGGAAGAGATTTTCGACCATGCCCAATCGTTACATCTCCAACTCGAACGGCTCAGTGCAGTGCTCGGGTATTTAGAGCGAAGAACCTACCGGCTCACCCCCCACCTGGCACAGCTCTGCCGACCTCTCCTGCAACAGCACACTCGGCCATCGCGCTCGCTCAGGCAGGCGGCGTCCGTCATGAACCGACTCAGCGTACGTGCGCATCCGCTGGTGCATTACCTCATCAATGCCTTGGGCCCCTGGGACCTCTACCACACGTATCGGCTGCAGCAATTGCAGGACCGAATCGCCACCATCGCACCGGGGTGGTTCGAGTTACTGGCCGAACTGGATGCAGCGGCATCGCTTGCCACCTTCGCGCACCTGCACCCGGACTATCGCTGGCCAGACCTGGTCGAACCACGTGCGAGAGGGC
>WBZN01001540.1_pt1 | contig 13898 bp, 10 predicted proteins | sample 5204281 | NCBI WGS metagenome assembly WBZN01 (sample SAMN12344347, study PRJNA552823) | activated sludge metagenome | biome: Activated sludge suspended growth; feature: Nitrification reactor; material: Wastewater; isolation source: activated sludge from nitrification reactor of wastewater...
GTCCGCTCCATCCGCGCCCTTCCGGCCGGCGGTGAGCGCCTGAGCTGCCGCTGGCGCCGAGCGGGGGCGGGTGCTCCCTTCACCGCTTGGGACTGCGTGGCGGCACCTCGGCACCCACCGGCGGTGCTCCGAGTGGACCGGGGCGACTGGAGGCCACCCCAAGAGCGCGACATCGCTTCACCAGGCGCAGCATGACAAAGGCCCGGGCACCGGCATCACGATTCCCGACCCGAGTCGGAGTAGCCAATGTAGAAAGCAACCATGGTGGTGATGCCGGCACCGATCCCGGTACAGAGCCGAAGGATCCTTGTGATCGGCTCCCCCCACTCCCTGTCGACGGCGGCCAGCGAAAGGACGGCGAGGAGTCCGGTGGCCAGGCACGCGGCGAACAGCGTGGCCCCCTTCCGGCGCGCGGCCTTCTGCGCTCCCTCTCGGGCCCGGACCCCGCGCCGGAACAGCCGTAGCGCAACCGGGAGTCCGACGACGAGCAACAGGATCTTGAGCGCCAGGCTCACGCCTTCACCGGTGTTCATGGGCAGGTCCATGGCGCTTGTTGCAGGCCGGCGGTGAGCGCCGGAGCTGGCGCTGGGCGGGGGCGGGGGCTCCCTTGGGATTGGACGATTGGGCGATTGGGCGATTGGACGATCGGGTAGGCTGCCCTGTTCCCATCCGCCGAGCCGCCGAGCCGCCTACCTCAGCCCGATCACCGTCAGGGAGGTACCCACCCAGAACAGGAACAGCCACTTGACCAGGTCCGCCCGGAGCCGCTCGAGGTTGACGTCCATGTCGGCCCGCAGGCCGGTGAGTTCCTGGTGGGTCCGGGCTTCGAGAGCGGTGAGGCCCTGCTGGAACTCGGACCGAAGACGGGTCTCCATCTCGGCCATGCGGGATTCCACCTGGCCGAGGCGGGCTTCCATGCGGGCCTCGCCCTGGCTGATGCGCGCCTCAACCCGGCCCCAGTTGAGGTCGTTATGCTCCCGCAGCTCCTGCCGGTAGGTGGCATCCACCTGGTTGAACCACTCCACGAGATCGTTGGCGATCTCGTCGCCGAAGGTGTCGTAGAAGCGCTTGGACAGTCGGGCGGTCACGGGCATCGGCACCTTGCCGGTTCAGGTCGGTGCCCAAGCTACGATACGCTCGGCGGGGCCCGGGGCGCAATCGGGCGCGGTGTGGGGCGAGGAAATGCGGGGGGGTAAGGCGGTAGGGCGCCCCCCGGGCACCCCCTCTGCCGCGTGCCAGTCGTCAGCTTTGGCACGCGGCGCCAGGGGGTGCCCGTGGGGCCGGCATTCAGCCGTCGAGCCGCCGAGCCGCCCAAGTCCCACGTGGCGCCGCGGTGGGTCACGCGGCGGCCCGGGCCATGGTGCCGTGCCGGGGGCTTCGCCGGAACGACACCGGGGGAGCTCCGCGCCCCTGACGTGCATGGGCCGTGGGGCATGTCGTGCATCTCTGCTCAATGCTCCCAACATCCGAAGAGACCCGCGTGGGCAGTCATCGCGTGTCGGCCCGAGCGCCAGGAGACCTCCGCCGAGAGCCAGACAGTGACGCAGCACCGGGCCTTCGGGTCGCTGACCTGCCACGGCCTACTGGAGGGAATGCCTGGCCCACCCGGACAGCGCACCATCAGGTCCAAAGGCGAAACAGTAGCGACTCTTCTCCTGACTACGGACCCAGCCGGAGCGGATGGACACCGCGACCACGCAGCGGAGGTCCACCCGCGTGCCATCCGGCGAGAGAATCGCCGGCATCACGGGGGTGTGGTCATCGCTGCTCGACCCCTCGAGGGTACGAGCGGTGCCACCATTCGGATCCGCCCAGAGCACGAGGTGCGCGAGCAGAATACTGTCGCCGACCCCCGATGGATCCAGCCGGACCCCAGTCGCGGCAGCGGCGTCGACTAGCTCGACGGCCTGGAATCCCCCGAGCGCGAACGCACGACCAGCCATGAACCCGACCAGGACGCTTCCTCCGTGCGAGACAGCGGTATTCTCGGCACAGTACACCTCCAGGCCGCCGAGCCCGAGGTCCGTGCGCACGAATCGCGGGCGGATCATGACTCCACGGTAGTCTGGCATCGATATCCGGCGCAGCGCGTCCTCCGCCGCCCACTGCCCCACCACGAGGACCCGCACAGGCTCGGGCAGAGGAGCGCTCACCCCCGGGCCATCACACGGGTCCTCGCGGAGCCCAGCCCTGCCCACAGGGGAGGTCAGTAGGGATGCCAGGAGAAGCCACATGGCCATGAGGGGGCTCATCTCAAAGTGACCAGGTCCATCCCGGCGCGGCATGCCGCATCAATGCCTCGCGAGCCGCCTGCGGTGGCGGGTAGAGTGCGACTGCATCGAGCGCTTCTACAATCCCGTGCGGCGGCGCTCCAGGCTCGGCTACCTCAGCTTGATCACGTGCGAACAGCAGGCGCGAAAGCAGCAGGAGTCACCCGCACCCGCTGTCCACGCAAGCTGGGGCAGCTCATACAGCATCGGCGGCTAGCAGGTGCGCAGTACTACCACGTCGTCGATCACCCATCCGGTGGCGACTCTCATCATGCGATATCGCAGTTGTCGATGGCAGAGCGCCGTGTGCTCTGGCACCGTCCCTTGGTCTGACCGCACACTTGTGACGATGACATCGTATCCGCCCGGCCGCGGTTGAACAGAGTCAATCACTATCAGTACGCCGCGTTCCCTCACGTAGCAGGGCTCGGCCCCAGGTGGGCAATGCAGGCTCGCCGCAGCGTCAGAGAGACGTGCCTCTGGTCCAGCCGGGCGGGTGAGTCTATGAACAACCTCCGGGCCAGCCGCCCCCACTCCGACATGGCCGAGGGACACCGTATCCAGCCACAGCGGGCCGTCGGCCAGCTGCGGGCGGTCCGCTCGCGCGTCTACCCATGCCGTGTCCACGACTGCGACGAGGAGTGTGGCAGGGTCCTTCACCTCCGCAAGCGGCCGCCCGCAGCCAAGGTGGGGCGCCGTCGCGGCCAACATCCCTATCATGAAGACGAGCGTCATGCCAGTCCGTCGGCTCATTGCGAACTCCCGCATTGATCCGTGATTGCCCAGACGTTCTCATGAGAGCTGTCCGAATGCTCCAAATGAACTTCCTCATACGCTATCGTGCGCGATAGCTCGCCTGGCATGTCACATGCTCTCGACCCGAGGTCGACATGCCCGCCACATCGCTTGACGAATGGCCATGTTGAGCGCACCTCACCGATCGCATTCAGCGTGGCGTGGTTACGATTGCGCCCGTCGGAATAGCGGGCCATCGGGCCAGGCGCCAATTGCCTGCACGCTCCTATGTCATGAACCCTAAGTAGCTCATTTGCCAAGGACACGCGGTCACAGCGCTCCTGCCCCAGATAGGTGGAAGGCCCGGCTGTCGGCCCACGCTGCTCCCTGAGCCGTGTCGGAGGGCAGGTGACCTCCGGGAGGCAGGTGAGTACTCCGTTCGCTGCTATCGTCCCATCCAGCCACTCGCCAGCGCCATGGAACGAGCCATCCACCATGCCGCCACCGGGCCCACCTGCACCCAGAGAGGTCGGACCGTCCCCACGGAGGCACGTTTGTCCGAGCTCAGGCAAGATCGCCTCCCTGAATCCTGTCCATACCCCTCCCGGACCTCCTCCGAAAGCGGTACAGCTCTTTCCAGTGGGATCTCTACCGACCAATACGGCCTCGCCAACATAAGCGTACAGATTCGCTCCGCCTGCCGTGCCGATCGGATCCTCCTGCGTCCACCGCCGCAGCTCCGGGCTGTAGTACCGCGCCCGGTGGAACGTCAGCCCCGTCTCGGCATCGACCTCCCGCCCGGTCCACCCGACGTGCAGGCCCTTGGGCCAGGTGTGGCCCCCGACGGAGTCGCGGGCGAAGAGCTGCCCGTACGGCGTGAACCGCTGGCTCACTGCTGCGGTTCGGCGGTTAGGCGGTTGGGCGGTTGGGCGGTTGGGCGGCTGCGCTACCGGTAGCCGCCCCCCGGGCACCCCCTCTGCCGCGTGCCGGTCGTCGGCTTTGGCACGCGGCGCCGGAGGTGCCCGCGGGACGGGCGTCGCGCGCCGAGCCGCCTACCTCAGCCCGATCCCAGTGAGCGCGGTGCCCACCTCCCGGACCCGAACCGGCTGCCGACCTGCGCTCCCGAGTGGTCCTACTTCGGGGAGGTCCGCCCCGCCTGCCGGTCTGCGCTTCCTAGTGGTCCTACTTCGGGGAGGTCCGCCCCGGCTGGGACCTAGCGATGCTGGTTGGCCCTTGCGTCGGGGGAAAGGTCAGGTGCTGCCGGTTCTACATTCCGGGCGCCCCGCCACCATCAGACATTCTGCATCGGTAGCGTCTCGTCTAATTGGGGAGCATACCAGTCACTCGTACGGCTCGCTGAAGAGTGCGCCAATAGCAGGACGGCACCGCCCACGCCGCCCTAGCCTACTCGCTTCGAGTCACCCTGCGAACGGAGTGCGCTGATCATCGCCTCCATATTAAGCAAGCCCCTGAACCACCCAACTGCTCAAGCGCACGAGCGTAAGTGCAGCCACTTGGGTGAGCAACCTGCGCTCGATAGAAAGCCGCAAGACCCGCGGCACGGCCAAGCCTAGGGCGCTTAATCCAGCGACGGCGGCGTCGCTGCTTGCAAGTACCTCCTTAGAGGCGTAGCTCCAACCACCAATGACTGAGCCGATCGGATAGACACTTGCGTCGAGGAGGACTGCGACGGCATCCGCGATGCCCAGGACCGTGAGGACTGCCAACACAAGCGCACAACACCAAGATGCCACGTTGAGCACACGCCCTCGCAGAGGATTCGCCATTGCGGATCCTTTGTTAGTACTTGACTCGCAGAATCATGTCGCGCTCCTGGCGGATGAACGCCGCTGAAAATGATCCCATCCGTCCAGTCAGATCAATACGACCCCCGGAGCCTGGGATCCAACCACCATGGATAAACATCCCTCCGCGCTGCTGATCCTGTAGAGGGACCAAAGGAATGCGGAGGTCGCCCCATGACATGACAGACCCTGGCCAAGTGAACCAGGGACGCCCGGTGAGTGGCTGGAGTATGGCCTTGCTCGCGAACCCCAGGATCGTTTGAGCAAGCCCAATCCTCTGCAGATCGGACTGCCGCGCCAAGCAGAGCCCTTCAGGAATGGGCTCGGCCCCACCGGGCATGCCCGACATTGCATTCCAAGCACCGACTAGGCTTCCACTCCCATCACGCATCCACAGAACGCGTCCATCGAACCTTAGGTCATCTGGGCCAACGTCAGATTGGGTGCAGTTTCCCTTGTTGCCACAGCCAGCAATCAAGTGCGTTCGAATGTCATCCTCAACAGCTGACTCATACCTCGAGTGATGATAGTCAGCTGCCCACAGGTACTTGCGCGAGCTTTCGGCACCCCCGCTGGGCAGCGTAATCTGATCCAGCATCGACGTCGCGGTGGGATCCAGGGTGAAGGGCCGGAACGACTCCGCGAGCCCCAGCCCGCCCCCGCCCCGCAGGTCCTCGATCAACCCACTCGGATCCCTGCCCGCCAGCACCGCCCCGCCCACGTAGGCGTACAGGTTCACCCCGCCGCCGTACCCGATCGGGTCCTCCTGCGTCCACCGCCGCAGCTCCGGGCTGTAGTACCGCGCCCGGTGGAAGTACCAGACCGGTCTCCGCATCCCACTCCCGGACGGTCTAGCGGCTGCGAAGCTACGCGCCCGACCCCACCATGGCCGCCACCGCGCCCCAGGACATGTCCTTGGGCTGCCTCCCAGTCGCCCTATTCGGACCTTTCACGGCAGGGAGAAGGACCCGAGACCGTCGCGAAGTAGAGCGTATCCGGCGGGAGTACCGCTAGCTGAAATCGGGTGTCACGCGCAGCCCATTCATGGCCCGTGGCGATAGATGGATCCCCGCAGAAGCGGTACGGGGGGCCGAAGTCCCGGCTCAAGCTGTCGCGAAGCGCCGCGAATCGGGCGCGTAGCCCCTCCGCAGCAAGCCGCCAAGTCGCACCAACAAATACCCTCTCACCATGGCCATTCAGGACTACCCTTAACGTGGAATCCCCCCTGGCGTCCTCGCACATCACGAAGGGACCGATGCCGCCTCCGGGATACAGTGGAAGAGGTGAACATTCCTGCATGGCCTCAGCGATCCAACTGGAGCTCGCCACCTCCGTGCTGGATTGGGCCTGTGGGCAGCTCGCATGAAGCGACATGGCGCAGGCAAGGCAGACACTTTTCACGACATCGCTCACGGAGTCATCCGAGGTGGAAAAAGGGGATGGTGCGAGTGGTCGGCCCCTGCGGGCCAGCCCAGAAACTCCCGGATTACGTTAACGCCGCACCGGGCAGCCACTGGCCGTCCCGCAGGTCGTTGCCTCATTCCATGGGCGTGCCATTCACTAGCTGGCTTCTCCAGGGACACTGTCGACCAGGCGCCACCCCGTGCCGGAGCGCACCAGCGTCAAGCGAAAGGCCTGGTAGAACCCATTCGCCATCGGCCAGTCCTCGGTGGTGAAGGTGACGGCGGCGAGGATCTCGATCCGACTGTCCGTCGTTCCGTCAGGGGCCGCCGCTGGCTCACCGACACGCAGGATGAGGACATCGCGTACGGGGCACGCGGGAGCGGCGCGCCATGAGCAGGTTTCGGAGATGCCGAGGGGCGGCAGGGACTCCAGCCATCGCCGTTCGTGGGTTCCTCCGGGTTGTCCGAATGCCACGAGCACATCCGTTGACACGACTCGCCGCAGTGGCTTCCCGGATTGGCCCTGAGCGGAGCCATATTGCCGCACGAGCCAGCACAGGGCGACGCTCCGGGGGTCCTGGAGCAGGATTGCCGCGGCGGCGTCGCAGGGGGCTGGCGCTGCAGGAACAGCACGGCCGTTCACTATCCCTGCGGCGGCGATGGCGACCGCGGCAGTGATCCAGCCAGTGGCATGTTTCATTCAGGTCCGGCTCTCCAGACCATGGGGGGGGCCGCGCTCCCGGCCGTCGCTGGACGCCAAGGCCCCACACCGAAGCGAGGGTTTTCCCCTCGCGTTCACAGCGGGGGCCATGTGCCCCGAGAGCGAGTGGGGCGGCCCACTCTGCCCCACCGCGCAGCCTGTCGGAGGTATTGTCGGCCCGCGTGACTGAACACTGCCGTCGACATGGGAAGGCGGCGGGAGAAGCGCCCCAGGGCGACGCCCCCGACTACTTCGTGCGCTTCCACAATGCGGTGCGGTGGGGGTCGAAGGTGGGGTACCATTGCCCCCCATGTACGAACGGGAGGCCCAACCGCAGCTGACGGCACCCGAACCGGCTGTTCACGAAAGCTGAGACAGCTCCACCTCGCCCCACCGATTGGAGTGCCCGACCGGCGAGTGACCGCCGCCATACTCTCCAGCGACGTCTCGCGCTCCGCCCTCGCGGTTGATCAGCGCTGCTTCGCCCACGGAAGGCCTGCGGCCCCGGCGCGCTCCAACAAGTTGGTGTGGTACGGTTCAGGCAAGAGCCTCACCGCTTGCTGTAGAACAAGTTCAGCCTGGAGGACGAAGCCCAGACTCCCAGATGCAGGTCTTCGCGGGGAGGCGTCGGCGCGCCAAGCGTCAACCATCCATGCGGCATCGCATCCAAGTCGAAATACCAGTAGCGACTGCTCTGGCGTGAGCGGGCCGTCTGTGGCGTCGAGCACCAGGCTTGTCCTGCTCTCGTCGCGGGGATAGCGCAACATCAGGAGCAACGGACCTGGGTCCCCACGAATCGACTTATAGTACGTAGCAAACGTGTGCGCCTCCCGAGTCGTCGACAACCCGGAGTAGCCGCCCACAGCGACCAGGAAGGCGAGTGCGTACTTGGTGCTCGTCGAGTCCTGCCTCCAGCGCTCCGCAACAAAGCCTGGAATGACTGTTGCCGGCTCCGCCCCATCATGCTGCGCCTCGTGCCGCAATGCGTTGACCAGAGACTCCGGCATCCCATTGCGGTACGGGTCCACTGACTCAGGCAGTGGCCAGAGCGCATCACGACCGACGGCGATGCCATCGCATGTTACCGTTCGCTGAGCCAAGCCAGCGGCCGGGGCACAGGCACCCATGCCAAGTATCAGCCACCATCCAGAAAAGGGGCTGCCGGTCAATTGCATGAGACCCGATCGATTGCGTGCCGATTTGTCTCCCAGCATACCTTACCCTCATTCCAATCCGGGTGGAAGAAGTGAATCGACTCGTGAACAACGATGTTCCCCAGCGGCCCTCTCCCGAATAGCGCTGGGGTCAGAATCGTCCACCGACCGAATGTCGCACCCCAGTACGTCCTGTTCACAGCACTTCCGAACATCGCTGCGGCGGCAAGGCCAACGCCAACGTACCCGTCAGTGAAGCGAGCGAGGATTTGCTCTCGCAATTCATCCTTCTTGAGCTGGAGCGCCGTCGCAGCCGCGAACTGCTCAATGGAAAGTGCCTTGGCATCGGCCAGTGCGTCCATCACGGTGCCAACGCTGCTTCCATTTATCGTTAGTTCGTCGAGGCTTCCCCGGTCACGTTCGAGATTGGCGATGAAGTTCCTGAGATAGGCCTCATAATCTGGCAAGTACTTAGCCACCCAACTCCGCGGAGCGTTAACCGTGTACCAATACTCCCCTCGGAAGTAGACATCAGTGGTCCAAGACAGGAGACTCCCAGCGAAGCCAAACCACCCATCCCACCCTGCATGACTTGCCGCGCAACAATCGCTGGGCCACTGCGTGACCTTCGGGTCCGGCCCGAGCCCCGACGGATCCGTGGCCACGAGTGGTCGTCCCCCGACATACGCATACCGATTCTCGCCGCCCGCCTCCCCGGCCGGATCCTCCTGCACGAAGCGCCGCTGGCCCGGGTCGTAGTACCGCGCCCGGTGGAAGTACCAGCCCGTCTCCGCATCCCACTCCCGGCCGGTCCAGCGGTAGCGCAGCGCCACGCCCGACCCCGCCGTGGCCGCCACCGCGCCATAGGGAGTGTAGCCGTAGGTCATCACCCAGGTGCCGTCCCGCTTGATGATCTGGTGGACGCTGCCGAGCTTGTCCGTCGCCACATAGTAATGGTCGGTGCTGGCGGCAGTGGTCCGGAAGGCCACCAGATTGTCCGTCCCCGGACCCCAGACGTACCGGGTGCCGATGGTACTGCCGGCGGAGTCGGTCTCGAAGGCCACCTGGCCACCGTGATACACGAATCGGGTGAAGCCCACGGTGCCGCCGGTGGCGGCCGAGTAGACCCGCTTGGCGATGCGCCGCCCGAGCACGTCGTAGGCGTAGCGCGCGATCAGGGTGCCGCCCTGGGCCACGCGGACCAGGCGATTCAGCGCGTCATAGGCATAGCTGTAGGTGATGCTCGTGGTGCCTGAATCCACCGCCTGCACCAGGTTGCCCGCCGCGTCGTAAGTGTAGGTCCAGGCGCGGCTCGCCCCGTTGGCGCGGCGTAACAGGCGATTGGTCGTGGCGTGAAAAACCTCGCCTCCGCCGGTGCTGCCCAGGTTGCCGGCCCGGTCGAGAGTGTAGCTCTCCGTCACGCCGCCCGACAGGCTCCCGATGCCGTCCCAGTCGCTGAGGCGCTCCCGGGCGTCATAGAACAGCTCCGCCCGCAGCGTGTCCACCGCGCCGCCAAGTCCCCGGATCTGGCTCCAGACCGGCTGCAGCGCCGGCAGCGCGTTGTTCTGCGTCCCCTGGTCGTCCACCCCTGCGGTCCAGACCGCCGGGACTTGCATGGTTGTCGCCCATCGTTTCGGCGCCCCATCGGCGGTGTATCCTGTGGCATAGGTGACCCGGATACCCGCGCTCCTCACGCCTCCCCCAGCATACCTACCCTGCCAGTCGAAGATCAACGCGAGCGTATCGCCGAGCGGCGTCTCCAGGGTGTCGGGCATTCCGCGGACCGTCTCGTAACGCGTACGCCAGCCGCCCAGGGCATCGGTCATGAGGCTGTCCCGCTCGTAGCGGTCGGGGGTGTAGGTGGTGACGCGGGCCACCCCGCCGCTCCACACGGTATCCGCCCTGAGCCGGCCCCGCTGGTCGTACACCAGGCTCAGATCGGGCCGGGCCTGCCCCACAGAATCGACGAGCCCCGTGACCCAGATCCTCGTGAGCTGATCGAGCGGGCCGGCGTACGCCTTCTGCACCGTGCCGACGGTCGGGATCACCGTCAGGGTATCACGATTGCGGCTGTCATACTCCGCGGTGATCAGGTGGCCTCGACGGGTCCACGACTTCCGGAGGTTGCCGGCAACGTCATAGGCGAACGAATCGACCCCGAAGGCCGCGTATTCATACGGATACGCGCGCACCACGCGCCCGAGCCGGTCGCGCACCGTCACCTTCTTGATCCCCCGCTCGCTGATGCGCACCGAGTCCCGTCCAGCACGGTCATAGCGCACGCGCACGCGCTCGACCAGGACGGAGTCGCTATCGAGTAGGACTGGCCAGGTGGGCGTTGCGCAGGGCGTATCGCAGGTGAAGCTCCGGATGGTCCGGATGGAGTCCACGAGGTTGGAGGAGGGACTGAAGAAGGTCTGGGTCCGGCGCCACTGCATCTTGCCGAGGGCTACCGGCACCTTGCGCTCCACCTGGTAGGGGCGCCCGTAGGCATCCCACAGGAGGTTGCGCGCAACGGTGTCCCGGCTTGGGGTGATGGTCTGATAGAGGATCTTGAGCGGGCCACTGTACTTGTAGAGCGTCGCCGCCGGATCGCCGGGGGCGCGGGTGGAATCCACCATCCCGTCGGTCCGGTACCACACCTGGGTGGTATCCGGGCCTGGGGTGTTGGGGCGGATGCTCCGGATCGCGTTGCCCCTGACATCGAAGTCGGTCTTCCACACCTGACCCCGGGCATCGATGCGCTGGACCACCCGGTGATTGGCATCGTACACCAGGCTGTCCAGCCGCAGGACTCCGCCTTCTCCGGCCGGCCGCACCAGGTAGCGCTTGCTCACCCGCCAGAGGTTGTCATACGCCACGTACGACCGGCTGGAATCGGCGGTCTTCCCCTCGCTCCAGCGCAGGAAGCCATCGCCGTTGAAGGCGCTCCGGGCCAGCACGCCGAGCGTGTCCCAGCTGAGCCGCGCCTGCCCCCAGCGATTCGGCACGGCCCGGGTCCACTGATTCCGGGGATCCCGGACCTCGACGAATGTTCCGGCGCTGTCGAGCGATACCAGCGACCCGAGGCCGCGGGTCTCCACCGCAGTGTACCCGAGGGTCGGGCTCACGCTGTCCCCGACCTCGTTCCGGACCTTGGGCAGTGTGGCGAGGGTGGGGCGATACCGGGACCCGGGGTCGTAGGTGATGGCCGTGGTGTCACCGAGGACGCCGATCACCCGCTGCAGCAGCGTGCCGGTGCCGACGGACTGGTAGGTGAAGGTGGCGGTGTACCCGCCTCCAGGCCCGGTGGCGGGGGTGAACGACGTCAGCAGGCCGCCACTCACCGTCACGGTGGCGGACCTCCCGCCCGAGGTGGAGATGGAGGAGAGACGGCTCGCGGTGTAGGCCAGCGTGATTTCGGAGCCGACCGGGTCGCGCACCTTCGCCAGGGTATCCGTGGCCCCGACATAGACCAGGGAGTCGCGGTTGCCATTCTGGTCCACGGACGCGGCCAGCCGGCCGTAGCTGTCGAAGCGGACGACCGCGCTATCGCCACGAGCGCGGAGCGCCCATCCCGTGGCGGTCCGGGTCAGGGACATGAAGCTGCCAGGTGGGGGGAGGTACAGGCTGTCCCCGGAGCCCCGGTAGACCGTCACCGCGCCGGTCGGCGCCACGAGGAGCCGGTCGCCCCCGGCCGCCACGACCTTCGCCGCCACCGATGGCCACCAGCCGTTTCCGTACATGGAGTTGCGGCGATCGACCACCACCACCTCGACCGAGTCGCTGGCCGCCCGGGTCGTTCCACTGGCCGTGACCGCCACTTCGACCCGGAGCCACTTGCGCGTTGGGCTGGGAAAGCTCCCGGCCGAGAAGTCACCTGCGAGGACGCCCCGACACCGGGCCGTTCCGCCCGTCGCGCACGTGGGCGCGGTGAGCTTGAGGCTATCGAGCTTGGTTGTCCCGTCGAACAACCGGAGAGTGACCTGATCGAAGGTGGCGCCCGGCGGCAGCCGTGGCTCCACATCCACCGGGACCAGCACACGCGGGTAGGACTGTCGTGTGGAGTACACGAGGCCCAGGGTCCGCGGCGCGTTCATCGAGAAGTAGGGCACGGTGACCACCCCCGTCTCCACCTCGGCACCGGCCACCGAGAGCCCCGGGCCGAAGGGGGCGGCGAAGGCGCTGCCGAGGGCACCCACCGGCACTCCCGTGAGGCCGACCACTGGCAGGCTGTCGTAGGGGAGGACGGCCCAGCGCGTCAGCGTGGTGCAGAGGGAGTAGATCGAGCAGGCGGTCACCGTCATCAGGGCCGAGTCGCCGTTGGCCACATTGAGACCGCGGACCGAGTCGACCGCCCACTCGATCAGCCCGCGATTCCAGCGGGCCACCGTCAGGGAATCCGCGCGCCACCGGGTGACCGTGTCGCTCCGCCAGGCCAGCACCGTCTTGGTGGTATCCACCGCGGCGTACTGGGGGGCGACCTGGGCCCGGATGATGGGCATGCGGTTGCGGACAACGGCCCGGCTGGAGGGCCCGGTGCTTGCCGGGGTGAGGGTGATCAGGGGCGGGCCGTGCACCGTCACACCGAGGATCCCGATGGCGGTGTCGTCCTCCCCCCAGCTGGCGCGCAGGTAGGCCTGTCCGATGCCGGGGCTGCCTACGGAGTAGGTGAGCGTGACCGTGAATGCTGCCCCGCCCGCGAGGGTGCTGCGGCTGCTCGGGGTCACGGACCCGCAGCTGACCGGCGCAAGCTGCTCGCAGCTGAGGGTGATGCCCGTGATCGGTGTGCTGCCGCAGTTGGTGACCGTGAACGTCTGGTTGTGCGGGCCGGTGTTCTGCGCCTTGACCACGCCGGTCGGCGTGGTCGTGATGTCGAGGCCGATGCAGCCGCTGAGCGGGGCCTGCTGCGCGGCGAGGGGGCCAGTTCGGCCGAGGAGGAGGGTGGCAGCGGTGAACATGGCCAGGCCGACTGGGCCAACGCGCATCAGAGGCTCCGGGATCGGGATGCCTCGTGGCTATGTCATGCGGCGTGCCATGCCGGGGCACGGACGTATCCGGGCCAGCGCCATGGAGTTCCGCCGTGGGCGGGGTCTACCAAGGGTGCCTTGTCGCAGGCCTGTCGCGCGACGAACGCGACCAGTCGCGCGACAACCCGGCATGCTCTGGGGCGATTCTCGGTGAGGCAGGATCGAGGCCCGCGGGGCCGTGCAGTGGCCCAGGGATTCCTGAGGGGGGCGAGCCATCGAGCCCGTGGGCATGGGCCGGATGTAGGGCTTGGCTCAGGTTTGAGGTGGCCGCGCGGTGGAGGGCGCGGGGCCGGTGGTGCAGGCGAGACACTGTGCCAGATCCAGCTACCGCGAACCACGGCGCCCGCGAAGCGGTGCCGGCATGACCGCACTCGGGCACTGCGACTGGCCGACCGCGGACCAGGAGCCGTTACACGAGTGAAGTAGCCCCTGGGCTCGCTTCCCACGGTACAGAGTCCCACCCTGGGTCGAGGGTCCGCTCGAGTCTCCAATAATGGGGTGTCGAGGGTCGCCCGCCTGCGCGGGCCACGCCTCCGAGTAGTGCTAGGATCGAGCTACGCGGCTCCGTGCCAGCAGGCAGGTGCTCTTTGACAATCGACGTACCTTGTTGTGAGGTGGGCCCAGCCCCGGCCGGGGAACCGATATTTGGGTCGAGGCGGTGAGGTACTCGGCCTCCCGCGACACACCTGATCACGGCCGGGGCCTTGTGGACTTGCAATTCAGCCGGCGTTCGGCGCGGATCCGATAGCCCGAGTGACGGGCGCCCCCGGCGCCGTGTCCCACGTAACACGCGATCGCGCCGGGGGGGGGGGGGGGGGGGGG
>WBZN01001542.1_pt1 | contig 13890 bp, 8 predicted proteins | sample 5204281 | NCBI WGS metagenome assembly WBZN01 (sample SAMN12344347, study PRJNA552823) | activated sludge metagenome | biome: Activated sludge suspended growth; feature: Nitrification reactor; material: Wastewater; isolation source: activated sludge from nitrification reactor of wastewater treatment...
CTGCCGTCGATGGCGGGCACGAAGCTGCGCGGCAGCACCGTCAGCAGGTCCGAGCGCTGCACCACCGAGCCGGCGATGGCGAACTGCGACACCGTGATGGCCACCTGCCGCTGGCGCCCGAGCCGCTCGAGCGCGTCGTCGACGAAGCCGGACGGTCGGCCGGCGAAGTTCACGCGCAGGTGGCGTGCGGCGCAGTAGTCGTCCAGCGTCAGCACCGGCTTGCGCGCGAGCGGGTGGGCGGCGCGCATCGCGCAGACGTAGGCGCAGCGGTACAGCGCCTCGCGGCGCACCGGGGTGGCGGCGTCGCGCGCCGCGAGCGTCGCGGCCACCGCGGGGAAGTAACCCACGGCGGCGTCGACCTGCCGCAGGTGATGGGAGCGCCGATCCGGATGGTCCCCCTCGCCCACCAGGTCGGCGACGCCAAGGTCGTGTACGTGGGCCCCCTCTTCGGCAACAGCGTCGTGACGCTCGGGTTCATGGGGCTGCTCGCCATGAGCCTCGTCGCCTTCGCGCTCGGCATCGCGCTGTACTTCCGGATGCAGCGGCAGGGCCGGCTGCACGCCGCGCAGCCCGGTGCGATCTCCGGGCACCGGGTCTTCGACGAAGTGCGCGTCGCCCACCCGCTGCAGGTCGCGGTCGAAGCGCAGCACCGTGAGCCCCGAAGGCCGGGGGGCGGCCGGGCGGCTAGTCGTTGCCGAACCGGCCGGTGACGCCCAGCGAGGCGACGAAGGCCGATACGTCGTAGCTGCCCTTGTAGACCGGCATGCCCGGCGTGGTGTCGGTCGTGCGATCGCCAGGGATCACCCACAAGAGCCCGACGTGCGCGTCGAGCATCTTGCCGATCGAGTAGCTCCCACCGACGGTGAGGTCATGCCGATCGATGTCGGGCAACTGCGCGGAGATCGTCGAGCTCGGCACCGGGGTCGGGTCGTAGATGTACCCGGCGCGGAACGCGAGCTTCAGCGACGGCACCGCGTACTCGGCGCCGAACCTGAGCGTGGTGGTGTTCTTGTAGTTCTGGGGCGAGACCGTCTCGGCGCCACCGGGCAGCTCGACCGTCAACGTGTTGAACTTCGCCCAGTTGATCCACACCGCGTTGAGCTCGACCTCGAGGTTGGAGATCGGGCGGTACGCGATGCCGCCGGAGAACTGCTGCGGCAGCTTGATCGACGTCGAGATGTCGCCGTCGGGCGGCAGCTGCGCGCGATACGGATCCGCGATGTCGAAGTCACCGGTGCCGTTGAAGTCCAGGTTGACCTGGCTGCGCCACATCGCGCCGAGGCTCAGCTTCGGGAGCATCGCCGGGCGATACATCACCCCGAACCGACCTCCGAAACCGAACGCGGTCGCGCCGAGCTTGGCGTAGCCCTCGGCCTCACCGAAGAAGATCTTCTGCTCGAGCTGCACGGTCGACGGCACCAGATCGACGCCGGCGCCGATCGAGAGGCCCGGGACGAACTTGTTGAGATTCACGCCGACCGACGGCGTGATGAAGTACGTGCGCAGCGACTGCTTGGTGACGATGTCGGACTGCGGGGCGTTCGCGGCCGCCGAGCAGTCGGGGGCCTCGGGCGCGTTCGTGCATGGCCACGACACGGCGAGACCGAACGGCAAGTGGAGGCCGATGCCGACCGCGAACATGTCGCTGAGTCGTGACGTGATGAACACCTGGGGCAGCACCTGCGGCCCCGTGTCGCTGCTCGTCTTCATGCCGTTCGAGTCGGTGTATGACGCGTCCGGCGTGATCAGCGCGGCGCCGATCGAGATCACGGTGCCCGTGCCGACCGCGATGCCGCCGGGGTTGTAGACGATCGCCGACGGATCGGTGTCGGTCGCGGTGGTCGTGCCGCCGCGGCCGGTCGCCTTGGCGTCGTGCTCGTTGATGTAGAAGCCGTTCGCCGCCGCGACGCCGCCGAGGCTCGCGACCAGAAATAGAGAGGTAGATAGGGTGCGCATGAGGAGCCTCGAAGCTACTGATTGTTGGAGAAGAGATAGGTGATCGCGTCCTTCTGGAGGCGCGCGGTGCCGAGGCTCCCGTCGTTGCCGGACGTCGGACGCAGCAGCGACGCGTGCGCGAACGTGTTGCCCGGGAACGACGGCGCCGCCGCTGCCAAGTTCATGTACTTCACGAACTTGTTCATCGTCGGCGTCGTGCTGATCGCGGCCGATGCCGCGGTCATGCTCTCGCCCGGCGAGAACTTGTCGGCGTTCTGCGGGGTGAGCGCGACGAGCGCCGCCTCGTTATTGGTCGCGATGTTCGGGACCACGGTGTCACCGACGACCTCCTGGATCAGGAACCGGCGCGACGCGAGCTGGCGCGTGAAGTTCGCGCCGTCCGCGGGATCGAGGACCCAGCGTCCGATCGACGCGAACTGCTGGTAACCGGCCTGGAGCTTCCAGGCGTCGGTCGTGCACAGGCCCGTCGTGTACGTGGGCGGGTTCGACTTGTCCCCCATCAGGACGCCGGCGTCGATCAACGAATCGACGAGCTGGCAGCGGATCTGCAGCGTCTGCGTGTTCTCCAGGATGTCGGCCCAGCCCACGCCGGGGACGTTGAGCACCGCGGCCTTGAAGTCGGACTTCGCGGCGACCGCCGTGGTGCCCATGATCCCGCCCAACGAGATGCCCATGTACGAGATGTGCGTCGCGTCGATCGAGAGGTTCGCGCCCGACTGGGTGCAGCCCGCGGCGCCGCATGCCTTGAGCGCCTCGACCAGGCCCTGGAGGTCGAGGATGCTCTGGCGGACGTTGTCACGGGTGTTCGACAGATCCGACGACAGGAACGGCGCGTAGCACTGCGGGAACAGCGTCGGGTCGGGAGCCGCGCCCGACGTCGCGTTGTTCGCGCAGCCGAGAGCGGCATCGGTCGAGATCCGGACGGCTCGGCTGTCGTGGGCGACGAAGTCGATCGCGACCGAGGCGAACCCCGCCGCGGCGAGCTGGGGACCGATCGCGAACAGGCTCTTCTTGGTGCTGCCGAGGCCGTGGCCGAACACCACGGTCTTGTACGGACCTGCCGAGCTGGCGGGGATCAGCGCGAGCACCTGGATGATGGAGCTGCCTACGACCGTCGGGGCCACGGGATCGGCCCACGGGCCGGGGATCGAGCCGCCGAAGTTCGGGTTCCCGACGGTGGGTCCTGTGGTCGCAGCGGGAACGACCGCGGGCAGCGCGGTCTGGTAGTTCTTCGAGCCGAGGCCGCCGACGATGACGTCGCCGACCGCGAGGCAGCCGACCTGGCCACAGATCGCGTCACCGGTCGCGTAGATCGCCGCGCCGGTCGCGCCGGTCGCCGCGCCGAGCGCGATCTTCAGGAAGCACTGGGTGTTGTTGTCGGTGCCCGGGCACAGCACGAACGGCGGGTTCGCGCGGTTGATGCCGAGCGGACAGGTCGACGCGTTGAAGTCGCAGGTCAGCGAGGTCACGCCGAGCAGCGCGCCCTTGGCGACCGACGCGGCCGGGGTGTTCGGCACCGTCGGATCGAGCGGATCGGTCACGGTCTGCGTGTTGAACTCCCACGCGAGCAGCACGTCGCCGCGCGCGTGACCGGTTCCCTCGAGGAACGCCGTGGCCTTCGCGTGCGCCTTCCACAGCAGATCGATGCCCTTGATCTGCTCGAGCTGCGCGGGGTCGCGCGGATCGAGCGGCGTGCGATCGAAGACGAGGTTGCCCGCGTCGTCGAACGTGACCGGATCGACGGGCTGGCTGACCAGCGACCACGTGAACGATGGCGAGAACGCGCCACCCGCGGCCGGCTTGACGCCGCTGAGCACCGCGACGGTGTACGTCGATTTTTGATCGAGGGGGACGAGCGGGATGATCGTCACCGCGCTGACCGTGGTGGGGTTCGCGCACGACGCGTCATAGCGGATGGTCTCGCCGTCTCGCATGAGCACCGGGACAGAGGTCGCGGCCGCGGGTGCCACCTCCACGCCGCCGGAGGCGCGCTTGTAGAGCACGATGTTGCCGGTGAGCGTGGCGGGATCCACCGGCGCGGTGAACGTGACCTGCATGCCCAGCTCGTACGTGCCGAAGCCGTCGAGCTTGTTGAGGACGTTCTCGCGCGTCGCGGTCGTCGTCGGCGACTCGTTGCACTGCTTCGGCAAGTTCACCTTGCCGGTCATCGGATCGAGGACGAGGTTGTTCGGAAACGGGATGATCTTGTTCGAGGGATCGAACTCGACCGTCGGGCTAGCAGCCCCCTCTCCAGGATCGACCTTCACGTCGGGGCATCCGCTCGCGCCGAATAGCACTGCGGGCACGAACATCCAGAGCCACTGCTTCTTCATCTGTTCTCCGTAATCCAATTATGAGGAGCGGAGTATAGACACGGCTGTCACGCGGGCGCGAGGAGCGCTCACCGCGAAGCGGAAGGTGAGGTGGGGCCTCGGGATCGGACGTGCATCCGCCGTATGCCACCCCACAGGGTTTTCGACCCGGCCTCGGGTCAAGCGCGCGGACGTCGGGGCGCGGCGCGGCCTGTCGCCGTGCGCTGGCTCACGCCGGGGGAGCAGGCGGGGGCTGTTCGGCGAGCTTCGCCGCGGCTTCACGCTCGCGCGTACGGAAGTCCGCGAGCACGTCGTTGAGCTCCGCGCCGAACAGCAGCGCGATATTCGAGAACCACAACCAGGTGAGGAAGATGATCGCGCCACCCAGCGCGCCGTACGTCGTGGCGTAGCTATTGAAGTGACCGAGATAGAGCCCGAACAAGTAGCTGATCGCGAGCCACGAGAACACGCCGACGAACGCCCCCGGCGTGAAGATCCGCAGCGGCGCGTCGGTGTCGGGCAGGAACCTGTACACCACCGCCCAGACCGTCATCACCAGCAGCCCGGCGCCGATCCACCGGCCGAAGGTCCAGGCGACGTCGAAGGCATCGACGAGCCCGAAGTGCTCGGCCATCCAGTGCCCGACCATCGGGCCGACGACCAGGAGCCCGAGAGCGAGCACGATCATGATCGCGACGCCGAGCGTCACGGCGATCGCGGTGATCTGGCGGCGGATCCACGAGCGGGTCTCCTTCTTGTTGTGGATCGAGTTGAGCGCGTTCGAGAGCGAGGCCGCCCCGCGCGACGCCCCCCACAGCGCGAACAGGGCGCTACCGACGGCGAAGCCCGCGTGCGCGCTGGTCGTCAAGCGATCGACCTGGTTGGCGATCAGCTCGCGGATCGCTCCCGGCATCGTCGCGGTGGCCATCGCCACTCCCTGATGGATCGTGCCGGGATCGAGGACGAGCATCGCGAGCGTCACGATGAACAGCAGCATCGGGAACAGCGCCAGCACCGCGTAGTACGCCATCATCGCGCCGAGGTCGGCGATGTTGTCGTCCAGCGCGTTGCCGAACAGCTGCTTGAGAAACCGGAGCGCCTTGTGACCCGTGCGCGGCTCCGTCACCGTGCGGGTGCGCTCGCCCGCGCTCTCGCCGACGGCGGGCTTGGTGCGGGTCTCCGTGGCCACGACGCCTGTTACAGCAGTCGCCGTGCCAGCGAAACGTGGTGCGCCCAGCAGGGCTCGAACCTGCGGCCCCCGACTTAGAAGGTCGGTGCTCTGATCCGACTGAGCTATGGGCGCGTGACTGTCTTGCTGCCTATCACAGAACCCTGAACCTTGTCGCACGTCCGCCGTCTCCTCAAGCGTTGGACGTGAGCCGGACGGAACCCCGTGAACTGTCAAAGGGATCTCGGTGAAGTCGCTCGCCCAGACGACCCGTTTTCGCTGATTTGTTCGCAGGTCGCGAGATCAGGTCCAGCTGTGCGTGAAGGATGCCCAGATCGCCCTTGTTCTTGGTGTGGTGGAGCCTCACCCCTGGATGTATCGGCCTCACCTCATGTTAGGTTGCGCCGAAACATGCGCGCCCTCAATGCGATCCTCGTGTGTGCCGTCGCTGTGATCCCTGCCTGCAAGAAAGGCGAGAACGCGGGAGCGGCAGAGGCCAAGGCGGAGGCGGATAAGCTCCAGAAGGAGAAGGAGTCCAAGGGCGAGGTCGCCAAGAAGATCTCTCCGCCGGTGCCGGGCGAGAAGAAGATCCCTTGCGAGCAGCTGATCGGCGACGCCGGCCCGTACGGCGCTGCCATGGGCGAGCTCGAGCCGATGACGATCAAGGATGCGTCCAAGGACGAGCCCGAGGCCGCCTCGACGTGCGCGCTCGTCCGCGGCGGCAAGCGCCCGACCGAGACCGAGCAGCAGGCGCTGCTCAAGAAGAACGGCAAGCTCGGGGTGATCCCCGGCGACACGGTGTGCCAGATCTCGGCGTTCTGCTGGACGATCGAGGACCCGGATCGGTTCCGCAAGAAGTGCGCGACCCGCAAGGACACCGACGACGACTCGATGGGCAGCTACGCGTGCCGGCAGACCGTCGCGGTCGGGGCCGCGGACGTCTACGTCTACCGATTCTTCGATGCCGACACCAAGTGCATCCTCCAGGTGAAGGGCGGCGCGAGCCAGACCGACAACGAGGCGATCCGCAAGTGCGCGATCACCGCCCGCGACTCGATCGGTCCGGCGCAGATCGCGGTCGGCGCCACGCCCGCGGCCCCGGCGCCGTCCGCCGATGGCTCCGCGGCGGCCGAGACCAAGTAGCGACGAACCCGCTCAGCGCCGGCGTCGCCGGAGCAGGAACGCGAGCGCCACCGCGATGAACGCGCTCTGGGCGGCCGCGGTGTTGCTCGCGCTGCAGCAGCCCGGATCCTCGGCCGCGCCGGCCGGCCAGCAGATGCCCTTGCCGGGGGAGCTCTCGAGGCAATCGTAGTCAGCCGGGCAGCTATCGGTCACGCCGACGATGCACTCCTGGGTGCACTTCTCGCCGGCCGAGGTTCCGGCGCAGATGCCCGAGAGGCAGAACTGCGCGTAGGTACAGTCCGCGCCGAGCTCGCCGGAGGCGGGATCCCACAGGCAGCGCCCGGCATCGCAGCGCTGGCCGTCGGCGCAGGTGTCGGCCGCCACACACGGCGCGCCCTTGGTGACGGTGATGGTCGGTGCGGCCGTGGTGATGTCGATGTCGTCCTTCGCCTTGACCACGATGTCGATGACGCCGTCGGGCACGGCCGCCGGAAGCTGGATCGCGTACTGGGACTCGAGCTGGCCGTTGGGTCCGAACGGGGCGCCCTTCGCGCTGGCCCACAGGTACCCGTTGAGCCACAGCTCCAACGTCTTGACCCCGCGCTGCGCGTAGGCGGTGGAGTTGACGAACGCGCCGCTGGCGATCGTCGCGCCCTGCGCCGGGCTCTGGACGCTGATCGTGGGGGCCGCCGTGATCGGCGTCCCCGGGCCGAGCCCGCTGAGCAGCTTGAGGTGCGCGTTCTGATTCGCGCCGCAGTTGCACGGCCGGACGGCGAACTCGCCGCAGTTCGCGGTCTCGTTGCGGAAGAACTTCTGGCCGCCGCAGTCGCCGCGATACGTCATCGGATCGCGGCACCCGGACGAACCATCGAGGAACGAGTAGGTGTGGTCGAGCCCGTAGGAGTGACCGCTCTCCTGCGCCGCGACCGCGCACAGCTGGAACACCCGCTGGTTCGGCCCGAAGTCGTTGGCGAACGTGAAGTCCATGCTGTAGTTCACGACGCTACAGTCGCTGTTGATCGGGGCGATGCCGCCGGCCGAGACGCCGAGCTCCGTGTCGCTGCCCGCGATGATCGCCTCGTTGTACGCCTCGCCCGCGGTCGGCTGGACGTCGGTGACCTTGAGGGCGTACGGCGAATAGACCTCCTTGACGCACTGGACGATCGCGTTCCACTCGACGTCTCCCCAGGCGAACTCGCTCAGCTGGAAGTCCGGGCCCGTGCCCATCGGGATGTACGACGAGTGCGTGCGCGCGTCGTTGATGCCGGACTTGTGGATGACACAGCCGCCGACACAACGGTTGAGGTAGAGCGTGCCTGCGGCCCCCACCTGGGCGACCCCAGGCTTCGCCGCGGGGCCAGGCCCCGACTTCGGATCCGCGCTCGCGTGAGCCCCGAGTGTGACGACCGCGACGAGCGCGACGACCGCGCCGCGGACCGCGCGCATCAGCGGCCCCGCTTGCGAGGGCGCAGGACGATCACGCCCAAGAGCAGCGCGAACAGGGCGCCGGGCGCCCACGCGGCGTGGGAGCTGCCGACGCTGCAGCACCCCGCCTCCTCTTCCTTGAGGAAGCAGATGCCCTTGCCAGGCGATGACTCGAGGCAAGTCAGGCCGGCCTCGGCCGGGCAGCTATCGCTCACGCCGGGGATGCACTCCTGGGTGCAGATCTGCTGCGTCGCCGTGCCGCTGCACGTGCCGCTCTTGCAGAACTGCGGATAGGTGCAGGCGTCGCCGAGCTCGCCGGAGGCCGCCTCCCAGAAGCACTTGCCGGCCTCGCACTTCATGCCCTTGAGGCAGGTGTCGGCCGTGGTGCAGGCCGCGCCCTTCGTCACGGTGACCGGCGCGGAGTCGGTCACCGTACCGAGGTCGTCGTACGCACGCACGACCACGTCGACGACGCTGTTGGGCAGGTTGGACGGAACGGGCAGCGTGTAGCTCGCGGGGTTCTGCTGGCCCATCGGGCCAAACGCGACGCCCTTGAGCTCCGCCCACTTGTACCCGTTGAGGATCAGCTCGACCTTCGCGATGCCGCGCTTCGAGCCGACGTTCGCGGCGACCACGGCGCCGAGCGCCTGGGTCGGAGTCGGGAGCGTGACCACCGAGGTCGGCGGCGGCGTCAGCGACGTCCCGGGGCCGAACACGTTGGTCAGCATCTGGTGTGAGTTCTGCGACGTCGAGCACGCGTTCGTGATCCCGCACCCCGGGCGCGCGCTGCCGAACTCGCCACACTTGGCGAACCGGTTGCGGAAGAACTTCTGCCCGCCGCAGTCCGAGCGGTAGGTCATCGGATCGTTGCAGGCCGAGGAGTTGTCATCGACGTACGAATACTCGTGGTCGAGGCCGAACGTGTGGGCGGTCTCCTGCGCGATGATCCAGCACAGGCCATGGACGCGGCTGCCGCCGTCCTCGCTCGCGAACACGTCGATCGCGGAGGTGAACGCGAACGCGACGCCCTTCGGGTTGGGCTGACAGTTCGCGCTGACGAGCGCGACGCCACCGACGCCGGCGTCCTGGCCGATGTCGCTCGGCGAGCCACCGACCATGATCTCCGAGTACAAGATGCCGCCGACCGGCCGGGTGGCCACGACGTGCAGGTTGTACGGCGAGTACACCTCCTGCACGCAGGCGACGACGTCCTCCCACTCCCCGGCCGGGAACGTGAACTCTGGCAGCGTCGACGCCGCGCTGACGAGGCCCGACGAATCCGTCGCGGCGTCGTCCGTCCCGGGACGGACCATGCAGCCGCCCACGCAGCGGTTCAAGAAGATCGTCGCGCCGGCGAGGTCGCCGTTCGCGGGCACCGCCATCGGCGGCCCCATCTGGGTCTTGAGCCGGAACGGCGGCTCCGCGTAGCTCGGGTTCGAGTGAGCCATCGTTGCGAGCAACGAGAGCGAGGCCAAGACGGGTGCAAACCAGCGGCGCATGTTAGGGGGCTCGGGATACTACACAACCGGCAGATCCGTCAGCAGGATTTGTCACGGCGCGGACGCGCGGCGCTGACATGCGCAAACCGTCCGGAGCCGATCCTGAGGTGGCCGATGTGACGCAGGCCGCGTTATCGCCGCCGACGCCTGAGGGACACGCCGAGCACCAGCACCGCGATGCCGCCGTGCACCCATGGCGCGCCCGGTCCACCCCCGATGCTGCAACACCCGCCGCCGGGCGTGAAGCAGATGCCCGCACCGCCGCCGGTGTCGATGCAGGTGAGGTCGCCCGGGCAGCTGTCATTGTCGACCACGCACGCCTGGGTGCAGATCTGAACGTCCGCGGTGCCGCGACACTGACCGCTCTTGCAGAACTGGGGGTACTCACACGCGTCGCCAAGCTCGCCCACCGCCGGATCCCAGAAGCACTTGCCGGCCTCGCACTTCTGATGCGCCGCGCAGGTGTCGGCGGTGACGCACGGCGCCCCCTTGGTCACCGTGACCGGCGCGGAGTCCGTGAACGTGCCGATGTCCTCGTGCGCGCGGACCACGATGTCGACGATGCTGTCGGGCAAGGCGGCGGGGACGAGCAGCGTGTACGGGGAGGGGTTCGCCTGCCCTTGCGGGCCGAAATCCGCGCCTCGGGTGTCTGCCCACCCGAAGCCGTTGATCAACAGCTCGACCCGGGAGATCCCGCGCTGCGAGCCGGCGGTCGCCGCGACCACCGCGCCGAGCGTGGTGCCACCGGCCGACGGGAGGGTGATCACCACGGTCGGCGCCGGGGTGATCGATACGCCGGTGCCGAACACCGCCTCGAGCTTCTGGTGCGAGTTCTGCGTCAAGGAGCACTTGCACGCGGCCTTCTCGGTGAACTCACCGCAGCTCGCCGCCACGTTACGGAAGAACCGCTGGCCGCCACAGTCGACGCGGTAGGTCATCGGATCGCTGCACGCGGAGCGCCCGTCCGTGAACGCGAACTCGTGGTCGAGCCCGAACGCGTGCGCGCTCTCCTGCGCGGCGGTCCAGCACAGGTTGTTGACGCGATCGGTGTTCGGGTGCGCGTTCGCGAACGAGAACGAGATCACGTTGTCTTGCGGGGCGCAGTTCGCGGCGAGTGGCGCGATCCCGAGGATGTCGTTGCCGAGGCCGATCTCGCCCGGCACCCCGGCGAGCAGCGCGAGGTGGTACGAAGCGCCGCCGTCCGCGGGCCTGACGTCGGTCACGGTGACCGCCAGCGGCGAGTAGACCTCCTGCACGCACTTGAGGACGGCGCTCCACTCCGCGTCGGCGGGCGCCCCGGACAGGCCGGCCGCGTTCTTGTACTCCGAGATCAGGAATGGTCCGGCGCCGCTCGGGATCGTCGAGACGTTGTTGGCCGCGTCGTTGACGGTGCCCTTGGTGATCCGGCAGCCGCCGCGACAGCGCTCGAGATAGATCGTGTGGGAGATCGAGGCGTGCGGCGCCGCAAATGCCGCGGTGGGCGTATCGACCACGACGCGCCGGGTCGCCCGGGCGGCGGGCGCTTCGGGGCTCGAGGTCGTGGTCACCGGCTCGGCGCCAGCGACGGCCGGAACGAGCCCCGCGAGCACCGCGAGCACCAGGGCGCGAACCATCATGACCAGGATAGAGCAGGAATCGGCATCAGGCGGGGATTCTTCATCGAAGATCGATGGTCTCGCCAGGGGCCGAGTGATGGCCGACCACTCTTGGTGACAGATTCAACAGCCCCTGCGACCACGCGACCCCGACCTCGAGATCGAGCTGATCGGGGCCGGTCGGGAACTTGACGCTCGAGATCGCGGTCTCGACGCAGAACTTCAGCGATGGCGACTCGAAGCAATGCGCCTCCGCCTTCGGACACGATCGGTCCGCCGAGGTTCGCATCGTGGTCACCGGGGAGTGCCCGATGCCGTCGGGGCTGACCGAGAGCCGCACCATCAGATCTGCGTCCGGCGTGGCCATCGCGCCGTCCGTGTTCTTGACCTTGGTCCGCTCGACCCATTCGTCGAGACAGCCATCGATGTTCGCCTGCGCCATCGCCACCGCCGCGACGACGAGCGCGCTCTGCGACGGCACGATCTTGCCGGGCCTGCCCCGGATCTGCAGCACCGTCACCTGCTCCACCAGCGACTGGATCTGCTTGTCCTTCTCGGTCAGCCGCTGCTTGAGCTCGACGAGCTGTGCCTGGTTCGCGGTGCGGTTCTTGAGCTCCTCGAGCAGCGCACGCCGCTCCTTGTCGATCGCGGCGATCTGGGCCTTGAGCAGGTTGATCTGATCGACGAACGGCTGCACGCCCCGGTCGTCGAGCGGCATCACCTGGGTCGGCGCGTCCTTGCTCGCGAACACCGCGGCCGCGGCGACGCTCATCAGCAACAGCCCACCGAGCCCGATCGCGATGAACCGCGCCGGCGACCGCTGCGGAGGGGGCACGAGCTCGGCCATCAGCTCGCCGATCGTCGGGAACCGCTTCGCGCGCTCGGCCTCGAGCCCCCGCGCGACCGCGCGGCTGATCTGCGCCGGCACCCGCGTCCCTTCCGGCGGCGGCAGCGCCCGGTCCCCGTGCTCGAGCATCGACACCGACGTCGCACCCGGCAGCGGGTGGACGCCGTAGAGCGCCTCGAACAGCGCGACGCAGAAGCTGAACTGATCGGAGCGGGCGTCGATGTTGGGTCCGGTCAGCTGCTCCGGCGGCATGTAGCGCGGCGTGCCGAGCACCGTACCGGTCGCCGTCAACGGCGAGCTCAGCGCGGCCGGCAACGTCGGGGTCGTGCCGCGGCTGGACTCCTCCGTGATCGTCGCGATCAGCGATCGCGCGAGGCCGAAGTCGGTGACGCGGACGCGCCCGTCCCCGCCGACCAGCACGTTGTCGGGCTTGAAGTCTCGGTGGAGCAGGCCCACCGAGTGCGCGGCGTTGAGCCCGCGCCCGGCCTGCAGGAACACCTCGACGATCTCGCGCCACGTCCGCGGCCACCGCTTGAGCCAGGACGTCAGGGTGTCGCCCTCGACGAACTCCATCGCGATGTACAGATCGCCGTCGTCGGTGGTGCCGACGTCGTACACGCCGACGACGTTCGGGTGTGACAGCTGGGCGATCGCCTGGGCCTCGCGCTTGAGCCGGTTGCGCGCGTCCTTGGTGTTGAGCTGGATGCCCGAGCGCAGCAGCTTGAGCGCGACCTTGCGGTCGAGCTGAGGATCGTAGGCCGAGAACACGACGCCCATGCCACCGGTGCCGAGGGTGGACAGCACGAGGTAGCGGCCGACGCGATCGCCGACGGTCAACGCCCGGTTGGGCAGCTCCGCGACCTGGGACGGCGACAGCTTGTCGTGGGGGACGGTCTTGGCGTTCGAGTCATCGCCCGCGTCCTGCGCGAGGGTGGCGACCAGCGCGCGACACTCGCGGCACCCCGCCAGGTGCCGTTCGACCTTGGTCAACGCGGAGGGCTGCAACGCGCCGGACACGAACTCGCTGGCGGCGTTGTCGTCGAGGTGCTCCATCGGTCGACCGGGGCCTCCAAGCGTAGCAAACGCGGCGCGCCAACTTCCTTAAATGCTGTGACTTCCCGGTGGGGTCAGTCGTGCCCACAAGCGGCTTGCAAACCACTCGCGTACAAGGTAGCAATCCCGCGCGTTTATCGAATTCTGGCGGCCTTCCAGCGCCGCTCGTAGGAGTCGTCCTGTGCTCACCGACCTGTCCAAAGTCCGCAACATCGGAATCTCGGCCCACATCGACAGTGGCAAGACCACGCTGACCGAACGAATCCTCTACTACACCGCCCGGATCCACGCGATCCACGAGGTGAAGGGTAAGGACGGCGTCGGCGCCAAGATGGACTCGATGGAGCTCGAGCGCGAGCGCGGCATCACCATCCAGAGCGCCGCGACCTTCTGTCAGTGGCCGCCCGACGCGAAGGCCAAGGCCGTCATGGCCGTCCCCGGCAGCGCGGTCAAGACGCAGCACCACATCAACATCATCGACACCCCAGGCCACGTCGACTTCACCATCGAGGTCGAGCGCTCGCTGCGCGTGCTCGACGGCGCGATCATGGTGCTGTGCGGCGTCGCCGGCGTGCAGTCGCAGAGCTACACGGTCGACCGCCAGATGCGCCGCTACAAGGTTCCGCGGATCGCGTTCGTCAACAAGCTCGATCGCACGGGCGCGAACCCGTACCGCGTGCGCGACCAGCTGCGCGACAAGCTCAAGCTCCACCCCGTCATGATCCAGATGCCGATCGGCCTCGAGGACAAGATGGAGGGCATCGTCGATCTGATCGAGATGTGCGCCTTCATGTTCTACGGCGACAACGGCGAGACCATCGAGCGCGTCGCGATCCCGGCCGAGCTCATGGAGCAGGCGCAGAAGATGCGCGACGAGATGCTCGACAACCTGTCGATGGTGAACGACCGGCTG
>WBZN01001543.1_pt1 | contig 13875 bp, 12 predicted proteins | sample 5204281 | NCBI WGS metagenome assembly WBZN01 (sample SAMN12344347, study PRJNA552823) | activated sludge metagenome | biome: Activated sludge suspended growth; feature: Nitrification reactor; material: Wastewater; isolation source: activated sludge from nitrification reactor of wastewater...
TTGGCGATACAACGCGGCGCCTCGCGCCACGTGCTGCCACGTTCTTGGCGGCACTCTTGATATACGGCTCTCCTGCTCTTGCCCACGAGCAAGGTGCAAAGCCCATCCCGGATGGACACGCGCCGGCCGGCGTGATGGTCGATCACATGCACAAGGCGGGCGAGTTCATGGTCGGCTATCGTTATAGCTGGGCGCGCCAGTCGGGCGATCAGCTCGACGGCACCTCGACGATCAATGTCAACGATCCTTCCAATCCTCTGCTGCACAGGGCCTGCCAGAACGAAGCAGTTGCCGGTCACGAGCACTGTTCGATGTATCAGACCGAGATGACCATGCAGATGCATATGCTCGACATCATGTATGCGCCGACCGATTGGATGACGCTGATGGTGATGCCGCAGTGGATGACCATGGATATGACCATGGATACGCTGCCCTTTGCGCACCACGACATGGGCCACGGCGACATGGATCACATGGGTAGCCACAGTCACGGAACCGACGGTTTTGGCGACACGATCTTCGGCGCGCTCATCAAGATTTCAAGTGGCCCCGGCTACAGCCTTCACACCGGTATGATGTTCTCCGCGCCGACCGGCTCGACCACGGAGCGGGCATCGAATGGAAACCTCACCCACTACATGATGCAATTGGGCTCGGGTACATGGGATTTCTTGCCAAGCCTCACCTACAACGGACGCGCGGATCGGCTGTCATGGGGCGTGCAGCTCTCCGGCATCGTCCGCATGGAAGACGAGAACGATCAGGGCTATCGGCTGGGGGACGTGTTCCAGGCGACCGGCTGGGCGGCCTATCGCCTTACCGACTGGATGTCGGCATCCGTGCGCCTGCTGAGTACGAGAGTGAGCCAGATCGAAGGATCATTCTATCCGACGGGATCAGGCATGAGCGCACCGGATTTTCCCACCAACTACGGCGGAAGCTACTTCGATGTCGGCCTGGGCGTGAACTTCGTGGTGCCCGACGGCGCCTTGAAGGGCCATCGCCTCAGCGTGGAATGGCTCGAGCCCGTGCGCGACGACGTCAACGGCTACCAGCAGGAGCGCGATGGCACGCTCTACGCAAACTGGAGCAAAGCGTTTTGATTGTTTGAAGTCCCATCCAACCAACTTCAAGGGTGTTCGTAAGAGCACCCTTTTTTGTTTGTGACGCAGCGCATTTCAGCGGTCTGGGGTGACGGGATCAGGCTCAGGCTCGCGCACCGGCACGGGCTGGGGATCGGGAGACGGCGTCGTCGGCTCAGGATTGATCGGCTGATTTGCCGGTCCCGGCCTGCGTGGCGGATGGCCATCGGGCGTAGTCGGCGGTTGTTCGGGATTGCGCGGACGGCCGGGTCCGTTGGCTGACGTTGCAGGATTGGCGTTCATAGGACAGGGGTGCTCCTTTGCCATTTTTGAGATCTTCTTCTCAAAGACAAACGAACAGATCGCCGTGAGCGTTCCGCATGGCCAACGGCAACGGGAAGCTATTTCAGTGAAACGCTCCGATGTGATTGAGATAGATCGCTGCGAGCGCAAGCGCGGCAATCATGCCGATGGTGAAACGCGCCCATGTCCCTTTGCGCGCCTCTTTGGCCTGCGCTTGCGCAAGCCGCGCCACCGTCGCCTCGTCGAGCCGCAGACCGGTGTGCGCCATCTGCGCGACATCGCGCGCAGCTGTTTCCGCGACGTTGAGCAGTCCTGGTGACTTCGCCAGCAATTCGCCTAACGTTGCAAACACGCCGCCGGCTTCCTTGATCTTGGCGATCGGGCTGAGGTTCTCCTCAACCCACTGGCGCGCGACAGGCTCGGAGGCGGTCCACACGTTGAGCTTGGGATCGAGACCGCGCGCCACGCCTTCCACGATCACCATGCTCTTTTGCAGCAGGATCAGCTCGGGCCGCGTCTGCATGTCGAACACATCCGTATAGGCGAAGAGCTGGCCGAGCAGGTCGGCCATCGAGATTTCTTCGGCGATGCGTCCGTGAATGGGTTCGCCGATGGCGCGCATGGCCTGGGCAAACTCCTCCACCGTGTGATAGGGAGGCACGTAGCCAGCTTCGAAATGGATGGCGGCCGCACGGTAGTAGTCGCGCGTGATGAGGCCGTGCAGGATTTCTGCAAGGAACCGCCGCTCGGTTTTGCCGAGCCTTCCCATGATGCCGAAATCGACGGCGACGACCTTGCCCTCGGCATCGACGAACAGGTTGCCCTGGTGCATGTCGGCGTGAAAGAAGCCGTCGCGCATCGCGTGGCGCAGGAACGAGCGCATCACAACAAGGCCGAGCGCCTCCAGATCAAGACCGCGAGCCTTGAGCGTGGCATGATCGGAAATCGGAGTGCCGTCGATCCATTCCAGCGTCATGACGCGCTTGGAGGTGCGGCGCCAATCGACGTGGGGAACGCGGAAGCCTTCGTCCGTTGCGATATTGTCGGCCATCTCGGAAATGGCGGCGGCCTCCAACCGCAGATCCATCTCCAGATCCGTCGTATGCTTGAGATTATCGACGACGGCGACAGGCTTCAGCCGCCGCGAAGGTTCGTGGAAGCGCTCAATTAACTGGGCTGCGAAATAGTAGCTGTCGAGATCGCGGCGAAAACGCTTCTCGATGTTCGGACGCAGGATCTTTACGGCGACGGCTTTCTTGACGCCGTTTTCCAGAACGTAGGCCTTGTGGACTTGCGCGATCGAAGCCGCAGCGACGGGCGGGCCGAATTCGACGAAATGATCTTCGAGCTTGCCGCCCAGGGCCTGCTCGATGGCAGCGCGGGCCTCGGCCTGGGAGAAGGGCGGAAGCCGGTCCTGCAGATGGCGAAGGTCGGTCGTGAGTTCGGGTCCCAGAATATCCGCGCGGGTGGCGAGAAACTGTCCGAGCTTAATGTAGCTGGGACCGAGCTGGGTCAGCGCCGCCGAGACGCGCGCGGCTTTGGGCTCGCGAAGGCGAAAGGGCGCGGAGAGCCAGCGGATGGGCGCAGTCGCCGCGCGCGCAATGCGTAAGGGGAGCGGCACCGCCATGCCCTTGGGGACAAAGCGCACGCCATGCTGGGCGAGAACCAGACCGGCACGGGACAGGCGGAGTGTATTGGTGAGTGCGTTGGCCATGTATCGGTACTTGCCGGTCTCAATGTGTTAAGTATCCCGCCTCTCGATGCGGGAGGCCTTTGTCCTACTCGCAATGCAAAGCGGCGGCCACCGGCGAAATTTGCCGGAGACCGCCGCCTTCGTCCTTCAAATTCTACATTCAACCTTTCGTGCAGAACGTCGCACGCCCATGGCAGGTCACCTGACCGCCCTCGGGGTTGCAGCGGTAACGCTCATTGCGCACCGAATATCCCTCGACCTTGCCGGTCGACAGCCAGCCCGGCCACAGCGACCACGATACGGCCTGCACCATGGTTTCCATGGCATACCACTTGGCCTCTTTTGCCGTGCCGGCGGTTGCTACGGCACCTTTGTTCACACAACCAGCCGAAGCGCCCGAAACGCCAAAGGCAAGCGTCGCGGCCAGAGCCAGCGACGCAATACGGATTGCTTTCATAAAGCGAGTCTCCCCAATAAAACGGCCCCTCCCCGCGGGGTCCGAGGCGGAGGCTAAGCTGGCAATGCGCAGACGGTCAATTGGAGCTTTCAACAGCGGTGAGAGAAATCCGCAACGGCTTGAGAGGGCTCTAGATCTTCCAGCCCGAGTGCATGGCGGCAACCCCGCCGGTCAGGTCGCGGTAGCTCACCTTGGCAAAACCGCTGGCGCGAATCATGTCAGCGAACGCCTCCTGCTTGGGGAACTTGCGGATGCTCTCTACGAGATATTGGTAGGGCTCGGCTGCACCGGCTGTCAGCTTGCCGAGGCGCGGGATGACCTCGAAGGAGTGGAAATCGTAAAGGGTGTCGAGCAGCGGTACGCGGCACTCGGAGAATTCCAGGCAAAGAAAACGGCCTCCGGGCCGCAGCACGCGGTACGCTTCCGAGAGCGCCTTGTCGACGTGGGTGACGTTGCGGATGCCGAAGGCGATCGTATATGCGTCGAAGGTGCCGGCTTCGAAGGGAAGCGCTTCGGCGTTGCCTTCCACGCAGCGGATGCGATGGTCCAGATGCGCCTCCTGGATGCGCCGCTTGCCGACGTCCAGCATTTCAGGTGAGATATCGCAGATCACGGCTGTCGCGTTCTCGCCGCTGGCGCGTGCGTAGCGCATGGCGATGTCGCCCGTGCCGCCGGCGACGTCGAGCAGGCGAAACGGCTCGATGCCTTTGGGCGGATTAAGCCAGGATACGAAGTCCGCCTTCCAGAGCCGGTGCAGACCGCCCGACATTAAGTCATTCATGAGGTCGTAGCGCTCAGCCACGCTGGCGAACACGGAGTTGACGAGGCCCTGGCGCTCGCCTTCACGAACCTGGCGGAAACCGAACGACACGGTGTCATCGGAGCCCGTGCCAGCGGCGGAATGTGCGGTGTTTCTGCTCATCGGGGAATCATAGCCGAGGCGGTCCGCCCGCGCCACTGGCCAAAACGCGCCGCCTTCCATACATCTCAACATGATAGACAGGGTCCGTTCGCCGCGTTTGGCCGAGAGGATCAATGCCAGAACTACCCGAAGTCGAAACTGTTCGCCGCGGATTGGCGCCTGTCCTTGTCGGACGGCCTTTGTTGCGCGTGGAAGCCCGCCGGCCTGATCTGCGCTTCCCCTTGCCGGAGCATTTCGCCGCGAGGCTCAAGGGCCGCGCGTTTGAGCGGTTGGACCGCCGCGCCAAGTATCTCATCGGGCATCTGGAGGGTGGCGATGCGCTCATCATGCATTTGGGCATGACGGGCCGGTTTACCATCGCCGCACGAGAAGGTGCGGAGACGCTCGGGCAGTACGTTTACGGCCAGTCTGCAGACCCGCGCCACGATCACGTCGTTTTCCATTTTCCCGACGATGTCGCCGTCGTCTACAACGACGCGCGCCGGTTCGGCTTCATGGTCATGACACCGGCGCGTGACCTCGATGACCATCCCTTGATGCGCGCGCTGGGACCCGAGCCGTTATCGGAGGCGTTGACGGCGGATTACCTATCGGAACGTGCGGCCGGCAGGAAGGTTAATCTGAAGGCTTTGCTTATGGATCAGCGTGTCGTCGCGGGGCTCGGAAACATCTACGTGTCTGAAGCGCTTCACCGCGCCCATCTCTCGCCGGACAGGAGTGCTGGCAGCCTGGCAACGCGCGGGGGCGCAGCACGAAGCGCGCGTCTCGTTCAGACGATCAAAGATGTTCTGGAGGATGCTATTGCCGCTGGCGGATCGACGTTGCGCGACTACCGCCATACCGACGGCTCTCGCGGCGGTTTCCAGGAGAAGTTCTTTGTCTATGACCGGGATGGCGAGCGATGCCGGCAGCCGGGATGCAGGGGCATCGTCCAACGTACGGTCCATCAGGGGCGGGCGACATTCTTCTGCCCCGTGTGCCAACGCTAAAAATCGCATGGCGCTCAGAACGCAGGGCGCGTGAGCCTGCGATGTGCCGCCACTGCGATCGCCGAAATAAAGACAATAGCCAGGCCGCCGGCGAGGAAGATGGCGTTGGCCGCCCAGTCACCTTTGTAGGTTATGAGCTTCCCCGATAGAACGAGCCAGCCGAGGGCCACCGCAGCAGCGATGCCATGGACGGCCGCGAGCTGCACGACGCGCTCGATAGCCGACGAGCTGGCAAGGCGCGAAGAAGGGTTCTTGAGCGCCCTGACATAGGCCAACAGCCCTCCGGCGATCAAAAGCATCATTGAGCCGTATTGCCAGCCGTGCCGCCAGTGCAATTGGGTGAGCTCATAAACCAGCAACATGGCAAGGCCACCCCACGCATATACGGACGCCGTGACGAGGGACGTCGCCTTGAGTTGCGTGGCGGCCGCCGGCCAGTCGGCAGCGCCCTGCTTCACGTGCGAGAACCGTGGCGCATTCAGGCGCCAGGCCGTCCAGATCGCGGCCAGCGCGAACGCCAAGGCAATTGCATTGATGGCGAAGATATTTCCATGCTCCGCGCACCATATGATGCCAGCGAGGGTCAAAAATGCCGCGATCGCGAGAAGGTTTGCAGGGCGCCCCATATCGCGAGCCTTAGCTGCGGGAGGCCGCAAGCGCATTCGCGCATATGGCAGCGATAGCAAGCCCCCCGAAGAAGAAGATGTTGCACGCGGCCCAATCCATGTGGGCGGTGTCGCGGGGGAACTTGCCATCGATCAGTAAGCTGATGATGCCGACCATCATGCCGATGAGCTGAACTTTGACAAGGAGGCGGCCAAGGCCCATCACCGACTCGTCGTGTCTACCCTGCTCGGCGTCTCGGCCCAGCATGTTGGCAAAGATGATCGAACCTACCGCGGCTGCGGCGAAGCTGAGGAAGAACTGCCACCACTCCTTCCAGGTGTTGTCGAAGACCAGCGCATAGATAACCAGCAAGGCCAGTGCACCCCACGTCCAAACCAGTCCGATGTAGCGGGCGGTGGACGCAGCGATCGCGCTTTTATGCGCTCCCTCGGCAATGAGCTTGCGGTTTTCGCGGATGCCCAGGCTGGCGAAGGCTACCGAAACGAGGCCGGTCGAGAGCAGGTTGAGGAGAGGCTGGTTGGCCCCAGCGGTAAGGATCACGGCGCACAGCCCAAGCGTCAGGCTGACCATCCAGGCACTCAACGAAGACATTTCGATTTCCCCCAAAGGCTGGCCCGCCGCTGCCGGGCAAAAAGCTTAAGCGAATCCCGTTGACCGGCAGAACATACATGAATCTGGGAAAACACCACGCCCGGCTTACGGGGCTTGCGAACAGGATGGGAGGTCGAAAATGCCGTTCCTGCCGGCCCTTTTCAGCAATTGACCGTTGGCGGAGCCAACGGTATAGGAAACCCAAGCGCCGCTCGGAACTCCAGTTCCGGGCGGTAAAGGTATTTAAAGCCCATCCGGACACCCGTTAAACTGGGGGTATGGCCCGTTTGCAGGGCCTCGTTCGGCGTGCGCTCACCAAACACAAACAAGGACTGTGAAACATGGCCAATACGTCGTCGGCAAAGAAAGCCGAGCGCCAGATGATCCGCCGGACCAAGGTCAACAAGGCCCGCAACACGCGCATGAAGAGCAACGTTCGCGCTGTCGAGGAAGCGATCGCTTCGGGAGATCCCGAGAAGGCGACCGCCGCGCTCAAGGCCGCGCAGCCGGTTCTGATGCGTACGGCACAGAAGGGTGCGATCCACAAAAAGACCGCCGCTCGCAAGGTTTCCAGGCTTGCACGCCGCGTCAAGGCCCTCGCTGGCTGAGCTGGCGACAGAACGAAAAATCGACTTTTTCTCCCTGTTGCATGTTCGCAATAGTAAAGAGCGGGTCCTTCGGGCCCGCTTTTGTTTTGTTGGCGATGCTAAGGCGCTGGATTCTCGCGCGTCTGACCGCATCGGCGGACGCAGAGAATTTTATCGAGAAGCCACGGCAAAAATCCGAGGCAACAATAAAACGACGTTCAGATGACTACTGCAGAGTGGGGGCCACCGGACTGTTGCCCTCGCGCGGCACACAGCTTTTTCCCCTGAGAGTCAGCCCTTTGTCCACATCTCTTGATGCCCGGAGGAGGGTTACGCACAATCCTGTGGAAACATTTTCAACACTTCGGCGGCGTGGTACCCGGCGCTCCGGAGGCTTGCCGGGCGACGGGTTAATGGTTAGTAAACATAGTGCGGATGATTGAGGGCTAAACAAACATCCCAGAGTGTCGGCGTGCGTAGTATATCTTCGGGCAATCGCAAAGATTGGCCTGGAGAGTTCATCGTCAAAGCTTCAAATGGAATGCAGTTCTACTTGGCTCATCTTTGGGGTCTCGCGGAGAAATGCTTCTTTTACATGTAGTTCTTTTGCGGGGTTGCTGGTTTCACGTGTCGCAAAGATCGTGAGCAGCGTAGGAGGACGGTGTTGGAAAGCTTTGGAGTTGTCCACATCGATGACGTCGCGGTGACGGACGTGTGGGAGCGCCTGCAAGCCGATCAGCGTGCCGTCCTTGTCGACGTGCGAACCCGAGCCGAATGGGCCTTCGTCGGGCTTCCCGATTTGTCGAGTCTGGGCAAGCGGCTACTGACGCAGGAGTGGCAGACCTTTCCCGACAGCCGGGTTGATCCAACCTTCGCGCAGCGTCTGGAGGACACTCTGAAGTCCGCAGGGGTGAAAGAAGACGACGAGATTTTCTTTATCTGCCGATCGGGTGGCCGCAGCCGGATGGCGGCAGAGGCGCTCACGGCAAACGGTTTCCGGCGCTGCCGGAATGTGGCGGAAGGCTTCGAGGGGCCGCTCGATCCCAGCCGCCACCGTGGACGGCTCGCCGGCTGGAAGGCTGCGGGCTTGCCGTGGGTGCAAGGGTAATGCGGGGAGAGGCGTGAGGGAGGACCTTTAGGGCGCTTGCAAGGCACGACCCGGCCATTGAGGCCGATGCTTCCGGCGTTGCGTGCCGGGTGCAGAGTACGGAATTCAAGACTTAAAGCTAGTAGAGCGGGGACACGAAAATGCAGCCAATCAAAAAGACCATCGAGGCGGAAGCTTCGCAGGGCGCTGAGGGAAGAGGGACCAAGGCGCGCGCGATGCTCAAGGCACAGCTTGGCGAGGACATCTACTCCAGCTGGTTCAACGCCATGGAGTTCGATGGTTTCGATGGCAGGGTCGTCAAGGTATCGGTGCCGGTGAAGTTCCTGCGCACCTGGATCCAGGCCCATTATTCCGAACAGTTGCTTGCAGCGTGCAAGGCGGAGTTCAAGACCGCTGAGCGTGTTGAAGTGCTCTGGCGTCAGCCAGGGAGTACCACAATCCGTCCTGGGGATGGCGCTCGCCAAAGCGAAAGCGCCGAGGGGGCTAATGTCCAGCAATCGGCGAACGGTTCCGGGGATCTGCCAGCGAAGGCTGCACCTGCTCCACTGATGCGCCCCGCCATCCCTGCCACCGTGCGCACGTCGGCGGGCGGTCTTGAGGGGTCGCCGCTCGATCCGCGTTACACCTTTGAGAGCTTCGTCATCGGCTCATCCAATAGGATGTCTCATGCCGGCGCCACGCAGGTGGCCGAAACGGTGCTTTCCGATCAGCCCGGCTTCAATCCGCTGTATATCCATTCGTCCGTCGGCCTTGGGAAAACCCATTTGCTGCACGCCATTGCGTGGGAAGTGAAGCGCCGCGCGCCCCAGGCTCCGGTGCTGTATCTGACGGCTGAACGTTTCCGTTATCAGTTCGTGGAGGCGCTGCGCTCCTCCGACCCGCTGGCGTTCAAGGAGAAGTTCCGCAACGTCAGCCTGCTGCTGATCGACGACTTGGAGTTCCTCCATGGCGAGAAGACAGAGCAGGAGTTCGATCATATCATCAACGCATTGCTCGATGGCGGCCGGCAGGTTGTCGTAGCCTCGGCGCGTGCTCCCAACCACATCGACCGGCTGAACGAACGTATGCGCTCGCGTTTGCAGCGCGGTCTTGTCACCGAGCTTGGGCCTTTCGACCACGAGCTGCGTCTCAAGGTTCTCGAGAAACGCCTCGCGGAAAAACGCGCAGCCGATCCGTCGTTCGCGCTATCGCGTGAAGTCCTGGACCTGCTCGCCTCCCGGCTCACGGAGAACGGACGCGAGCTGGAGGGTGCCGTCACGCGCCTTTACGCGACGTGGCAGTACATGCGCACGCCGATCAGCCTCGACATCGCCGAGTCGGTGATCCGCGATCTGGTGCAAAGCCTGGAGCCGCGCCGCCCGAAGATCGAGGACATCCTGCGCATCATCTCGCGCCATTACGGCGTCTCGAAGGGCGATCTGCTGTCGCAGCGCCGTCATCGTTCGGTTGTGTGGCCCCGCCAGATCGGCATGTATCTCGCCAAGCAGTTGACGGCCCGTTCGCTGCCTGAGATCGGCCGCCGTTTCGGCAACCGGGATCATACGACCGTGCTGCACGCCATCCGGAAGATCGAAGGCGAGATCAACGGCAATCCGCGTCTGCGCGATGAGCTTGAAGAGCTGAAAAAGCTCCTGAACCACTGACCGGCAGCGGGGTAGCTGGCCGCCGGATGGGCCGAAGATGCGCCAAGAGCGCGTCTTCGGCCCATTTTATCACCGGCTTATCACCGGTAGACCGCAATTTGCGGGCCATATGACGGCCTTGCGACGCGATCGTGGCTTGAAATATCCCCGCCGTTCGGCTCTCATCTGCCCCCACCGCGGGCGATTCAGCCAACAGGCGCGCGCGGCCTTGTTTAGACGATCCTCCTTCGCGCGTCTGGCGTGACGGCAATCCTGCCGGAGCCATGCGCGCGCCCAATAACAAAGACCGGGGAGCCCCATGCGTCTCGAGATCGAACGCGGAGAGTTGTTGAAGGCGCTGAGCCATGTGACGAGCGTCGTCGAACGGCGGACGACAATTCCCATTCTCTCTAACGTGATGCTGAAGGCGTCCGGTTCGGCCTTGCAGTTCAAGGCGACCGATCTGGAACGCGAGGTTTCGGAAAGTGTTGAGGCCAAGGTAAGCCAGGGTGGCACGCTGACGGTCCCGGCCCACATGCTGCACGATATCGTGCGCAAGCTGCCGGAAGGCGCCGAGATCGAGATGAAGCGCGACGGCGATAAAGAGCGGCTGACGCTGACGTCGGGGCAATCGCGCTTCTCGCTGCAGACGCTGTCGGCGGAGGATTTCCCGGACCTTGCCGTGGGCGAGATCGGGCATGAGTTCACGATCGATGCCGCGGACCTGAAGCGGCTGATCGAGAAGACACGCTTTGCCATCTCGACGGAAGAGACACGCTACTACCTGAACGGCATCTATTTCCACACCGCCGAGACCGGCAGGACAAAGACGCTGCGTGCGGTCGCCACCGACGGCCATCGCCTTGCGCAGGTGGAGCTGCCCTGCCCTGCGGGCGCGGATGGTATGCCCGGTGTGATCATTCCCAGAAAGACAGTGCATGAGCTTGCGCGTCTGCTGGAAGATTCAAGCGCCAAGGTGAAGATCGGCGTATCCCAGACCAAGGTGCGTTTCGAGATCGGCAACGTGGTGCTGACCTCCAAGCTGATCGACGGCACGTTCCCCGACTATGGCCGCGTCATCCCTCATAACAACGACAAGGAATTGAAGGTGGCGAACGCGGCCTTCATGAGCGCGGTCGATCGCGTTTCGACGATTGCGAGCGAGCGCGGGCGCGCGGTGAAACTCAACCTCGATAAGAACAAGCTCGTGCTCTCGGTCAACAACCCGGAGGGCGGTAGCGCTACGGAAGAGATCGCGGTTTCCTACGGGGCCTCTCCTTTGGAGATCGGCTTCAATGCTCGCTACCTGCTCGACATCGCCGGCCAGCTTGAAGGCGAGGAAGCCCGTTTTCTGCTGGCTGATCCCGGCTCGCCCACCATGGTGAAAGATACCGGCTCGGAAGGCGCGCTTTACGTGCTGATGCCGATGCGGGTGTAATGTCATTTTTGCTTCTGGCGGCACATTTGCAAATGTCAGTATTGGCGATGCGATGGTGCGGCGGGCGGTAGGTCGCCTATGACCAGTGACACCAGCGGCCTGTGGGTCGAGCGGCTCAGCCTGACGAATTATCGCAATTATCCCGGCGTGACGCTCGAGGCGACGGCACGGCCGCAGGTGATCGCGGGCGCGAACGGCTCGGGCAAGACAAACCTGCTCGAAGCGCTGTCGCTGCTGGCTCCCGGGCAAGGACTGCGGCGCGCGCCGTTCAACGAGATTCCGCGCGCCGGAGGCGATGGCGGATTTGCGGTCGCCGCGCACGTCCATACGTTGAATGGCCCTGCTGACATCGGGACCGGACTTCAGCCCGGCGCGGCAAGCTCTGAGCGCGGCCGCATCGTGCGCATCGACGGCGTGCAGCAGCCAGGCTCGGGCGTGCTCGCCGACTATCTCGAAATCGTCTGGCTGACGCCGGCCATGGATGGGCTGTTCACGGGCTCGGGCACGGAGCGCCGCCGCTTTCTCGACCGACTCATTCTGTGCTTCGATCCGGCCTATCGCACACTCGCCGGGCGTTTCGAGCGGGCGATGACGGCGCGTAACCGGCTGCTGTCGGATGGTGTGCGCGAGGATGCGCAACTTTCCGGATTCGAGTTGGTGATGGCGGAGACGGGCGTTGCGGTGGCCGCCGCGCGGCTTGAAGCGGCAGCCGCCATGGCGCGCATCATCGCGGAGCGGCGCGCGCGTGATCCCGACTCGGCCTTTCCCTGGAGCGGTCTTGCCATCGAAGGCCGGATCGAGGACGACCTGGCCGCCATGCCTGCGCTCGAAGCGGAGAACGCTTATGCGCACACCCTTCGCGCGACACGCGAGCGCGATCGCGCGGCCGGCCGCACCCTTGAAGGACCGCATCGCTCCGACCTTGCAGTGGTGCACGGGCCAAAGCAGATCGCCGCCCGGCTGTGTTCCACGGGCGAGCAGAAGGCGCTGCTGATCGGCCTGGTCCTGGCGCACGCGGAATTGCTCACCGCGCGCCAGGAGGGCGCGGCGCCCATCCTGTTGCTGGATGAGATCACTGCGCATCTCGATCGCCACCGCCGGGCGGCGCTGTTCGAGGAGATCCTGCGTCTTGGGGCGCAAGCGTGGATGACCGGTACCGATGCGTCAGCCTTCGAGGACCTTGCCGGGCGGGCGCAGCTGTGGGCCGTCGACGAGGGCGGATTGAAGGCGCTCTGAAGCTTTCCGGCAGGCGGCAATCCGCCGCACGCAAATTATTGAATTTATTTGAAAAACGGCCCCCGTGAAAGTGCGGTCGAAAGAAGGTTTTGTGACGCAATTCCGGGCGCTTTGTGCTATAAATTTGCCATCAGATTTCCACCCAGCACAGGTCCCTTATGAGCCCCCAGAGCGCGAAGAAGACTCCGATGCCGGAAGATTACGGCGAGGACAGCATCAAGATGCTGAAAGGCCTCGATGCTGTGCGCAAGCGCCCGGGCATGTACATCGGTGATACCGATGACGGCTCGGGCCTTCATCACATGATCTACGAGGTCGTCGACAACGCCATTGACGAGGTCCTTGCGGGACAAGCGCAGAGCTGCCAGGTGACGCTCAATGCCGATGGATCCTGCACGGTCCGCGACGATGGCCGAGGCATCCCGACCGGCATCAAGAAGGACGACGATCACGATCCGAAGCGCTCGGCGGCCGAGATCGTGTTCACCGAGCTGCACGCCGGCGGCAAGTTCGACCAGAACGCCTACAAGGTTTCAGGCGGTCTGCACGGCGTCGGCGTGTCCGTCGTTAACGCGCTGTCGAGCTGGCTCAAGTGCCGGATCTGGCGCGAAGGCAAGGAGCACGTCATCGAGTTTCGCAACGGCAATGCCGTGGCGCCGCTCAAGGTGGCCGGCGAGGCCAACGGCGAGCGCGGCACGGAGGTGACTTTCCTTCCCTCCACCGAGACGTTCCACAACATCGTCGAGTTCGATTATGGAACTCTGGAGCATCGCCTGCGCGAGCTGGCGTTCCTGAACTCGGGCGCAAAGATCGTGCTGACCGACGCACGCCATGCAGACATAAAGCGCGAAGAATTCATGTATGAGGGCGGCACGGCGGCTTTCGTGCGCTATCTCGACCGCTCGAAAGAAGCGGCGTTCGCCGATCCGATCATGATCAAGGGCGAGCGCGACGGCATTGGCGTTGAGGTCGCGCTGTGGTGGAACAACAGCTACCACGAGAACATGCTTTGCTTCACCAACAACATTCCGCAGCGTGACGGTGGCACCCATCTGGCCGGTTTCCGCGGAGCTCTGACGCGCGTTATCAATAAGTATGCCGATGAAAGCGGCATCACCAAAAAGGAAAAGGTTTCACTGACGGGTGAAGATGCACGCGAAGCGCTGACCTGCGTGCTGTCGGTCAAGGTTCCCGATCCCAAGTTTTCTTCCCAAACC
>WBZN01001544.1_pt1 | contig 13874 bp, 14 predicted proteins | sample 5204281 | NCBI WGS metagenome assembly WBZN01 (sample SAMN12344347, study PRJNA552823) | activated sludge metagenome | biome: Activated sludge suspended growth; feature: Nitrification reactor; material: Wastewater; isolation source: activated sludge from nitrification reactor of wastewater...
CGTGTCGCCGGCGGCGACGGCCGTGCGCCGGGAACGGGCCTCGGCCTGTCGATCTGTGCTGGCATCGTCAAAGGCATGGGCGGTGCTATCAAGGCAGAGAGCCCGATTGTGGACAAAAGAGGGACACGCATCACCGTCACCCTGCCGATCGAGGCCAACGGCCTGTCGCGGCAGACGGGGGGCCTGTCATGACAGCTCATCGCGTCCTGGTCGTCGACGACGAGCCGCAGATTCAGCGGTTCCTGAAGCCGAGCCTGGGTGCCGCCGGCTACGAGGTCATTGCCGCGGTCAACGGGTCGCAAGCGCTCAAGGCCGCCGCCACGCAAGCGCCGGACATCATTCTGCTCGATCTCGGCCTGCCCGACATGGACGGCAAGGACGTGATCGCCGAGCTGCGCACGTGGTCGAAGGTGCCGATCGTTGTGCTCTCTGCGCGTGACCGCGAGGCGGAAAAGATCGCCGCACTCGATCTCGGTGCCGACGACTACGTCAATAAGCCGTTCGGCATCGGCGAACTGATGGCACGCCTCAGGACGGCCTTGCGTCACGCTACTCAGAGCGCAGGGCAAGTCGCGCAGGTGGTCAGTGGTGACCTCGTCATCGACATCGCCGCGCATTCGGTTACCCGCTCCGGCACACCAATCAAGCTGACGCCGAAAGAGTTCGAGCTCCTCGCCATCCTTGCCCGCAACGCTGAGCGTGTCGTTACACACCGTCAGATATTGACCTCCGTCTGGGGTCCGGCCCACACCGAAGACCTTCAGTACCTGCGCGTCTTCATCGGCCAACTGCGGCAGAAGCTGAAACGCAAGCCAGACGATGTCGAGTTGATCCAGACCGAAGCGGGTATCGGCTATCGCCTTGTCCCGTAGGTGTGCAGTCAGCATTTCAGCCCGGAACGGCCAATCTCGGCCGGGGCGTGACGCTCATTTGCCGCGACGGCAAAGTGGCCTGGCCCGGCGCCGGACCGGACCGGAACAGGTCAACGCGATGGTGGAAGGCGTGACGGTTGATGGACTGTCCTGTTCGCGAGGGTGTTCAAAGCACCATCCCCCATTGCGCTTTAGCGGCCCCCCTGGATGTAGTGTTCAAGCTGTTCGATGATGAATTTCTGATCGGCAATAATGCTTTTGACCATATCGCCGATCGAAACGATACCCACGACCTTCTTGTGTTCGAGGACGGGCAGATGGCGCACGGCTTTTGCAGTCATGACCGCCATGCATTCCTCCACCGTCTGATCCTGTCGAGCGCATATAACCCTTGTCGACATGATCTCCCTGACCAGAGTTCCGGGTGACGTACGTCCCAGCAATGCGATCTTCCGGGCGTAATCCCGTTCAGTAATAATGCCGGCGAGGTGGCCATCGTCTAGAACCACCAGTGCACCGATCCGGTGCTCTGCCATTGTCTTGAGTGCGTCGAAGACGGAGGCGTCCGGACGAATATGATGTACGTCGCGGCCTTTCTCGCTGAGCACATGTCGTACGGTTGGCATCCTATTATCAGCTTTCAGCGTTCGGGTGGCACGATCGCTCGCTTGCCTGGGCCATCACAACAGACCGGCGTCTTTCCTTGAGCCGGCCTCGGCTAACTAGTCCCGCGCACTAATGTGTGCGTGCGGGACGTCGGCCATCAGCGAGTGGAAATTCTGACCGGTGACGTGAACCAGAGTACGGTGGTCGCCTCCTTCGAAATAGATGTCGTCAAAACCTTCGAAGCTGTCGTCCATCACGGCCATCAATCCATAGGCGCCGGCGACGGGCGGGACCGAGCCCAATTCGCAGTCGCCAAATATCATAGACGCTTCAGTTTCGGTCGCCAATTCGATCGGTTGTTGAAGCCAATTGGAAAACGCCTCGATCTGTACATGGCACGAGGCCGGTACGATCGCCAAAAGGTATCCGTCGTTACGCCTCATGAGAACGCCCTTGGCCAAATTGTCTTCGGGTATGGAACTGGCGTGCGCTGTCGCCGATGAGCATAGGGTGTGCTCATGGGTCGTGACGTCATAGGGAACGCCCCGATCGTCGAGATACTGCTCGAGTGATAATGCGATACCCATGGCAAGTCTCCTATCCTACCATCCGCTAGACGGTCATTGGCGGCCGGAGAACCCAGACTGCACTTTCGCTTATCCAGGCCGCCGATCGATGGACGCAAACGGGATCCAGTCGAACTCGACCCTATGAGCGCAAGCGTATGCGCCATCAACCGTGCTTCTTATCTAAAAAAGTTTAGTCCCTTTGCCGGGCGCTCGCAACGAATTGCCGTTACCTCGGGGCGAGTTTTACGAAGTATCTTCACGTGCGCAGAATTGAGGTACGAAGAAGATTCCGGAGCCACCTCGTTGTTCAGGCGCCAAGCTTGCTGCACCGCAATCGCTCCGCCCTGCGCGGTCCGGGCGAGCCCGTGGAGTTGAGGGGATCTTGTTGGCGGTGCGCCATTGCCGGTCTGACGAAGCTGAACGCGTTTCCAAACAGCTCCTTCCTCTGTCCGGCTCGACCGGGCTGACAATCCTTCACCATGCGCAATGGTTGTTCTGGCGCTGGTCCATGGCTGGGCGCACTCTTGGCATCCCTGTCCAGACCTCGTGGAGACTGTTATGACCCGTACTGCACTGCTCGCGGCATCGGCTGCCGTTTCCGTTCTTTGTCTGTCCTCCGGCGCAGAGGCCGGCGGATGTCTGCGTGGCGACCGGATCGAGACCCGGCTGTCGACGGCAGTGCAACGCACCGACCGCCTGCTCCAGCGTGTTGGTGATCGGATTGTGCGCGTGGGCGATCGGATGTTGTCCTGGGTTCACAGGCGTCCCCGCGCATAGCGCAGTGGCGTGAAGCTTATCATCCCGATGTCGTTTTTAAGGTTCGGCTGACGTGGCCTTGGATGGTACGGCGCCTGAGGCGTCCGTCATTCCTGATTGCGCTTCGGGTGCCCACCTGCATCCGCGCACTCATCGTCCGATGCTGCTGATCGACATGGACCATGAGCAGCGCGGGCGTTGTGTTGACGCCCGAGATCACCGCGATCAGCCGGTCCACGCTTTGTCTTAGCGCTGGCGCTGGCTCAATCGATGATGTGATATCCTCCATCAATATAGATCGTGTCACCGGTCATCAACTTCGCGCCGTCAAGGGCTAGAAAAGCGACGGCCAAGCCAACATCATCGATCGATACGAGGCTATGAGTTGGAGCCTTGGACTCTGCCTTCTTCAACAGCTCGTCAAAATCGCTGATCCCCGAGGCCGCGCGCGTTTTCAGGGGGCCTGGGGATATCGCGTGCGCGCGAATTCCTTTAGGACCAAGCTCTGCTGCAACGTAGCGTGTGGCGCATTCCAAAGCGGCCTTGACAGGACCCATGATGTTATAGTTTTCGACCACCAACTGTGAGCCATAGTAGGTCATCGTAAAAAGCGTTCCGCCGTCTTTCATGAGCGGCTCAGCTAATTTTGCCATGCGGATGAATGACCAGCAGGACAATTCCATGGCCTTGAGGAAGCCGTCCTTCGAGCAGTCGACGACACGGCCTTGAAGATCCTGCTTGGGTGCAAATGCTATTGAGTGCAGCACTATGTCGAGCTTACCCCATTTTCTTTCTATAGCTTCGAATACCCCCTCCAGGTCCCCAGGCTGCTCCACGTTCATCGGCAGGTAAATGGCAGGCTTGATCTCGGACAACAGGGGGTCGACGAACCGCTTCGTCTTCTCGTCGCGATAGGTAATCGCGAGTTCGGCGCCAAGCGCGTCAAACGCCTTGGCGCATCCCCAGGCGATCGACTGGTCGTTGGCGATCCCGGTAACGAGCGCCTTTTTTCCTTTAAGCAGCTTGAACGAAGCAGGGTTCTTCATCGGACCTCCTTACCTAGGCGCGTGTTTGAAGCCTCCATACAATCGAGCGTGTGCCGGGCAATCATCAATTCTTCGTCGGTAGGTATGACGTAGCATGCAATCCGCGATTGTCCCGTCGAGATCAGCGGGTCGCCGTGTTCGTTTGCTTGCTCATCCATTTCGAGTCCCAGCCAAGCCAACCGCTTCGCTACGGCTGTCCGTATTGCGGGTGCGTTCTCGCCAATGCCCGCGGTGAATACGAAGCCATCCAGTCCTTCCATAGTGGCCGCGAGCGCCCCCGCGAAAGCAGCAATGCGATAGACGAAATAATCCAGCGCTAGTCGCGCATTGGGCTCTTTGCTAGCCAGCAATACGCGGACATCATTGCTGACGCCCGAAAGTCCTTTGAGACCGCAATCGTGATAGAGGAAGTGCTCAACCTGGGCTGGGGCCATGCCCTTCTGTTGAACGAGGAAGAGAACCACGCCTGCATCGAGTTGACCGGGTCTCGTGCCCATTGGCAACCCATCGAGAGCCGTAAAGCCCATCGTGCTGTCGATGCTCTTGCCGTTTGAGATCGCACACATGGACGCGCCGCTGCCCAGGTGCGCCACGATGATTTTGCCCTGCGCAATAGACGGTGCGATCGTCTTCAGGCGCTCGGCGATGAATTCGTATGACAGGCCGTGGAAACCGTAGCGGCGGACGCCTTCAGCATAAAGAGACTCCGGTATGGCGTAACGATCGGCGAGTGTGGAGTGAGTGCGATGAAATGCGGTGTCAAAACAAGCCACCTGCACCACATTCGGCAGTCGCTCGTGGATAATTTTGATTGGCGTCAGATTGTGCGGCTGATGCAGCGGAGCAAGCGGCACCAAAGGTTCCAGTCTTTCGATGACGTCGCCGTCAATGACAGTGGGGGCTGAAAAGTGAATGCCCCCGTGGACAACTCGGTGACCAACAGCGACCGGCAATGCGCCGCCAAGGTACTCGCGAAGAGCCTGAACAACCTGCTCGAGCGCTTGATGCGGTGTTGCCAACTCGCCCGCGGGCCAACGCAGATCTTTCAGAATCTCCCCTCGAGCGCTCTTCATAACGAGGTGTGGATCAACTCCAATTCCTTCGACCTGCCCCTTGACGAGGCGGTCGAGCTTTTGGCGATGCTCGATTGCAAATAGCTGGAATTTCAGACTCGAACTGCCAGCGTTCAGCACGAGTATGGTTTCGCTCATGTTATCATGACCGGATAGGCGCGTGCGCCCGCAGGCTATGCGCGTACACGCTTGCTATTGCACACGAAGCTAGGCGAGTCCGAACATTATCGGCACGTGACGTCAGGATAACCGGAACTCGGGCGCCGACGACGATTCCGGCAGCATCGGCACCGGAAAGGAAGGAAAGATTTTTGGCGAGCATGTTGCCAGCTTCGAGGTCTGGCACGACAAGAATGTTGGCGCGTCCCGCGACTTCCGACCTGATACCCTTTATGGCTGCGGCCTCAAGGCTAATTGCATTATCGAACGCCAAAGGTCCGTCCAACACGCCACCGGTGATCTGCCCGCGATCCGCCATTTTGCATAATGCGGCAGCGTCTATTGTCGAGGGAATGCTGACCGTTACGGTTTCGACCGCTGAAAGTATAGCAACCTTTGGCGTGCCAAGCCCAAGCCCCTGAAAGAGATCGATGGCATTCTGGACGATATCGCGTTTTGCCATGAGATCAGGAAAGATATTGACGGCTGCGTCGGTGATGAACAGCGTCTCAGGATGATTTGGTACATCCATAATAAAGACGTGACTAATGCGGCGGCCGGTTCGAAGTCCCGTGTCCTTCTTAGTCACCTCAAGAAGAAGCTCGTCGGAATGGAGGCTGCCTTTCATTAGAATTTCCGCGCGGCCCAATCGCACGAGTTCAACGGCCTTGAACGCAGCGTCGTGACTGTGTGCGGCTTCGATAATCTCGACGCCCTCAAGCGACAGTTTCAACTTGTCCGCAACCGCCTTTATTTTTGACGTCGGGCCGATCAACGCCGGCACAATGAGACCAGCGTCGGCGGCCTCCATCGCACCCTTCAGCGACGTCTCATCACAGGGATGCGCGATTGCTGTCGAAACCGCCGGCAACGTCTTTGCCTGCGCGATGAGCCGTTCATATTTTTCGTGCTTTCTCTTGGGCAAGTTCGCGCTTTTTTCCGGCATGGGAGCCACCATCAAATATGACCCATTGGCTTATGCGGCGTTATCAAGGAAAGTTTCATTGAAGCTCATGCCCACCTGAGGAACATGCCCACTTCGCCCGGCAAGCCACCGGGAAAATTGATTATTTCGCAATGCAATTTGTATCCGAGCGGCTGCATTTCTTGCTTGTAGAATATGAAAGCTCGCTTGGCGAAGCCCTCGAGTGACTGCGGCCAATCGGGATCAAGATTGTTGATGCTGCGACCGCCGTCGTTGCAGTAAGAGGCGGGAAAAGTCATCACTTGAATCTGGTGAAGACCATTCTCGGCTGCACGTCGAACCGCTGCGTTGACACGTTCTTTCACTTCAGAGTGGAGGTCCTGGGACATGAAGGCCTCCTGAAGCTCCTTTTTCTGCTTCTCCTTTCTTTCCCGTTCTTTGCGCTCCTCTGCGACCTTCGCATCATCGGCGGTCGCGCTGATCATGTGCAATTCTTGAGGTTTGAGAATTCCGGCCATGGGACTTCCTCTATCTTGGTTTTATGTTTTCCCGTGGGAGCTGTGGCCCTTCTTCAATGGCACAGCACGCACTTCTACGGCAGGGATTTCGGGGGCTGCAAGCGCGGCGGGGTTGTCATGGGCTTTGTCAAACATCGCGTCGATAATTCCCCGTCGCGATATCGCAGTCGTCGTCTGCAGCCCGGTCGTCTCGATCAGCCGGTCGAGCTTCCCCTTCATGATCGAAGCGAGCTTAGGATCGCGTTCAAGCATGGAGGGGATAGCGTTGAGGGCGGCACGTTCGTCTATAATCAGCATAAAGAACTGTTGACGCAGGATCTGCTTGAAGGTCCGTAGAGACAATCCCGCTCCGGTTTCCTCGCGCATCCGGCGCAGGAGCCTGAAGGAACGTTCGTCAATGGCTCCTTCAGGCAATCGAATGTAAATCAGCGCGCGAATCGTCGCCTCAAGCGGCCCGCCAATCGCTATGTTCGACTTCAGTTCCTCAATTCGCTGCTCGACAAGGAGCCGGTAGGCTGCGCCATCACACGGCTTGGGCCTGGGATTTTGCTGTGAACCATTGAGTCCAACCAACGCCTGAACAATGGGAGAGCCGTAGAACGCATGAAACCAGGCTTCCTGCAGTTGGTCTCTCATATTTTGGAAGCCATCGAGTGACGCTACCATAAAATCCGAGAAGGCCTTTTGGGCCTGCCAAAAAATGTTGTTTTCATCGACTGGGCTTCGTGCCTTCTTGGCGCTGTCGATCAGCGGATTGAGCGCGTGCCACATCGGATTGCTGTTTGAAAACATTTCGTACTGCACGCGCGCAGGATGCATTCGTCTGAGAAAGTCCGCCGATGTTTCGTTCGTGAACATTTTCACCCAAGGCTGGGCCAGCGACTTGTAAAGGCCGAGGTTTATTTCCGACAGGCGAGCGGCGGCGGCGAACTTGCGCTCGTCATCGAGACTGTTTCCCCCTAACGCTCGAATATCGTCGAGGGTTCGGGTTTCGAAGCGCGCAAGATATTCGCCACCAATGAGATCAACGGTCGGATGCTTCTGGTCCTTGGGCGTAAAAACGGCTTCATAGAGGCCCGGTGGGAGGACATCTATCAAATCAATATTGCTCGCAAATTCGTCGTGCTCCTTCTTCGCAACCGAGCCCGACACAAAAATTCCAAGGTGGCCGATGTCTGAGTGCACGGAGTAGACGATCGTCTGGCCATGAACCCTGATGTCGTCGACGCTGTCGTATAGATCGAGAATCCAACCAAGGGCCTGCTGCGGCGGCGTGATGTTGTCCCCTTGTGAGCAGAAAACAACAATGGGTGTGCGAATATTGCGCATATCCACATGTGTGCCGTCCGATAGAATGACCTCGGCCGTCGCAAGCTTGTTCCCAACGAAAAGGTTGTCGGCGATAAACTGCATCTCCTCCGCGTTGAGGAGAACATGGCCACCCCACCACTGCTCAAACTCCAGATAGCGTGGTGCTTCAGTGTCCACCTTAGAGTAGAGATTGTAGGTCTTGGTCCAGTAGGTGTTGGCCGGATTGAGATTCTCAAAATTCGTGACGAGCCAGGCGCCATCGAATTTCCCGGCTCCCAAGTCGCCTGTGAGGGCCGTCATCCAAGTGCCACCGATAAGACCGCCGGTGTATCGCATCGGGTTCTTGCCGCGCACACCTGCCCAATATGAGAGTGGTGAGCCAGCCAGAATAATTGGTCCGAAAAGATCTGGCCGCAACGCGGCAACGATCATCACCGCCCAACCGGCCTGGCAATTTCCGATAACTGCGGGACGGCCTTCAGCCGATGGATGAGATGCGATCACGCGCTCCAAAAAGGTAATTTCCGCGTGAGCGATGTCTTCGATCGTCTGACCCGCCATGGGTTCGGGCAGGAAGCCGACGAAGTAGCAGGGATGGCCAGCCTTCAATGCCACACCGATCTCGCTATCCGGCTTGAATCCGCCGATACCGGGACCGTGTCCCGCGCGAGGATCGACCACAACGAATGGCCGTTTTCTCTCGTCGATGATCACACCCTCGGGCGGCCTTATCCGCACCAAGGCGTAGTTGACGGGACGAGGCAGTTTGCGCCCATCGACGACGAGATCGCATTCAAATTTCAGGACATGGGGAGCGGCCTTGGCCGAATGCTCCTCGTAGCGCTCAGAGCGTTGACGCATCACATCGAAGAAGAGTAATCCGCGCTGGCACGCGTCTATCCAATAGTTCCAGGCGTCCAAAGCCGGGTTGCCGGGCTCAGAGCGAGAACCGCTGTCGATCAGCGGGCGCGCTGAAGACGTTTCATTGACCTCCTTCACCTTCTTCATTGCACTGCCTCCGCTCGATGATTGGTCCAACCAACTGCGACAGTACGGCGTATGCATTGGCCGACCACAAAAATAAAATTATTCGCTTCAGGCAACATACGATTGCTCCAGTCAGCTCGGCGATAAGTACGCCGGCCTTGAGCGCATTTAATATGGCTGTGTTGGTTTGGTTCGTTCGCCTCGATCCAAAAGCTGCAATTCAACGTGGGCAATTCCTGCCTCATGATGTACCGACATGGAAATGCCACTTCGCCGGAAGACCTTTAGCATTGCGGTATTGCCGGGCAGCACCTCTGCCACAAACCGAGTAATGCCCGCTCCTTTGGCTATATCGCCCAACTCGCGGAGAATAATCCCTGCAAGTCCCTGACGCTGGTAGTCTTCTTCGATCGTAAAGGCGATTTCCGCAACGTCGGGCTTGAGCGGAAACAACCGAACATAACGGCCGCCGCCAATAATCACTTCTTTGGCTGCTATTGCCACGACAGCGACGAGCGCAACTGTATGATCAAAGTCGACGTGAGTTGCTGACCTCAATTCATCATCGCTTATGTTGTGCTTCACGCTCATGAAACGCGTATAGATCGATTGCGGATCGAGTGCCTGAAAGGCCGCGAGAAGCCGTGCCTCGTCATCGGCCGAGATCGCACGCAGTGTGAACTGCGTTCCATTCCTGAGAGCGAACTGACGACGATAGCTACGCGGGTCCATACTTTAGCCTGCTAACCGGGCTAGAATTTTTCCGAGATCATCCGGAATTGCAGATCGTGTGTAAGCTTCGGGTTTTTGACGTTGCGTTTTGGCAGTTTGACTTTTTCGCGAGGTACTTCCTCGTAAGGTATTTTGCTCAGTAAGTGACTGATGATGTTCAGCCGCGCGCGCTTCTTATCGTCCGAGCGTGCGATATACCAAGGCGCCCAAGCCGTGTCCGTCGCCCTAAACATTTCGTCGCGTGCTTCGGTATAGTCATCCCAACGGCTATAGGATTTGAGGTCCATTTTAGACAGCTTCCAGATCTTGCGGCCGTCATCAACGCGAGCTTCGAGCCGTCGCGTTTGCTCTTCGGGGCTGACCTCAAGCCAATATTTGAGAAGGATGATGCCACTCTCGACCATAGCCTTTTCCACGCCGGGTGCCGCGTCCAAGAACTTCTTCACCTGGTCTTCGGTGCAGAACCCCATCACTCTTTCTACACCGGCGCGATTGTACCAACTCCTATCAAAAATCACGATTTCGCCGGCGGCAGGGAGATGCGGCATATATCGCTGAATATAGAGCTGCGACAGCTCTCGCTCAGTGGGAGCTGGGAGGGCAACAACGCGAAAAGTGCGCGGACTCACCCGGTCGGTAATTGCCTTGATGGTCCCTCCCTTGCCCGCACCGTCACGCCCTTCAAAGACAATGCAGACTTTGCCGCCCTTGTGGCGGACCCATTCCTGCAGTTTGACAAGCTCGACGTGCAGTTTCTTGAGTTCCTTTTCATACGCCTTGCGCTTCAGGAACCCGCCTTGCTTATCGTCCGTCGATCTTTCAATTTTCTCCGCATTATCGTGCTTTGTTTGTTTTGTCATGGCGCTCAACACTTGCGGGTTAGCCGTGAGTGGACTCAATGTCCGCCCGAAAAAACAAGAGTTCTAATCGGCAGCAAGAGTGCCTGCGCTCGCAATATAAGCGCGTGTACAAGCGCTACCGTATCCACAATGTGAAGATAGACTCGTGTCAAAAAGCCAAGATCTTCGTTGGCAAGGCGGGAATGGTTGTTCGAATAGGCATTAACAATGCAGCTCGAGCCCGGCGTTACGTCGTCTAGCCCGTTGTTGAAGAGCGGTTCTAAAAATACAGTAATGGTGCCTTGTTGTGTAACCTGCTTCAGATCAATGAGCTGTTCGCTGGCACGGAATTGGCCCGCAGCAATATAATCTTGAACATCGGTGACCACCAGCGGGATGATAGCCAGCGGCTTTGAAATGCATGTCGCCTCCGCCACCATCCCGACCTGCATGATCTGCGCTTCGATCTGCCCGAAGCCGGCATGGAGCCGGCGCCTGCCGGTAGAGGCTGGGATAAGTATTCCTGCTGGCCGCATGAACGGGTTGACAAAATCACCGACCTTCAAAACAAACTGTTCAATTGTTCCATCTGTCCCAGCGTAGATTGTCGTCTTGTCAAGATCGACCTGCGCTTGCTCGCGTTCAGCTTCGGCGCTTGCCTTTTGGGCGGGCAGTTGCGTATTGAGGCGGATCTCGGTTGCCTCCTTTGCAGCCTCGACGGCCTTGAGGTTGCCCTTCTTGCCTTCGACGGCCACCGTCAGCTTCTCAATTTCGCGTTCCGCGACAATGCCAGCGTTGCGGGCGACCAGCTCCTGCTTCGTCTGCAGCTCATCAATGGCTTGTTGTAGGGCGCTTCTGGCTTGCTCTATCTGCCCTTCTGCCGCAACTATATCGGACTTTGCCGCTATCATCGCAGCTTCGATCTCGGCGATGCGCTTTTGAGATGTGACCAACGCGGCCTCTTGCTTTGAGCTGTCGAGCCTGAACAGCTTCTGGCCTTCCTTCACTTCGTCGGTGAGATTGACATAGATTTCCGCCACCCGGCCTGGCGTTTCCGGAAGGATCGGCACGGTTCTAAAAAACGAGACGGCATTCGATGTCGACGGATGATTATAGAAGATGACCGTTATGAGCAGCACCGTCAGGATAACGCATCCGGTCAGGCCCCATCTCAGCTCATACCAGACAGAATAAATCGTGATTTCGCGGCCTATTCTTTTTCCCTGCCTGTAATAGCGGTACAAAAAGTCAGGCACGATTGTGAACAGCGAGCAGAAGATCAATTCAAGCATCGGCCGCCTCTCCCGCGCTTGTCCTGGCAGCGCCAGGTGCTTTCAACGTGGGGTCCGTCACGTCAGATCCGCCTTCTGTTTCAGCGTCAGGCCGTGCGGATGTCCTGAGGTGAGACAAAATTCGGGGTGTCTCTTGAGATGGCGGCTCAATACCTGCCATCTTTTCCAGTGCAGCAGCCGAACGCTTCGCTGGGGTTTGAAAGTCAGGCAAATCGATCAATGCCAGCAACAGGCCTATCACCCAGAACGCGTGGATATGGGTGAATAGAGCGAGCAAGCCTAGCACAGCGACAATTTCAAACTGCAGCTTCTTATGGCCCAAACGTTCGGGCAACGAATGAAGAGTGAAAAACAGAATGCCAAGACCGAGTATCCCAGCGATCAGGAAAATCGCCGTAAGCACATACAAAATGTCCGTCTCGCCGGGAGCTGTGATGAACCACGGCAGGTGGGACGTCACGGCGGAATGCATTTCAGAACGCACACCAAATTCTCCCCCGCTTCAGGCGGTTAATAAGGCCAGTACCCTCCGCAAATTTCCCGAGCCGAAAAAAAAACAGCGTAGCAGCTTGAAATAGCGTATTCACTCAAACGGACGTCTGCCCTGCTGTGCTGCAACATCAATCTTTGCATTTGCGAGAGTAGCAGCTCGTGGATCGTGACGCGTTGACCTTTTGCGACACTTATTGAGTTCTTCTATTCTAGACCTAAACTTCAAGGACGCCACAAGTCATTTTTTTTAGAACGTAACCAATGCCATGCCCGAGGCCTCTCTAGTGAAGCCGGGTAGATCCAGTATTGACAGAGGCAGAGCAACGGCCAAATGTTGTCGTGACTTCAAGCAGAAACTTCCCGATTGAACCCACGCAAACTCGCGGCACCGGTTGTGATGCCTGCGGTGCGTGCAATGGCTGACAGAGGAGAAAAAACATGTCCAAGAAGGTACTCTGCGCTGTGGACGGCACCGACCACTCCAACCGCGCGATTGAAGTGGCGGCCGAGTTCACAAAAGCGGCAAACGGTGAGCTGGTTCTTCTTGTCGTCGATCAGGTGATGCTGGAAGGCCGCGGCGGCCCGGCTCACAAGCTCGGAGCCGAGAAAGCCAAGAACATGCTGAGCGCGGCGCAGCGCACGGCAGCCGGCGCCGGATGTTCGAACACGCGACTCGTGTCGGTCGCGAGCCGAGACGTGGCGCGCGCAATTTTGAACTATGCCGAAGACGAGAAAGTCGACCACATCGTCGTGGGGACTGGCGAGAAAGGTGCCACATCACGCCTCGTTGTCGGATCGGTCTCCCACGATCTCGTGGTGCGCGCCCATTGCAGTGTGACGGTCGCGCGCTAGGCGCGTGAGACCGCAACCCCGCGCGGGCGCCTCACCACCGCTCTCATGAGAGCCTGGACATCCTCGTCCCGCATCAACATCGGGCCCGGTTCTCGCGTCTCTCCTGGTTCGGCACAAGACGATCAAGCACTGCGCCATCGAGCACCGATGCTGGCATCGGTCAATGTGGTATGGACCATTCCATCATGAGGGAGTCTCGCCGCGTCACGGCTCCCCATTTCCGCGGCGCCGATCCGAACCAGGCAATTTCGCGATAGAGATTGACCCTCATTTTTTAGCTGGCTGGACGGCCAGCCGTTGCGCGTGGATAGGGGGGCTATCTGGTGGCTGGTTGGGAGTGTTCCCAAGAAAGCCGATTCGCGAACGTTCCTTCTATTGCATGGCAAAACGCAAATGGCTGGTGCGAATTGGTGCAAGTGCTTTAACATCGACACACGCGACCTGGATGATAACCTTCCATGATTGAAATCCAGCACGACACTGAACGGCTGCGCAGCCTAGGCGTGGCGGTGATTGCGATTGGCGTCGGCATCGCCGGCCTCGTCTATGGCCGCTCGTTCCTCTTGCCACTAGCTATCGCGATCTTTCTTTGGAGCGTTCTCGAAGCGATCGTGCAGGGTATAACGGGTTTGTCCATTAGGGGACACAGGCCACCACGATCTGTCGCTTTGCTTCTCGGCTTGTTGTCGGTCGGCCTTGGCTTCTACCTCATCACCGGAATTCTTCTCGGACAGGTTGATGCCATCATCGAAACCTGGCCGCACTACGTGGCGCGCTTGCAAACAATCATCAGCAATTTCACGATATGGCTCGGTCCGGGGTGGGCTGCAAAAGTCAAAGAAGCC
>WBZN01001545.1_pt1 | contig 13869 bp, 11 predicted proteins | sample 5204281 | NCBI WGS metagenome assembly WBZN01 (sample SAMN12344347, study PRJNA552823) | activated sludge metagenome | biome: Activated sludge suspended growth; feature: Nitrification reactor; material: Wastewater; isolation source: activated sludge from nitrification reactor of wastewater...
CTGACTCCCCGAAAAACTTAACGAAATGTGAAAAACCCAATATTTTCCAGACAGTTACACCGCTTTCCCATTGACGCCCATAAAGGCCCATGCTATCCCATGATCGCCGGAATACTTCCCATTCCTGACCGGGCGCGCGTGGGGCTCGCCCATCCGGGAACGGAACCATCCGGCGCGGCGGCACCGGGACCGCGCGGGGCGGTCACAGGACGCCGCCCGTACGAGCCCGCGGCCGATACCGCAGCGGAAACAGGGGCTAGCTCGGACCGTCATGGCAGTGTTCATCGACACGTTCGTGAACAAGATCGATCGCAAGGGCCGCGTCTCGGTTCCGGCGACCTTTCGCGCCGCGCTCGCGGCGCAGGCGTTCCAGGGCATCGTCGCCATGCCGTCCTTCAAGTTCCCGGCGCTGCATTGCGCCGGCATGGACTGGATGAACGCCCTCATCGACAGCACCGCCAATGTCGACATGTTCTCGCCCGAGCATGACGAGCTCACCATGTCGATGTTCCCCGACAGCAAGCAGTTGCCCTTCGACGGCGAAGGCCGCGTGCTGCTGCCGGAAAGCCTGTGCGCCCATGCGCATCTGACCGAGACCGCCGCCTTCGCCGGCCGCGGCCGCTACTTCGAGATCTGGGAGCCCAAGGCGCTCGACGACTACAAGGCCGAGGCGCGCCGCCGCGCGGCGGAGCACCAGCGGACCTTGCGACAAGCATCCACCCCCGATCAGGGGAGCAATCGATGACCGGCGCGGCGAGCGAAAACGCCGCGCCGCATCGCCCGGTCCTGCTCGCCGAAGTGATCGAGGCCCTGTCCCCACGCGACGGCGCCATCTATGTCGACGGGACCTTCGGCGCCGGCGGCTACAGCCGCGCCATCCTCGACGCCGCGCAGTGCACCGTCTTCGCCATCGACCGCGACCCCGACGCGGTGCGCGACGCCCAGCCGCTGGTCGCGCGCTATGCCGGCCGCCTGCACATCATCCAGGGCCGCTTCGGCGACATGGTGGACCTGCTGCGCCAGCGCGGCATCGACGCGGTCCAGGGCGTCACCCTCGATCTCGGCGTCTCCTCGATGCAGCTCGACCAGCCTCGGCGCGGCTTCTCCTTCCGCTTCGAGGGCCCGCTCGACATGCGGATGGAAAGCGCCGGGCAGAGCGCCGCCGATCTGGTCAACGAAATGGCGGAACGGCCGCTGGCCGATCTGATCTTCACCTTCGGCGAGGAGAAGAAGGCGCGCCGCATCGCCAAGTCGATCGTCGCCGCGCGCGCCCTGGCGCCGATCCACACCACCCAGCAGCTGGCTGAGATCGTGCGCCGCGCCATCGGACCCGCGGGAAAAGACCGCATCGATCCGGCGACGCGCACCTTCCAGGCGCTCCGCATCGCGGTGAACGACGAGCTGGGCGAGATCGACCGCGGCCTCGCCGCCGCCGAGCGCATCCTGGCGCCCGGCGGCCGCATGGCCATCGTCTCGTTCCATTCGCTGGAGGACCGCCGGGTCAAGCAGTTCCTGCGCGAGCGCGCCGGACGCAACCCGAAGGGCTCGCGCCACCTGCCCGAGATCGCGCCGCAAGCCGAGCCGACCCTGCGCCTGATCGCGCCCGGCGGCATCGAGCCCGGCGAGGCCGAGACGCGGCAGAACCCGCGCGCGCGGTCCGCGCGGCTGCGGGTGGCCGAGCGCACCGCGGCTGGACTGGAGGGCGCCGCATGATCCGCGTCAGCGTCCTGGTCTGGACCATCATCCTCGCCTTCCTCGGCATCGGCCTGTTCCAGGTCAAATACAACGTGCAATCGAAGGAGCGCGAACTGCGCGAGGTGCGCCGGCAGATCGAGGCCAACCTGACCTCGATCCACGTGCTGGAAGCCGAGTGGAGCTACCTGAACGATCCGCTGCGCCTGGCCGACCTTGCCCGCCGTCACACCGAATTGCTGCCGACCACGCCGGGCCAGATCGGCGACATCGCCAGCCTGCCGCCGCGCCCCGTCGAGGCGCCGGCCACGCCGCAGGCGCCGGATTCCGGCGCGCCCATCGAACCGGCGCCGCCGCTGCTTTCCAGCGCGCCCGAAGTCGCACCGGAAGACGCCCAGCCGGCCGCCGCCTCGGCGAAAGCCCCCGCCGCGCCAGTCATCCCGGTGAAGGCGATCGCGCCCGCGGCCCAGCCCACCCCCAGCCCGGCCGCCGCCCCCGCCCCGGTGGCGCAGCAGGAACCCAAGCCGCTGAAGCCCAAGGACGAGCAGGCCGAAGCCGACGCCATGATCGACGCCATCCTCGCCGACATGCAGAAGGCCCAAGGTGGCGCCGATGCCGGAGGCGGCGAATGATCCGCCGCGGCAAGGGCAATGACCGCGGCGGCGACTTCGCCGCCCAGCGGCCGCAGCCGGTGATCAACCCGATGGCGCTGCAGATGGAGCCGGACGGGCCCCGCAAGCGCGCCCTCGAGGTGAGCCACAGCCGCGTGCTGCTTGGCGCCGCGCTGTTCGCGGTGGTCTTCCTGGTGATCGCCGTGCGCCTTGTCGCCATCACCCTGCTGCCGGACAGCGGCGACGTCGCCAGCCTGGCGCCGACCAAGATCAAGACCGCCGACCGCGCCGACATCGTCGACCGCAACGGCGTGGTGCTGGCCACCAGCCTGACCACCGCTTCGCTCTATGCCAACCCGAAGCAGATCCAGGACCCCGACCAGACCGCGGCGCTGCTGCACGAGGTGCTGCCGGACCTCAACATCGCCTCGACCGCCGCCAAGCTCGACAGCGAGCGCGGCTTCATCTGGCTGAAGCGCAATCTCACGCCCCGCCAGCAGCAGGCGGTCAACCGGCTAGGCGTGCCCGGGCTCTATTTCCAGGCCGAGACCAAGCGTGTCTATCCGCAGGGCAGCCTGACCGCGCATCTGGTCGGCTTTTCCGACGTCGACAGCCGCGGCCTCGCCGGCGCGGAGAAGAGCTTCGACGACATGCTGCAGGGCGGCGACCGGCCGCTGCAGCTCAGCGTCGACATCCGCCTGCAGCACATCATGCACGAGGAACTCTCGTCCGCGATCGACGATTTCAACGGCATCGGCGGCGCCGGAATCATCATGGACCTGAAGACCGGCGAGGTTCTCGCCCTGGTCTCGCTGCCCGATTTCGATCCGGCGCGGCCGGGCGACGCCGATGACGACGCCCGCTTCAACCGCGCCACCCTCGGACTCTACGAGATGGGCTCGACCTTCAAGATCTTCAACACGGCGATCGCGCTCGACAGCGGCACGGTGACGCTGGCCGACGGCTTCGACGCCACGCATGCGATCAAGATCGGCCGCTATTCCATCGAGGATTTCCACGGCAAGCACCGCTTCCTGACCATCCCGGAGATCTTCACCTATTCCTCCAACATCGGCTCGGCGAAGATGGCCGATCTGTTCGGCGCCGAGATGCAGCAGGCCTATCTCAAGCGCTTCGGCCTGATGGACAAGTCGCCGATCGAGCTGGCCGAGGTCGGCGAGCCCTTCTATCCCAGCGCCAAGGACTGGAAGCGGGTCAACACCATGACCGTGTCCTATGGCCACGGCATCTCGGTCAGCGCCATCCAGCTGATCACCGCCGTCGGCGCCATCGCCAATCACGGCGTCCTGCGCGAGCCGACCCTGCTGAAGCGCGAACCGGACGAGGTGCCGGCCGGCGTGCAGGTGGTGAGCGAGCAGACCTCGGAGCAGCTGCGGCAGCTGATGCGCCTGGTGGTGCAGATCGGCACCGGCAAGAAGGCCAACGCGCCCGGCTATCTGGTGGGCGGCAAGACCGGCACCGCGGACAAGCAGAAGGGCCATGGCTATGCGCAGAACGCGCGCCTCGCCTCCTTCGTCGCCGCCTTCCCGATGAACAACCCGCGCTTCGCCATCGTCGCCATGGTCGACGAGCCGAAGCCGAACGCGCACAGCTACGGCTACGCCACCGCGGGCTGGGTGACCGCCCCGGTGATCGGCGCGGTGGTGCAGCGCATGGCGCCGCTCTATGGCCTGAAGCCGGTGCCCGACGATGCGCCGGAGGCGCAGAATCCGCTGATCGGCATGGTCGCCGACTACGATTCGCCATCCTCAAAAAAGGCGCAATCGGCGATCAAACCAGCCAGCATTCCGGCGTCCAACAGCATCGGCGCCGACGGCGCGCTGGCTCCTCTGAACGTGTCGGCGCAGCCGGCACCCAGCTCGGAGGCTCCCCTTGCAGCTGAATGACCTGATGTCCGGCATCGACGATCTGTGCCTGGTCTCGGGCGCGGCGGAGACGGCCGTGCGCTCCGTGACGCTCGATTCCCGCCGGGTCAAGGCGGGCGCGCTGTTCGCCGCACTGCCGGGCGGCAAGCTCGACGGCCTCGATTTCGCCGCCGCCGCGGTGACCGCCGGCGCCGTCGCCATCCTGGTGCCGGAGGGCAGCAGGATCGAGGGATTGCCGGCCGACGTGGCGGTGATCGCGGCGAAGGAACCGCGCCGGGCGCTGGCGCTGATCGCGGCGCGGTTCTTCGGCCGCCAGCCGCCGACCATCGCCGCCGTGACCGGCACTGGCGGCAAGACCTCGACCGTCGCCTTCACCCGGCAGCTCTGGTCGCTCGAGGGCCGCGAGGCGGCAAGCCTCGGCACCCTCGGGGTGATCTCGAGCAAGGTCAACGACCCCGGATCGCTCACCACGCCGGACACCGTCGCTTTGCATGAATTGCTGGCCCGCCTGGCCGACAGCGGCGTGACCCATCTGGCGATGGAGGCGTCGAGCCACGGGCTCGACCAGCATCGCCTCGACGGCGTCGCCGTCACCGCGGCCGCCTTCACCAACCTGTCGCAGGACCATCTCGACTATCACCGGACGATGGAGGCCTATTTCGAGGCCAAGCTGCGGCTGTTCGGCGAATTGCTGCCGGCCGGCGGCACGGCGGTGGTGAACGCGCGCGCGAAACAGGCCGACCGCCTGGTCGAAACCGCGCGCCGGCGGCATCATCGCCTGATCACCTTCGGCGGCGGCGGCGCCGACATCGCGCTGCGGAAGCAGCGCCCGATCCCGCAGGGCCAGGTGCTCGAGATCGAGATCTTCGGCGCGCGGCACGTGGCGGAATTCCCCGTCGCCGGCGCCTTCCAGGCGGAAAACCTGCTGGCCGCCCTCGGCCTCGTCATCGGCAGCGGCTCCGATGTCGGCAAGATCGTCGGCCTGATCGGCCGCCTCGCCGGCGTGCCGGGCCGCATCGAGCATGTCGCCGACACGCCCTCGGGCGGCGCCGTCTATGTCGACTACGCGCACAAGCCCGGCGCGCTGGAAGCGGTGCTGGCGACGCTGCGCCCGCATGCCACGCGCCACCTGATCGTCGTCTTCGGCTGCGGCGGCGACCGCGACCGCGGCAAGCGCCCGATCATGGGCGAGATCGCCACCCGCCTCGCCGACCGCGTCTTCGTCACCGACGACAATCCGCGCAGCGAGGTGCCGGCGCTGATCCGCTCCGAGATCCTGGCCAAGGCGCCGGGCGCCGTCGAAATCGGCGACCGCGCCGAGGCGATCCGCCTCGCCATGCGCGAGATGCAGCAGGGCGACCTGCTGGTCATCGCCGGCAAGGGGCACGAGACCTACCAGATCGTCGGCGACCAGACCTTCCCCTTCGACGACGCCGCGGTCGCGCGCCAGGCCGCGGCTGAACTGGGCCAGGACCGCGTGAGGGCGGTGCAATGACGCAAGCTCCGCTCTGGACCGCCGCCGAGATCGCCGCCGCCACCGGCGGAGAGGCGGCGCGCGACTTCACCGCCACCGGCGTCTCGATCGATTCGCGCAGCCTCGAGCACGGCGACCTCTTCGTGGCGCTGCAGGGCCCGACCTTCGACGGCCATGACTTCGTCTCCTCGGCCCTGCAACGCGGCGCCGCCGGCGCGCTCCTTCACCGCCGGCCGAAAGACCTGCCGGCCAGCGCGCCGGTTGTCGCGGTCGCCGACACCATGCGGGCGCTGGAGGATCTCGGCCGCGCCGCGCGCGCCCGCACCGAGGCGCGCATCGCCGCGGTGACGGGGAGCGTCGGCAAGACCAGCACCAAGGAAGCCCTGCGCGCCGTGCTCGCGCTGTTCGGCGCCACCTATGCCAGCGTCGGCAACCTCAACAACCAGTGGGGCGCGCCGCTCAGCCTGGCGCGCATGCCGCGCGACAGCCGCTACGGCGTGTTCGAGCTCGGCATGAACCATGCCGGCGAAATCTCGCCCCTGTCGCAGATGGTCCGCCCGCAGGTCGCCATCATCACCACCGTCGAGCCGGTGCACATCGAGTTCTTCGACTCCGTCGAAGGCATCGCCGACGCCAAGGCGGAGATTTTCGACGGGCTGCAGACCCACGGCACCGCCATCCTGCCATTCGACAACCCGCATTTCGCCCGGCTGGAGGGCAAGGCGCGGCGCATGGGCGCCCGCATCCTCACCTTCGGCGCCAAGGACGGGTCCTGGGCCCGGCTGCTGGATTGCGAGGTCAGCGCCAACGGCACCCAGGTGACGGCGGAGATCGGCGGCAAGCGCCTGCGCTATCGCCTCGCGGCGCTCGGCATGCACCAGGCGCTGAACAGCCTCGCGGTCCTCGCCGCCGCCTTTGCCTTCGACCTCGATCTCGACCAGGCGCTGCCCGGCTTTGCCGCCTTCGAGGCGCTGAAGGGTCGCGGCAAGCGCGAGACGCTGCATATTTCCGGCGGCCGGATCGAGCTGATCGACGAGGGCTACAACGCCTCGCCCGCCTCCGTCGGCGCCGCCCTGCGCCTGCTCGGCCAGTTGCCGACCACCTTCGGCGGCCGCCGCATCGTGGTGCTGGGCGACATGCGCGAGCTGGGCGGGCGCGGCCCGCAGCTGCACCGCGACCTCGCGCCGAACTTGAGCGCCGCCAAGGTCGATCTCGCCTTCCTGGTCGGGCCGCTGATGCAGGGCCTCTACGAGCTGCTGCCGCCGGCGATGCAGGGTGCGCACAGGCACAATTCGGAAGCGATGGTGGAAACCCTGGTCGCCGCGATCCGGCCGGGCGACACCGTGCTGATCAAGGGATCTCTGGGGACGCGCATGGCGCCGCTGGTCGAGGCGGTGCGGGCGCTCGATCAAGCCGCGCCGCGCAAAGCGGCAAACGAGCACTAGGGGGAATTCGGGGGATGCTCTTCAACCTACTCTCGCCGCTGGCCGACGACTGGTCGCCGCTCAATGTGTTCCGCTACCAGACCTTTCGCAGCGGCAGCGCCATCCTGTTCGCCTTCTTCCTGACCCTCTTCATCGGCCCGCGCATCATCCGCTGGCTGAAGGCGAAGCAGCGCGAGGGCCAGCCGATCCGCGAGGACGGCCCGGAATCGCATCTGCTGACCAAGAAGGGCACGCCGACCATGGGCGGCCTGATGTTCCTGATCTCCGCCTGTGTCACCACGCTGCTGTGGGCAGATCTCAGCAACGGCTATGTCTGGATCGTGCTGATGGTGACGCTCGGCTACGGCGCCATCGGCTTCGGCGACGATTTCCTCAAGCTCACCAAGCGCAACACCAAGGGCCTGCCCGGCCGTATCAAGCTGCTGGCGCAATTCGCCATCGGCCTGATCGCCTCGCTCTGGGTCGCCTGGATCGCGCCGCCGGCGCTGGCGACCGGGCTTGCCGTGCCGTTCTTCAAGGACCTGCTGATTCCCTTCGGCTTCTTCTTCCCGCTCTTCACCACCCTGGTCATGATGGGCTCGTCCAACGCGGTCAACCTGACCGACGGGCTCGACGGTCTCGCCATCGTGCCGGTGATGATGGCGGCGGCCAGTCTCGGCTTCATCGCCTATGTCGCCGGCAACTTCAATTTCGCCGTCTATCTGCAGCTGCATCACGTCGTGGGCGCTGGCGAGCTTGCGGTGTTCTGCGGCGCCTTGTGCGGCGCCGGCCTCGGATTCCTGTGGTTCAACGCGCCGCCGGCCATGGTGTTCATGGGCGACACCGGGTCGCTCAGCATGGGCGGCGCGCTGGGCGCCATCGCCGTCATCACCAAGCACGAGCTGGTGCTCGCCATCATCGGCGGCGTCTTCGTGCTCGAGACCATCTCGGTCATCGTCCAGGTCGTCTCGTTCAAGACCACCGGCCGCCGCGTGTTTCGCATGGCGCCCCTGCACCATCACTTCGAGAAGAAAGGCTGGGCCGAGCCCACCATCGTCATCCGCTTCTGGATCATCGCCGCGGTGCTGGCGCTGATCGGTCTCGCCACCTTGAAACTGCGCTAGGAAGGCCGCCGCTCCCGTGACCCGCTCGCTGCACATCCCGGACGTCGCCGGCAAGATCGTCGCCGTGCTCGGCCTCGGCCGAACGGGCGCCGCGACGGCCGCCGCGCTGGCGGCGAGCGGCGCCACGGTCTGGGCCTGGGACGACAACGAGCCGGCGCGCAAGAACGTCCCGGCCGGGATGCTGGTGGACCCGTCGCGCGCCGATTGGCGGCTGCCTGAGATGCTGGTGATGAGCCCCGGCATCCCGCACACCCATCCGAAGCCCCACCCGGTCGCCGCTGCGGCCAAGGCGGCGGGCAAGCCGCTGATCGGCGATATCGAACTGCTCTATCGCGCCATGCCGCGGCAGCGTTACGTGGGCGTCACCGGCACCAACGGCAAGTCGACGACCACGACGCTGGTCGCCCATATCCTGCGCCAGGCCGGCAAGGCCATCGAGGTCGGCGGCAATCTGGGTCAGGCCGCGCTGTCGCTGCAGCCCTTGCCGGGCGACGGCATCTATGTCCTCGAGCTCAGCTCCTACCAGCTGGAGCTGACGCCGACGCCGATCTGCGACGTCGCGGTGCTGCTCAACATCACTCCGGACCACCTGTCCCGCCACGGCGGGATGGATGGCTACATCGACGCCAAGGCGTTGATTCTGCGCCCCAAGGGCAGCAGCTCGATCGGCGTTCTTGGCGTCGATGACCAATTCTGCCGCGACCTCCATGCCAGGCTGAAGAACGCGGGGCGCAAGCTGATCCCCATCTCGGTCGAGCGCGAGGTCGCCGGTGGTGTCGACGCCATCGGCGGCCGGCTGGTCGACCGCACCGGCGGCGCGCCCATCGCGGTGACGGACTTGACCGCCATCGCCACCCTGCCCGGCAGCCACAACTGGCAGAACGCTTCCGCCGCCTATGTCGCCGCCCGCGCCATGGGCCTCGACCGCGCCGTCATCGTCGCCGGCCTGCAGACCTATCCCGGCCTGGCGCATCGCCAGGAGCTCATCGCCACCCTCAACGGCGTGCGCTACGTCAACGACAGCAAGGCGACCAACGCGGACGCCGCCGCCAAGGCCCTGGTCTGCTACGACGACATCTACTGGATCATCGGCGGCCAGGCCAAGGAGGGCGGCCTTGCCGGTCTCGAGCACTTCTTCCCGCGCGTGCGCCACGCCTACCTGATCGGCGAATGCGCGCCGCTCTTCGCCAGGCAGCTCGGCAAGGCGGTCCGCTTCACCCAATGCGGCACCCTGGACAAAGCGGTCGCCGCCGCGCACGGCCAGGCCCAGCGGGACCGCAAGCCTGGCGCCGTTGTGCTGCTGTCGCCCGCCTGCGCCTCCTGGGACCAGTACGCGAATTTCGAGGCGCGCGGCGACCATTTCCGCAAGCTGGTGCTCGACCTCGCCGGGCAATCCGTGGCGCAGCCCGCGATGGGCGGCAAGGGGGCGGCATGAGCTTCAGCCGCGCCGACCGCAGCAACATCGCCCAGTGGTGGTGGACCGTCGATCGCTGGACGCTGGCCACCATCGGCGCGCTGATGTTCATGGGCGCCATCCTCGTTCTCGCCGCGAGTCCGGCCGTCGCCACCCGCATCGGCCTCGACAGCTTCCACATGGTGCGCCAGCACTACGTCATGCTGCCGGTGGCGCTCACCATCGTCATCGGCATCTCCATGCTGTCGCCGAAGCAGGTGCGCCGCCTGGGCGTGGTGCTGTTCTTCGTCTTCCTGGCGCTGACCTCCCTCACCCTGGTCTATGGCACGGAGATCAAAGGCGCCACGCGCTGGGTCTCGGTCGGGCCGCTGTCGCTGCAGCCCTCCGAGTTCCTGAAGCCCACCTTCGCCATCTTCGCCGCCTGGATGTTCTCGCTGAAGCTGAACGAACACGGCTTCCCCGGCAACCTGGTGTCGATGGCGGCCTATGGCCTGGTCATCGGCATCCTGCTGCAGCAGCCGGATCTCGGCATGACCGCGGTGGTGACGGCGACCTGGTTCGCGCAGTTCTTCGTCGCCGGCCTGTCCTTCATCTGGGTGATCGTGCTGGGCGGGCTCGCCGTCGCCGGGCTGTTCGGCGCCTATGTGATCTTCCCGCACGTGCATGAGCGCGTGGACCAGTTCCTGAAAGGCACCGGCGATTCCTACCAGATCGACCGCGCGCTGGAGGCGTTCCAGAACGGCGGGCTTTATGGCCGCGGCCCGGGCGAGGGCTCGGTCAAGCTGGTGCTGCCCGACGCGCATTCCGATTTCATCTTCGCCGTGGCGGGCGAGGAATTCGGCCTGGTGGTTTGCCTGCTGCTCGTCGTCTGCTTCGCCTTCATCGTGCTGCGGGCGATGTCGCGCATGCTGGCCGAGCACAACATGTTCGTACTGCTCGCCACCACCGGCCTCGCCACCGGCTTCGGCCTGCAGGCGGTGATCAACATGGCCTCCAGCCTGCACCTGATGCCGACCAAGGGCATGACCCTGCCCTTCATCTCCTATGGCGGCTCCTCCATCGTCGCCATCGCGCTGGGCGTCGGCATGCTGCTGGCGCTGACCCGCAAGCGTTTCCCGGGGAGCGTGGATTCATGACCGCCGCCCTCGCCCCCTGCATCCTGCTGGCGGCCGGCGGTACCGGCGGCCACATGTTCCCGGCGGAGGCGCTGGCCCGCGCCCTGCTGGCCCGCGGCCTGCGCGTCGAGCTGGCGACCGATGAACGCGGCCAAGGCTTCGGCGACCGCCTGCCGCAGGTGATCGTGCATCGCATCGCGTCCGGTGGCGTCGCCGGCAAGGGTATCCTCGCCAGGCTGCGCAACCTGCTGCGCCTCGGCCTCGGCGTCCTGCAATCGCACCGTCTGCTGCGCCGGCTCGACCCCGCCGTTGTGGTCGGCTTCGGCGGCTATCCCTCCGTGCCGCCGCTCCTGGCCGCCCAGCGCGCGGAAGTGCCCACCATCCTGCACGAGCAGAACGCGGTGATGGGCCGCGCCAACCGTTTCCTGGCGCGGCGCGCCACGCGGCTTGCCCTCGGCTTCGAGCAGGTGAAATTCGCCGACCGGGTGCCGGCGGAACGCCGCGTGGTCACCGGCAACCCGGTGCGCGGCGAAATCTCCGCCATCGCGGACACGGCCTATGTCGCGCCGCGCCCCGGCGGGCCGGTCAATCTGTTCGTGGTCGGCGGTTCGCTCGGCGCCCGCGTCTTCGCCAAGGTGGTGCCGGAGGCGATCGGCCTGCTGCCGGCCGAACTGCGCGACCGGCTGCACATCGCGCAGCAGGCGCGCGCCGAGGATTTCGCCCAGGTGAGCGAGACCTATCGCACGCTCGGCATGCCGGTCGAGCTGCGGGCGTTCTTCGACGACGTCCCGGCGCGGCTCGCAAGCGCTCATCTGCTGATCTGCCGCGCCGGCGCCTCCACGGTGTCGGAGCTGGCGGCGGCCGGCCGGCCGGCCATCCTGGTGCCGCTGCCCAATTCCATCGACGACCACCAGATGGCCAACGCCAAGGCGCTGGAATCCGCCGGCGGCGGCTGGGTGCTGGCGGAGAACCTGCTGTCGGCCACCGCGCTCGCGGGCAAGATCCAGGCCACGCTGGCGCAGCCGGACACCCTGCAGCGCGCGGCGGAAGCCGCCGGGCGCGCCGGGCGCCGCGACGCCGCCGAGCGCCTCGCCGATCTGGTCATCGCCCTGCTGCCCGCCGCGGCACAGCGGGACATGCGGGAGGGCACGCACTGATGCGCGCCCTTCCCCTCGACATCGGCGTCATCCACTTCGTCGGCATCGGCGGCATCGGCATGAGCGGCATCGCCGAGATCCTGCACAATCTCGGCTACAAGGTGCGCGGCAGCGACTTGAGCGAATCCTACGTCACCAAGCATCTGCGCGAGATCGGCATTCCGCTGGAGATCGGCCAGAAAGCCGAGAACCTGGCCGACGCCGAAGTCGTCGTGATCTCCTCGGCGGTCAAGGCCGACAACCCGGAGGTGGTCGCGGCGCGGGCCAAGCTGCTGCCGGTGGTGCGCCGGGCCGAGATGCTGGCCGAGCTGATGCGCCTCAAATGGTCGGTGGCGGTGGGCGGCACCCACGGCAAGACCACGACCACCTCGATGGTGGCGGCGCTGATCGACGCAGCACATCTCGACCCGACCGTGATCAACGGCGGCATCATCAACAATTACGGCACCAATGCCCGGCTCGGCTCCGGCGACTGGATGGTGGTGGAGGCCGACGAATCCGACGGCACCTTCGTCAAGCTGCCGGCGGTGATCGCCATCGTCACCAACATGGATCCCGAGCATCTCGACCATTACGGCTCGGTCGAGGCGATGAACCGCGCCTACGAGGACTTCGTCCACAACATCCCGTTCTACGGCTTCGCGGTGCTCTGCATCGACCATCCGGTGGTGCAGGCGATGATCCCGCGCCTCTCGGACCGGCGCATCATCACCTACGGCTTCTCGCCGCAGGCGGACGTGCGCGCGGTCAACCTGCGCCTCGATCCCGGCGGCAGCACCTTCGACGTCGCCATCAACGACCGCTTCCGCGGGACCACGCGGGAGATCAAGGACGTGCGCCTGCCCATGGTCGGCCAGCACAACGTGCAGAACAGCCTGGCCGCGATTTCCGTCGCCAACGAGATGCATATCGGCGACGAGATGATCCGCAAGGGCTTCGCCGGCTTCGGCGGGGTCAAGCGCCGCTTCACCAAGACCGGCGAGGCCAACGGCGTCACCGTGATCGACGATTACGGCCACCACCCGGTGGAGATCGCGGCGGTGCTGAAGGCGGCGCGCCAAGCGATCCAGGGCCAGGCGATCCAGGGCCAGGCAATCGAAGGCCAGGCGATCGAAGGCCAGGCGATCGAAGGCCAGGCGACCCAGGGGCAATCCGGCGGGGGCAAGGTGATCGCCGTGGTCCAGCCGCACCGCTACACCCGCCTGCACAACCTGTTCGAGGAATTCTGCACCTGCTTCAACGATGCCGACATCGTGCTGGCGGCGGACGTCTATCCGGCCGGGGAACAGCCGATCGAGGGCGTCAGCGGCGCGGCCTTGGCCGAAGGCCTGCGCGCGCGCGGCCATCGCCATGTCGAGCATCTCGCCGATCCGAAATCGCTGGCGCAGATGGTGGCGTCGCTGGCGCAGCCCGGCGACCTCGTGGTCTGCCTTGGCGCCGGCAGCATCACCTACTGGGCGCATGCCCTGCCGGCCGAGCTGCAGGCGATCTACGGCGCCGCGTCCTCCAGGGCATCGGCATGAGGTCGGCGATGGCAAGGACGGAGACCCGCCTGATCGACCGCCTGCCCAAGGTCCGCGGCCGCCTGACCGAAGGCGCGCTGCTGTCCGCGGTGACGTGGTTCCGCGTCGGCGGCCCGGCCGAGGTGCTGTTCAAGCCCGCCGACCGCGACGATCTGGCCGCGTTCCTCCACGACAAGCCGGCCGGCGTCCCGGTGACGGTGATCGGCGTCGGCTCCAACCTGCTGGTGCGCGACGGCGGCATCCCCGGCATTGTCATCCGCCTCGGCCGCGCCTTCGCCGAGATCATGGCGCAGGGCGCGACGCTCGAGGCCGGCGCCGCGGCGCTCGACCTCAACGTGGCGCTGACCGCGCGCGATTCCGGGATCGGCGGCCTCGAATTCCTCTCCGGCATCCCCGGGACCATCGGCGGCGCGCTCCGCATGAATGCCGGCGCCTATGGCGCGGAGCTG